>Ga0105241_10003701_pt1 | contig 11363 bp, 6 predicted proteins | sample KBSC64metaG_FD_80422 | JGI IMG/M metagenome (GOLD analysis project Ga0105241, IMG submission 80422) | Corn rhizosphere microbial communities from Kellogg Biological Station, Michigan, USA - KBS C6-4 metaG | ecosystem: Host-associated > Plants > Roots > Rhizosphere > Soil | place: Michigan, USA... | reverse complement strand
TGACTACAACAATGACGGATGCCTGGACATTCTAGTGTTGCGCGGCGGATGGGAATTCCCGCAGCGGATGTCGCTCCTGAAAAATAATTGTAACGGAACTTTTAGCGATGTGACCGGCGAGAGCGGTCTAGCCTCGAACCCGGGTGCAACCCAGGCCGGGACGTGGGCCGATATCGACAACGATGGCCTCATCGATCTTTTTGTCGGCAGTGAAAGTGGTCCGGCCCAGCTTTTCCGCAATAAAGGTGACGGAACGTTTGAGGAAATCGGCCACGGCGCGGGAATTGACCGAAGCGCATTCACCAAGGCTGTGGTCGCCAGCGACTACGACAACGACGGCTACGTGGACTTCTATCTTTCGAACTACAACGGCAATAATTTTCTCTATCACAACGGCCTCGACCGGACATTCACCGAAGTCGGCGGCCCGGCCGGCGTGCAGGATCCCTGGGCGAGTTTTCCGGCCTGGTTCTTCGACTACGACAATGATGGCTGGCCCGACCTTTTCGTGAGCAGCTATGCCGGATCGAGCGATGAGGTGATGCGCAGCTATCTCGGGCTTCCCGTGAATGCCGAGCCCTTGAAACTTTACCGGAACCTGCACAACGGCACGTTCAAGGACATGTCCAAGGAAGTTGGCCTCGACCGAATCTTCATGCCGATGGGCTCGAATTTCGGCGACATCGACAATGACGGCTATCTCGACATTTACCTGGGTTCGGGGGCCTCTCCCTACACAGCCGTGGTGCCAAGCGTTCTACTGCGTAATAAGGAAGGGAAATCCTTCGTGGACGTCACCGCGTCGGCGGGCACGGGAGAACTACACAAGGGGCACGGAGTAGCCTTTGCGGACTTGGATCGCAATGGCGATGAAGATATCCTGACAATCATTGGCGGCGCTACGCCCGGAGACAGCCATGCGTTTCGTTTTTTTGAGAATCCGGGTAATGGGAATGACTGGATCAACTTACGTTTGGTGGGTGTGAAGACGAACCGGGCAGCCCTTGGCGCGCGTATTACGGTGACGGTAGAGAACGAAGGCCAAGGAAGCCGATCAATCTACCGGACAGTCAGCAGTGGCGGATCGTTTGGGGCGTCGCCGTTGGAACAGCACATCGGGTTGGGAAAATCGACGCGGATCGAGCGGATCGAGATTTGGTGGCCGGCCAGCAACACCCGGCAGAGTTTTTCAAACGTCGGAAAGAACCAGTTCATCGAGATCAAAGAATTGGCTCAGGATTACACTAAGCTACAACGAAAGTCTCTTCGGCTGGGCGGCGAGAAAAAGCAAGCCGTGAAGTCTATGTCCCGGGCGCTCCAAACTTCTGGGCAATAGTCCCGCATCCCCAGGCCAGGGTGTCATTAATGGTGTGGTGAAGGTGATGAAGCGCACTCTAATACCTCTACTGGTGTGGCTCGTGCTCAGAGTATATCCGAGTTGGAGCGCGCAGCAGTATTCGGTGAGCGGCCTCGTGCTCAGCGTTGATCGTCCCAAGCGGACGCTGGTGGTTTCCTGCAACACGATTCCCGGTTACATGGATGCGATGGTGATGCCATTCGAGGTTCGCAATGGCAAGATATTGGACGGGTTGGAACCAGGGATGGCGGTTGAGTTCAGTCTGGTGGTGGGGCAGGATTCGTCGTATGCCGAGAACATTCATGTCCGCAGATTCGAGAGCACGGAGCAAGATCCGTTTACCGCTCGCCAGTTCAAGGCCCTGCAAACCCTGGTCGCGCCGAAGTCGGCAATCACTGCGGCTTTGCCGGTCGGCCAGTCTGTGCCTGATTTCAAACTGATCGACCAGGAGCGGCAGTCAGTCTCGCTCAGCCAGTTTGCCGGCAAGGTTGTAGCGATCAACTTCATCTATACGCGCTGTGCCTTGCCGCAATTCTGCTACCGGCTCTCCAATAACTTCGCGGTATTACAGAAACGCTTCGCGGATCGCATGGGGCGAGAATTGGTCTTGCTCACGGTGAGTTTTGACCCGGCGCACGATCAGCCGGAAGTTCTGGCCGCCGCGGCCAAGACCTGGAAAGCCGATTCGCGAACCTGGCACTTCCTCACGGGCCCAGTCTCGGATGTAAAGCAAGTGTGTACCAGGTTTGGCGTGGACGCATGGACGGACGAAGGCCTCATGACACACTCCTTGCATACGGTTGTCGTTAACCGGCAGGGAAAACTGGCCGCGAATCTAGAGGGCAACCAATTCACCGCGCAACAATTGGGCGACCTGGTAGAGATCGTGATCAAGTCACGCAACTGAGTTTCAAGGAGTGTGGGGAATTGTCGCTCCAGGCTTGCGGCCCAGGCCGCCCGCGCCACGCACACGTGAAGGAGCCCCTGACAAATGGTGTGAGCACACCCGAGGAAGACCCGGATTCACGGGTGGGCGACAGTCAATAGGCCCAATCTACACGATGAACTTGCGCTTGACCTCTTCTATATAAAAAATCGCAATCTAAAGCTCACCTTGCTCATTTTATGGCACCGGCAAAAGGGAGTAGCAAACGAATCCGACGCTATTCAGTGGTGCTACGTCGCTGCAAATTTTGCCCACCATTCGCGCGGATCTCGCGCAAGCTCGCGGGGGTACGAACAATCGCGACTTTTCCGTCACCAACATCAAGCAGGGTCCACTTGACGCTGCTGACCTGGCCAGCACCTCCGCGACACACGCAAGCCTCGGAGTGCAGCGCCAGGTGGTTCGCGATCTGGCGGTCAATGCAGATTTTGTCGTGCGGCAGTCCCGTCACACTGGTACGCCACCCGGTCTCCTCGATGTCAATCACTTCACCAGCGCCCGCGGTCCTGTATTGCAGATCTGTTCTGACGCCCAAGCCGTCGATCCTAAGGTGCTCTGCTCGCTCGGACCCATCTCGCTCACTTCCGGTATTGGAAGCGGGAGGTACATGGTTTGCTGGTGCGGGTCGAAAAACGGTCGTCTCGCGGATGGCAGCTCCTCGCCTCGTACGCAGCATTGTGGGCAACAATTTCACCGAGGGCTTCAGCAATGACAGCCGGCTGGACAACTACGGGCCGCGCGATCGCGACGTCCGGCATATTCTGATTCTCTCGGGACTGGCCCAATTGCCCAAGCGCTTTCAGGTGGGATGGTTCGTTACTTATAACAGCAAACCGCCATTCTCCGCCTTCCTCGGCGGTGACGATCTTAACGGCGATGGCACATACGCCGACTTGCTCCCGGGCACGAGGGTAAACCAATTCAATCGTGGCCTGGGAAAGGGCGATCTGCGGCGCCTGGTGGACAAATTCAACCGGACTTACGCCGGGAAACAGGACGCACAGGGCGGCGATATTCCGCCCATCACATTGCCTTCGAAGTTTGAGTTCGGCGATTCATTCCTGACCCAGGATCTGCGTTTGAGCCGTGATTTCGTTTTTCACGTACGCTGGCGCATGACGCTGATTGGGGAGGCCTTCAATCTGTTCAACATCGGAAACCTCTCAGGTCGGAGTGGAAATCTGCTCGGTGCCGGGTTCGGGCAGCCTACCAGCCGAGTAACTCAGGTGTTTGGTTCGGGTGGCCCTCGGGCATTCCAAATAGCGGCTCGCGTCAGTTTCTGATACTTGGTCGAGACCGAGAATACCGTCCAAGAACTCAAGGAACACTCTTTGTGCTCCGACCGGTAAGTGGTTGGAAAGGATACACTGAGACGGGGACCACCTGGATGGTCGATCCGACATCCACATTGGCGTGAACGCGGCCAACAAAAATGGCTTCCCACCGCCTAATTCAATCGCGTTAACACAATTCAACTTGGTGTCCTCATAGGCTACTGATGGGTTACCCATCGAATCATTTCTGGGGCGGTTAAAGCCGGTAGGCACCGATTGTCTTACTGTCGTCGGTCATCCTGAATACGAACGCCGTCTACATAGACGAAGCCCCCCTTCCCATATCCGTGAGGACCGCCGCGCTCCCCCAGAACGCTGATTTTCACGCGGTGCGTGCCGCCAGAAGAAAACTCTTTGCTGTACACTCCGACTCCCCAGATATCGTCAGCGGAGTAAGTGTCCACAATTGCCCCGGGCTGTCCATCGATGAGGACATCTGCTTTTCCCCCGTCGTCTCCGAGTTTGGTGAACCAGGTAAACTGAGTGCCCTCGAACTCAAATTCAAAACTCGCTCCCTTTTCGTCGCTCCTCGATATTGTCCCTTGGTAAGCAGGCTGTAACCCAGACTGCCGCTGCCACGCACCGGTAAAACCAAGCCCACCCTGTTGCGCATCGTCGAGGATCCTCGCCGCTTTTCTTTTTTGTCCGTCAGCCGCCGCCAGTCCCGAGCGCAATCCAGCTCCGTTCACGGTCCGTACTTCGTACTTCGCAGCCCAATCGGCTCCTGCTGAATGGTCGTAGTAATAAGTACCCTTGGCCACCTTATCGATCACGGCCCCGTCGCGCAGCACTTCGTAGTACGACACCCAATGATCATCGTGTCCTGCTTTCCAGTTGACCTCGACACCCGGGTAACCCATGTTCGACGCCTCATTGATCAGCACGGCGCTGGGCGGTGTGGGCGGGGTTTGATCGACTCGGTTGCCGGGATGGTAGGGCAAGTTCAGATAGACCAGTTCCCCCGGAATCATGTTCTGGATAGCAATCCCGTTTTCCATCAATTCTGCCCCCTTACGCGTCTCATGCGCAGTGGATTCCTGGAAGGACACCATGTAATTCTCTGCCGGGTTCAGTCCCTTCGGCTTTATGGTCACTGACCGTGGTGCAGGACGTTTGGGAATGATGACGCCGCGTTTGCCATCGCGACTGAGACGCTCGAAGTACATGGTGGGATCGTCTCCGGCAACCAGCGGGCGAAAGACGTGGACCCAACGGCCTACCACCCCCTGGCTTCCCAGATAATGATAGATATCGACGAGCTGGCGGAAGCCTTCGAGTTTCTCTGGGTCCCAGGTGTCCCCTGCATTGTCGAAGTTGAGCGTGAGCAAGCCGCGATAAGTCGCTTTGTCGAATTCATCGAGCCCCCAGTTGTCCCCGTTCTCGCTGGTTTTGTCCGGAGGAAGAATCAGTGCAGCCCACTGATTGCGAATCATTCCGACCGGGCCGTCGCTGAACGAACCGGTCGAACTATAGCGAGTCAGATCGGAGCCGTTGGCATTGCCTCCCCCCACGCACGACATGAACGCCGACTCGGGATGCTTATCCAGGAAATTGCGGATCAGGGTACGAAATGCTTCGTCCTCCCGCAGCAGGGGAGTGTCGTCGTCGCCTCGCCTGGTGGTAAACCACCCGTCATTTTTGAGTTCGAATTGGCCGAAGCGCTGTGCGAATTCGTTGAGCTGATTCTTCAAATAGTCAGTCACCTCGGGCTTCGACAAATCCAGCGTGTCGTTGACCACCCAGTCGGGGTGTTCGCGCGCAACTTTGGACTTTTTATCCACGACATAAAAAGGTGCGTAGATAAGCTGACCCATATCGTGTTTGCGCAGATAGGCTCCCGTCGATTTCCAGTCGGGACCGTCCCAGTCTCCCATCCGATCCCACCAGCCATAGTCGCGATGATAGACATCGGCCCCTACTTCACTCATCAGGTCCGTCACTCGGAAAACCTTGCGGTAGATCGACTCCTGGTCGCCACCGCTGTCGATCCCAAAATTCAGCAAGTCGAACCACGAAGCTCCTTTCCACCACCAACCCGATATCCGGATCGCCGGAAACCATGCATCACGGGTGTAGTCCCAGAGATAACGGTATTGCCAGTCGAGAAATTCATTGCCTGCGATGTCGAGGTCTTTTTCGAACAGACCCACAGACGCCTTCGGTGCCGTGACAACCTCACCCGGCTGCAGGACTTGCCGGTAACCCGCCACTCGAAAGTGAACTTCAGTCGACCCGTCGCCACGTTCAGTAAAAGTTGAGCTCCAACGGCCGAAGTAATCCCAGCTTAAAAACAAGCCGTCGCCATCTTGCCGATTAAACAGCGCGTTCCAGGGCGCGTAACTGCTCGAACCCGCGCGCAGACCTCGGCCGGCTCCCGCCGCTGGCGGATTTCCCGTATTCGAAACTGTTGCCGTGATGTGGACTCTCCCCGCCCTCGGTGCAACCCATACCCGGGCAATCCCCGGCCCGTTTCCGGGGTGCATGCGATGCGCACTGATATACATGGAATCCGCAGAACTATCACCGGGTTTGCGCCACTTTCCATTGGAAAACTCGTACACGAGATCGACAAACTGAGGATGAGCTCGCCAATAACCGGCAAAATTGGACACTCCCGCTCGCGGCTCGCCGCCATCGAAATACTGATACAGCCAGCCGTTCTGCCCTTGCTGGTTGCCGAATTCTTCCGAGGCTCGATGACTCTCCCCATCCGCATATGTAATGACAGGATCAAACGTGGTCTCATCTGAAGCCGGAGTGCCGTACTTGTTGACAATGAATTCGAGCTTCTCTCCGCGAGCCACATCTATGGAAGCATCTAGTGGCAGCGATTCAGTGGCGTCGGCGGCATATGTCCAAAGCGTTCCGATGTAGTTGCCCGACGCGCCTTGCCATCCTCCGGTAGGCCAGACTTGCCGATCGTCGAGCATGACCCGCGCCAGGACGCCGTCGCCGGCGAAGTTTCCCTCTGCCGTTCCGCCAAACGGATCGGAAGAATCAAAAGCCCGAGTTTTTCCCACCTGCAGTTTTTCTGTTTTCAGCATCCACGATCCGGGGCGGTTCTCCCCGCCTGTCATCCAATCGAAGTCGACCGCGTCGGCCGCACCCACTCTGGCGGTGAAGTTGAGAAACCCCGGATCGGTGATCGTCACAGCCGCGCAGCCGCCATTTTTGAAACTGACCCACTCCCGGATGATGGAAGACCCCGGGTAGACCACGAAGCTCTTGGTTGCTTCCAGGGTTTGGCGCCGCAGGGTCACGTCAAGCTGTATCTCCCCCTGCGCTAGGGTGTGGTCCTGAGCATCAACCAACTGCCAATCGCCCTCGGCACCGGACACCTCCTGTCCGTCTACCCCCACCCGAACTTCCTCGGACAGGGTTCCCGCTGGAATCAATTCCCCCCCACTCACCTTGTTCTTCCAACTGGTGCTGACAAAACGACCGGCGTGCAATCCGACTATCCGCTCGACCTTCGACGTGCCGAGCGTCCACGTGTCGTCCTTGCGGTGAACATACGCATCCTGACTGGCGCCACCCAAGGCAGCGGGGCTGAGACATGCCAACAGACCTAGCAAACAAAACGCTTTTTTACTTCCCGCCGATAAGCCAGTGCCAAACCGCCTTGCCACGTTGCGAGCGGATAGCTTGAAGACTGTGACTGGGAAGGCGAGAGTGGCGCGCTGCCGTACTTTAAGTTGTTTCATTGATGGTGATCCACGAATCGCGATTCACGAAGGGAGGCACGACACGGCACAAACCTGGCCGCCTTCAAACGAGGAAAAGAATTACCGGAGCGTGGCACCCCATTTTAGAGGTTAACCCTTAGCTAAGGCATCAACCGCCTGTCAAGAAGGTTCAATACTATGAACGGATCCTTAGCCCAGCCCCGGCTTCCACAAGGATTAGAAGGGGTCGGGCGGCGGACTGACGGCTCATGAGATGTCTTCGAATAACCTCCGACTTGCCCGTCAGAACGACCAGTATCCGACTTGCCACCCAGATAGTGGCTGCGTTGTTTGCGGCTGGCGGCCCTTATCTATCGGAAGGACGAGTGGTCTGGTCGGGGTACCTGTTCGGTTCCGAACATCGACGTGCCTTTGGTGGACACATTTGAGTGGATAGCCCGCATCTGTCATCCTTTGCCATCAAGGGCTTACGGCTCTCTAAGATTGGCAACAATCTTGCCACGAGACGACCTGATCTGATGGCGAGGCGTGATTGTTTTGTCGTTGAATCGGTTCGCAAACTGCGGTACGGCTGTGCGTGGAGGAGAAGGAACTGGAGATGAGCGCAATGGCACAAGATTTTCGTTATGCCCTTCGGCAGTTGCGCAAGAGCCCCGGGTTCACGATCCTGGTGCTTGGGACGCTGGCGCTTGGCATCGGTGCGAGCACTGCGATGTTTGGCGTGATGAACGCAATTCTGCTGCGGCCGCTGCCGTTCCGAGAGTCTGATCGGCTGGTTCGAGTTCTATCAGCGCAGAATGGAAATGTGGGAGGGCCTTCCCCGCTGGATGTGCGGGACTTCGCTGCCGCCAATCACACGTTCGAAAAGATCGTCGCATTTGATGTTTGGCGAAAAAACGTTAGCATCTCGAACGGATCGACGGAGCCAGAACAGCGCCCTGTCGGGCTGGTTCCCGCTGGCTATTTCGAAGTCTTGGACATCAAGCCGTTGTTCGGTCGCCTGTTCACCGACGAGGAACAGCACTGGGGAAATCAGTTCGAGGTGATCATCAGCTACGGGTTTTGGCAGGCGAAGTTTCACGGTGATCCATCTGTTCTCGGCAAGTCCATTCGGATTAACGACGAGCCGTACACGATCATCGCGGTGATGCCGCCACATCTCCCCAGTTGGTGGTTCAACGGGCCGCACGGTGCAATCGAATTGTGGGCTCCCTTCACGCCGTACGCCACGCTTTGGAATGAAACATCGCGAGGGAACCGTGATTTTAGCTCGATCGGCCGGCTCAAAGAAGGCGTGACTCTTGCGCAAGCGCAAGCCGATCTCGAGAGAATTGCGGCTAACCTTGCGGCTCGCTATCCGGCCGATCACGCCGTAAGTGTCCTTCTGCGTTCGTTGCAGGAAGATCAGGCGGGCGGCTTGCGTCCGACGGTGCTGCTCTTGATGGGCGCGGTGATTCTCATCCTCCTCATTGCTTGTTCGAACATTGCGAATCTGCTGCTGGCAAGAAATTCCCGCCGCACGCGCGAGATCGCGGTGCGAGTGGCAATCGGTGCCGCGAAGTGGGCGCTCGTACGGCAGTTTGTGATCGAAAACCTGACCCTCGGATTGCTTGGAGGAGCGGTTGGCTGCGCATTGGCGTATTGCGGCTGTGCGCTCATCGTGCGATTCCATCCCCGCCAGCTTCCGCAACTCGCTGCGGTTGACATCGATCTGCCCGTATTAACGTTTGGATTCGCGATCTCCGCTCTCAGCAGCGTACTTTTTGGCACGCTTCCCGCATGGCTGGGCCTGCATGTAAATCCGTCGGACGCTTTCAAAGAGGATGGACGCACAACCACGTCGACGAGCCGAAGATGGTTTGGTCGGTTATTTGTCGCCAGCGAGATGGCCCTCGCCGTAATGTTATTGGTCGGTACTGGACTTTTAACTCGAAGCTTGCTGCGTTTGCAGGACCAGCAACCGGGCTTTCGCGTCGACCACCTCTTGCGAACGCATCTTTTTCTGCCTTCAGTCCGTTATCCGCAGCCGGCGGCCATCACGCGCTTTTGTGACGAATATGCCGCACGGGTGCGCCAGTTGCCTGGGGTCAGCGATGCAGTGATCAGCGCAGCTTATCCGCCGGACGATCTGTGGATGCAGCCCTTCACAATTGCAGGCCGGCCTGTATCGCGCCTCGAAGATATGCCTTCGGCGACATTTAACGTGACAGACTCGCACTACCTGCACACTCTGGCGATTCCATTGCTGAATGGCCGAGACTTTTCCGATACGGATAGCGAGAGCAGTCAACCTGTCGCGCTGATTAACCGCACACTCGCCAACACCTACTTCCCAGGCGAAGATCCGGTCGGCAAGCAGATTCAGCTGGGATTGCCGCAACCGATGGTTTCGTCGACGGCACCAAACCTTCGATTGACTGTTATTGGTGTGATTGGCGACACGATGAACCGAGGCCTAGCTCTTCCACCCTTGCCCCAACTTACAGCGTTGTTCCGCCAGACTCCGGACTTAAACTACGGCTTCAAGAATCTGATAGTTCGCACGGCGCTCGATCCGCTTCAACTGGCGACTTCTATCCGCCAACAACTGCACCTGCTGGATGCTGATTTGCCGTTCGCGGAAGTTTCGAGCATGGATGCGATCATGCAGCAGCAGACTTCCGACCGGCGTTACACGACCGCTCTGCTGATATTGTTTGCGGTTTTCGGACTTGGGCTGGCAGCTATGGGAGTCTATGGCGTTGTTTCGTATGTGGTGATTCAACGCACGAGTGAGATCGGTCTGCGCATGGCGTTGGGAGCGCAGCGCCCAGAAATCCTCTGGTTGGTTCTAAAGCAAGGTCTGGGAATGGCGGCGGTGGGAACTGCTGTTGGTCTGGCCAGCGCGTGGGTTCTACGAAAAACCGTTGCCGAACTTGTGTTTGGCATCTCTCCGGCTGATCCAGCCACGTTCGTCGCCGCTGCTCTTGTGCTACTCGGTTTCGCTTTGTTTGCGAGTCTCCTGCCGGCGCGGCGTGCGACCAAGGTCGATCCGATGGTGGCGCTGCGGTACGAGTAATCGCTGATAAATGCCTCAGCCGCCACCGCGCTCAATCTCGCGGACAACTAGAAAGCAATTCGATTGTTATGAGAGATGGGTACCGCCAAAACGCCTACTTGCAAATCCCAAGAGACCATCAAAATCATTTTGGCGGTCAGAGTCATGGGCGATGGCAACGTTACGCGCCCCGAGATTATCTTTGCATGTTTCCGTCGTAGCAAACTAGCTCCACTTGATTGCCCTCGGGATCGCTGACGTACAGGGAGCGCCATCGCACCCATGCGTGTTCTTCGGTTTCGACTTGAAGCCCCAACGCTTCCAGCCTCTTCCGCTCGTCCGCGAAATCGGTGAGAGCTATCTCGAACGCGATGTGGTCAATCGTGGAAGTTGCTGCCTCTGTTCCGCGATAACCAGGGCCTTTTGCACGGTCGAAGAGGGCGAGCACCTGAGCGTGGCCGCCGTAGCCGTCCGCGATCTTGAAGAATACGGAGTTCGGAAATCGGGATATCAGAGGCAAACCGATAACTTGCTCGTAAAAGTGTTGCATGGCGTCCAGATTGTTGACACGGAGCGCAATTTCGCCAAGGCCGCGCACCGCAGTGCGCTTCTCGTTAGTGGCGGATGACGGCATGTTGGACCTCCGAAACTAAAAAACCTCCCCAACCATAGGATTCGGGGTCTTGCCGGGTTGGTGCTTTTTTTACTTTGCGTCAGCAGCAACTTCGCCCCTTGCAATTTTACCCGGGTAGGCCAATGCGGTGCACAAGAGGTTTTGGAAACAGGGATCGGAGCGTAGAGGGTCGAAGGCCAGCCGCAGGAGGAGTGAAGGCTTTTTCCAGCCATTTCATTGCTTGATCCTTCTCGCCCAAACCGATATACAGCAGCCAGATTGATGTGCAGGGGATGCTGCCAGTGACACGAGGTGGGAATAGCACGAAACGTGATAGGTCAACCCTCAGGCTCGGAGTGATAGGCGCGATTCAGCGCGCTTAATTAAGGC
>Ga0105241_10003691_pt1 | contig 11376 bp, 7 predicted proteins | sample KBSC64metaG_FD_80422 | JGI IMG/M metagenome (GOLD analysis project Ga0105241, IMG submission 80422) | Corn rhizosphere microbial communities from Kellogg Biological Station, Michigan, USA - KBS C6-4 metaG | ecosystem: Host-associated > Plants > Roots > Rhizosphere > Soil | place: Michigan, USA... | reverse complement strand
CTTTGCGCCGGACGCCCTCGCGCAGACATTCGGCGACGCGCTGCTTCACTGCTTCGAACGGAAGCGTTTCCCCCGCGACGCGCCGGTCGACGGCGATAACATGGAAGCCGAAGCGCGTGCGGATCAGCTCCGGTAGAAGTCCCGCCGAGCTTACGCCGAACACCGGTTGCTCGAATTCGGGAACGCACTCTCCGCGCGAGAGCTGCCCGAGATTGCCGCCGTGCTGACCCGACGGACAGTTGGACAGCGTGCGCGCGAGCTCCGCGAACGATTCCGGGTCGGCACGGACCTGTTGCAGCGTCTCCTCGGCTTTGGAACGGATCGCGTCGACCGGTGCACCCGGAACGATCGCGAACAGAATGTGACGCGCGAAGACCAGTTCGCCGCTCGTGAAGCGGTCCAGGTTCTTCGCGTAAAAGCGGCTGCATTCTTCGTCGGTCGGCTCGGGCGTCGGCGCCTCACGATCGAGTAGAGCTTCGATCGCCGCGTCGGTGGCCACTTCGTCCGCCCCCTCCATGAGAAGACTGCGCTCGACGGCGCGCCGCGCCAGCACCGCACGTAGAGCTTCGATTGGGGTCGCATGTGTCACGACGATCTCCTCGGTTCCTCGGGGCCCAGCCCGATCGGCGGCGGGGCCATGTTGACGATGCGCTTGAACAGCCGATTGAAGTCGTTCTCCAGGCCCTTGTCGATCAGCGGATCACCGTGTCCTGCGAATGCCTCATCGATCTCGCGCCAGTCTTCCGCGTTGAATATTCGCTCCGCCAACGGCAGGACCACGTCTTCCTCCTGTCGCATGTGGCGCCAGTGGAACTCGGCGTAGCGATCCACTTCGTCGGCAAACGCAGCGAAGCTGTCCCGACCCTCCATCTCCCAGCGCAGCAGGTTCTGCTCCAGATCGCGTATCAGCTTGGCGCCATGGATGTGCTGAGCCTCGAGCTGATCGAGTACCTCCCGAGCCTCCGTTGTCCGTTGACGTAAGCGAGCGAAGAGGTGACGGTCCTCCTTGGGGTGATGCAGCTTCTCGGGAAAGGTGTCGATGTAGTGCACCATCGCGCGCAGCACTTTGAAATCGGGCTCGCGCCGGCGCTCGCGTACCTCGCGAACCAGGAATTGGAGACCGTGCAACACGGCCGCGAGGTCGCGATGTTCGGAGCGGATAACGTCGAGGGCGGTCTTCATGGGCATCTCGTACGGTAGCGATAGCCTATCTTGGAGCCGACTGGACTCCGTGGCCTTGAGGCAGATCAACCCTTTTGCCTTACGACCTGATAGGCGCGCCCCAGGTAGGCGACGGCACCGAAGCCGCTCCAGATGTGCACCAGCCGGCTGAACGGGAAGATCAGGAACAGCGTCAATCCCAGCACCATGTGCAGCTTGAAGACCGGCGGGACGCCCGCGACCAGATCCGCGGCTCCGCTGCGGAACGTGACGATGTGCTGCGCCCACTCGGCGAGCACCAGCATCATGCTGCCGTCGAGGTGGTGCGCGGAGAACGGAATGGTTGCAAGCCCGAGCGCGAGCTGCACCCACAGCAGCAGGACAACGGCGATGTCCATCGCCGAGCTGGTGGCGCGGATGCGCGCATCGGCCAGGCGACGGTGCAACAGCAACGTCAGGCCGACGAAAGCCAGCACGCCGGCGATGCCGCCGGAGACCATCGCCAGCAGCTGCTTCGCGCCGGCGCCGAGAAACGCTTCGTACGCCCAGTGTGGCGTCAGCATGCCGAACGCGTGGCCGAACAGCAGGAACAGCACGCCGATGTGGAACAGATTTGAGCCGAGACGCAGCTGCCGTTTGCGCAGCAGCTGGCTCGATCCGCTGCGCCACGTGTACTGCTCGCGGTCGAAGCGCACCAGGCTGCCGAGGAAGAACACCGCGAGGCAGATGTATGGATAGATGCCGAACAGAAACTGATTTACGTAGGACATGTTGGTACTCCTGACCCTGGCCCTCTTCCGGATAAACAAACCCCATTCCCGCCCCAGCGTTCCGCTTGAAGGGGAGAGAACTTATGTCTGTTGGGGAGAGGCATCTATTGCCCGCGTGGATGAAAGTGGATCGGAGCGACCTGCGCCTTGGCCTCGCCGCACGCCGCGGCGGGACCGAAGATCACCGGCTCGTCGGTCCACTCCTTGTCGAGGTCTTCGTCGGCCGGTCCGGGCTCGATCGGCTTCGCACGCGTGAGTCCCGGCTCGCCGGCGAGCGACAGCAACGCCGCGAATATCGCGGCGTAGCGGCTGTCTCGCGCGTGCAGCGCATCGCCGACGCTGCACAGGATGTGTGCACAATCCTGCAGCATTTCGCGGCCTTCCTCGTGCGGGCGCAGGCTCATGAACTCGAGCAGCGCGGGCAGATAATCGGGCAGCTCGCCGCCGCGCAACTGCAGGCCCGCACGTGCGTAGACCTGCTTCAAGTCGACCATCGCGGTGCCGCGCTCGCGCGATTCGCCGTGCACATGCTCGAACAGATGCAGCGACGTCGCGCGGCCGCGATCGAACAGCGCGACGTAGCGCTCCTGCAGGTCGATCGGATCGCCTGCTGCCAGCTCATCGATCAGCGCGCGCAGCGCTTTCCGCTGCGGCGCCGGCAGAACGCCGGGCTGTTCGACGATCGCCGTGATCTCGGGCAGCGCCGCAAGCATCGTCTGTTCAGGGTAGGCGAGCAAGGCGCTCAGGGCTTTGAATACGATCATGGTGCTTCTCCCGCTGTTGACACTCGTCGCAATCCGTTAGTACGCACGCCACACCACCCCGTCGCCTGCGGCGCCACCCCTCCTCGTGAGAGGAGGGGAGTGAAGTACGAATAAACACTCCCCTCCTGCCCGAGGAGGGGTGCCTGCGTAGCAGGCGGGGTGGTGGGAGCCCTGCCCGAGGAGGGGTGCCTGCGTAGCAGGCGGGGTGGTGGGAGCCCTGCCCGAGGAGGGATACCTGCGCAGCAGGCGAGGTGGTGGGAGCCGCCCATCTTCAAATCGCCTTGATCGGGATCGACTTCTTCTTGCCGCCGAACAGGCTCGGCTTCGATGTCCCGTCCGAGCAACCGTTGCCGAACGAGAAGCCGCAGCTCCCGCGCATGTCGAAAGCATCGGTCGCATACTCGCGATGCGTGGTCGGAATCACGAAGCGATCTTCGTAGTTCGCGATCGCCATGTAGCGGTACATCTCCTCGACCACCGGTACGCTGATCCCCGCCTGCTGCAGCACGCCGGGGTTGTCGCGTCGCTCGACATGACGCTCGCGCATGAAGGCGCGCATCGCCAGCATGCGCTCGAGTGCGCGCACTACCGGTTTCTCGTCGCCGGCGGCGAGCAGATTGGCCAGATACTTCACCGGGATGCGCAGGCTGCGCACATCGGGCAGCGCCCCGAAAGCGCCGATGTGGCCGGCGTTCGCTGCCGACTGGATCGGCGACAGCGGCGGGCAATACCACACCATCGGCAGCGTGCGATATTCCGGATGCAGCGGCAGCGCGACCTTCCACTCCATCGCCATCTTGTAGACCGGCGAGCGCTTGGCTGCTTCGAGCCAGGCATCGGGCACGCCGTCGCGCCGTGCCTGCGCCTGCACTTCGGCATCGTTCGGGTCGAGGAAGATCGAGAGCTGCGCCTCGTACAAGTCCTTGGGATCTTCGACGCTCGCGGCCTTCTCGATGCCATCGGCGTCGTACAGCAGCACGCCGAGATAGCGGATGCGCCCGACGCAGGTCTCCGAGCACACGGTCGGCTGGCCGACTTCGATGCGCGGGTAGCAGAAGATGCACTTCTCGGCCTTGCCCGTGGACCAGTTGTAGTAGATCTTCTTGTACGGACAGCCCGACACGCACATGCGCCAGCCGCGGCACTTGTCCTGGTCGATCAGCACGATGCCGTCCTCCTCGCGCTTGTAGATCGAGCCGGACGGACAGGAGGCTACGCACGTCGGGTTCAGGCAGTGCTCGCACAGGCGCGGCAGATACATCATGAAGGTGTTCTCGAACTCGCCGCAGATGTTCTTCTCGACGTCGGCGAAGTTGGCGTCTTTCGACCGCTTCGCGAACTCGCCGCCGAGGATCTCCTCCCAGTTCGGCCCCCATTCGATCTTGTCCATGCGCTGGCCGCTGATCAGCGAGCGCGGCCGTGCGACGGGCGCCGCTTTCATCTCCGGCGCGGTGTGCAGGTGCTCGTAGTCGAACGTGAACGGCTCGTAGTAGTCGTCGATCTCCGGCAGGTTGGGGTTGGCGAAGATCTTCATGAGCAGCGCGAGCTTGCCCCCTTGCTTGGGCTCGATGCGCCCGCCCGCCTTGCGTACCCAGCCGCCATTCCACTTGTCCTGGTTCTCCCATTCCTTCGGGTAGCCGACGCCGGGCTTGGTCTCGACGTTGTTGAACCACGCGTACTCCATGCCTTCGCGCGACGTCCACACGTTCTTGCAGGTGACCGAGCACGTATGGCAGCCGATGCATTTGTCCAGATTGAGGACCATGCCGATCTGGGCGCGGATCTTCATAGGCTTTCTCCTTCTGCGCCGGCCGTGTCGGCCGGCTCGTCGAGCCAATCCACCGTCTTCATCTTGCGCACGATCACGAACTCGTCGCGGTTGGTCCCGATCGTTCCGTAGTAGTTGAAGCCGTAGCTCTGCTGCGCGTAGCCGCCGATCATGTGCGTCGGTTTCAGCAGCGTGCGCGTGACCGAGTTGTGGATGCCGCCGCGGCTGCCGGTGATCTCGGAGCCAGGCACGTTCACGATCTTTTCCTGCGCGTGGTACATCAGGCACATGCCGTTCATCACGCGCTGGGAGACCACGGCGCGCGCCGTAATTGCGCCGTTCACGTTGAACAGCTCGATCCAGTCGTTGTCGGCGACGCCGATGCGGCGCGCGTCGGTTTCCGACAGCCAGACGATCGGGCCCCCGCGCGACAAGGTCAGCATCAGCAGGTTGTCGGTGTACGTCGAGTGAATGCCCCACTTCTGATGCGGCGTGATGAAGTTCAGCACCAACTCGGGATTGCCGTTGCTGCGCGCGCCGAGCATCGGCGCGATCGTGCGCGTATCGACCGGCGGCCGGTACACGCACAGGCCCTCGCCGAAGCCCAGCATCCACTTGTGATCCTGATAGAACTGCTGGCGGCCGGTCAGCGTGCGCCACGGGATCAGCTCGTGCACGTTGGTGTAGCCGGCGGTGTAGCTGACGTTCTCGGATTCCAGGCCCGACCAGGTGGGCGACGAGATGATCTTGCGCGGCTGCGCCTGCAGATCGCGGAAGCGGATACGATCGTCTTCGCGCGCGAGCGCGAGATGCGTGTGATCGCGGCCGGTGATCTTCGACAGCGCCTGCCACGCCTTCACCGCGACGTCGCCGTTAGTCTCGGGGGCCAAGGTCAGGATCACCTCGGCCGCGTCGATGTCCGACTCGATGCGCGGCAGGCCTTTCGTCACGCCGTCCTCGACGACCGGATAGTTCAGGTCGCGCAGCTTGTCGACCTCGTGTTCGGTGTTCCAGCCGATGCCTTTGCCGCCGTTGCCGAGTTTGCTCATCAAGGGCCCGAGCGCGGTGAACTTGCGATAGGTGTTGGGATAGTCGCGCTCGATGACGGCGATCTGCGGCGCGGTCTTGCCGGGCACGAGATCGCACTCGCCGCGCTTCCATTCCTTCACGTCGAGCGGCTGCGCGAGCTCCGCGGGCGTGTCGTGCATCAGCGGGGTCAGCACGAGATCCTTCTCGACTCCGAGATGGCCGACGCAGACTTCCGCGAATGTCTTCGCAATGCCCTTGTAGATCTCCCAGTCCGAGCGCGACTCCCATACCGGATCGACGGCGGCCGACAGTGGATGGATGAACGGATGCATGTCCGAGGTGTTGAGGTCGTTCTTCTCGTACCAGGTTGCGGTCGGCAGCACGATGTCCGAGTACAGGCAAGTGGTCGACATGCGGAAGTCGAGCGTCACGAGCAGATCGAGCTTGCCCTCGGGCGCGTCGTCGCGCCACACGACTTCTTCCGGCTGCTGTCCGCCCATCTCGCCCAGATCCTTGCCCTGCACGCCGTGCAGCGTGCCGAGCAGATGCTTCAGGAAGTACTCGTGGCCCTTGCCAGACGAGCCGAGCAGATTCGAGCGCCAGACGAACAGATTGCGCGGGAAGTTCACCGGGTTGTCCGGGTCTTCGCAGGCGAGCTTGAGCTTCCCGCTCTTCAACGCCTGCACGGCATAGGTCTTCGGGTCCTGTCCCGCGGCATCGGCATCGCGGCACACCTGCAGCGGATTGGCCGCGAACTGCGGCGCCGAAGGCAGCCAGCCCATGCGCTCGGCGCGCACGTTGAAGTCGATCAGGCTGCCGCTGAAATCGTTCGGATCGGCCAGCGGCGAGAGGATCTCGCTGACCTTCACCTTCTCGTAGCGCCATTGATCGGTGTGCGCGTAGAAGTACGACGTGGAGTTCTGCTGACGCGGCGGCCGGTACCAGTCGAGCGCGAATGCGAGCGCGGTCCAGCCGGTCTGCGGCCGCAGCTTCTCCTGGCCAACGTAGTGCGCCCAGCCGCCGCCGGACTGTCCGACGCAGCCGCACAGCATCAGCAGATTGATCACGCCGCGATAGTTCATGTCGCAGTGGTACCAGTGGTTCATCGCGGCCCCGATGATCACCATAGACTTGCCGTTCGTCTTGTCGGCGTTGTCCGCGAATTGGCGCGCCAGCGTGATCACGTCCGGCGCCTTCACGCCGGTGATCGACTCCTGCCACTTGGGCGTGTACGGCACGTCGTCGTCGTAAGAGCGCGCGACGTTGCCTCCGCCCAAGCCGCGGTCGACGCCGTAATTCGCGGCCATCAGATCGAACACGCTCGCGACCAGCGCCGGGCCGTCGGCCAGATCGACCCGCTTTACCGGCACATGCCTCGGCAACACGTCGCCGCCCTGATCGTTGTGCTGGAAGCGCTCGTGCGCGATGCCGCCGAAATAGGGGAACGCGACCGGAACGACCTCGTCGCGCACGTCCATCAGCGTGAGTCGCAGCTTCGTCTGCCGCCCCGCGCCTTCGAGCTCCAGCAGGTTCCACTTGCCGAGGTCCCCGCCCGGCTTCTGGCCCCAGCGGAAGCCGATGCTGCCGTTTGGAGCGACGATGCCGCCCGAGGTCTCGTCGAACGCGACGGTCTTCCATTCCGGATTGTTGCTCTGCCCGAGCGCTCCGGCGAAATCGGCAGCGCGCACGTAGCGGTCTGCGACCCAGTTCCCGCCGCGCTTCACGAGGCGCACCAGCATCGGCAGATCGGTGTAGCGCCGGCAGTAGTCGTCGAAGTACTCGGACCTGCGGTCGAGGTGGAACTCCTTCAGCACGACATGACCGAGCGCCATCGCGAGCGCCGCATCGGTGCCCTGCTTGGGATGCAGCCACAGATCGGCGAGCTTGGCGACCTCGGAATAGTCCGGCGTGATTGCAACGGTCTTGGCGCCCTTGTAGCGCACCTCGGTGAAGAAGTGCGCGTCGGGTGTCCGCGTCTGCGGGACGTTCGAGCCCCACGCGATGATGAACGTGGAGTTGTACCAGTCGGCCGATTCGGGCACGTCGGTCTGCTCGCCCCAGGTCATCGGCGAGGAGGGCGGCAGATCGCAATACCAGTCGTAGAAGCTAAGGCACACGCCGCCGATCAACGACAGATAACGGCTGCCGGCCGCATACGACACCATCGACATCGCTGGGATCGGCGAGAAGCCGGCGATGCGGTCCGGACCGTACTTCTTGATCGTGTAAACGTTCGCTGCGGCGACGATTTCGTTGACCTCGTCCCAGGTCGAGCGCACGAAGCCGCCGAGGCCGCGCATGGACTTGTAGCTCTTCGCAGCTTGCGCGTTCTCCACGATGGCGGCCCAGGCGTCCACCGGTCCGAGCGTCTTACGCTGCTCGCGCCAGAGGCGGATCAGGCGGCCGCGTACCATCGGATACTTGAGGCGGTTGGCGCTGTACAGGTACCAGGAGTAGGACGCGCCGCGCGAGCAGCCGCGCGGCTCGTGGTTCGGCAGGTCGGGACGCGTGCGCGGATAGTCGGTTTGCTGCGTCTCCCACGTCACCACGCCGCCCTTGACGTAGATCTTCCAGCTGCACGACCCGGTGCAGTTGACGCCGTGCGTCGAGCGCACGATCTTGTCGTGCTGCCAGCGCTTGCGGTAGCCGTCTTCCCAGGAACGGTCCTCGTTGGTAACCACGCCATGGTTGCCGGAGAAGGACTCCTGGTCTTGCGTGAAGAACATCAGGCGGTCGAGGAAGTGGGACATTCAAATGCTCCGTCTAATCTCGCATCAACACGGCATCGGCGCATTCCTGCGCGCATAGAACCACCACGTGATCGCGATGCAGGTGATGTAGAACACGATGAAGACATACAGCGCGGCGTCCGGGCCGCCGGTCATCGAGATCGAGGTGCCGTAGCTCTTCGGAATGAAGAAGCCGCCGTACGCGCCGATCGCGCCCGAGAAGCCGAGCACCGCGGCCGCTTCCTTGTTGCCGTCCTTGATCGCGGCTTCTCGGGTCTCGGGACCTTTCCCTTCGACGGCGCGCAGACGCTCGGTCAGAAAGATCACCGGAATCATGCGGAAGGTCGATCCGTTGCCGATCCCCGTGGTCAGGAACAGCACCATGAAGCTCGCAAGGAAGCCGCGGAAATCGCCGCCGTTGCCGTGCGAAGGCAGGAAGTGCAGCACCGCGACGACGCCGAGCGCCATCACGATGAAGTTCCAGAACGTGACGCGCGCACCGCCGAGCTTGTCCGCGAGCCAGCCGCCGAACGGCCGCACCAGCGCGCCGACCAGCGGCCCCATCCAGGCGTAGTAGAGCGGATTCACATCGGGGAACTGCGACTTGATCAGCAGCGGAAAACCGGCCGCATAGCCGATGAACGAGCCGAAGGTCCCGAGGTACAGCCAGCACATCAGCCAGTTGTGCTTGCGCCTGAAGATCACCGCCTGGTCCGCAAACGAGGCGCGCGCAGACGCGAGATCGTTCATGCCGAACCACGCCAGCACCGCGCCGATCGCGACGAACGGCACCCAGATGAACGCCGCGTTCTGCGCCCAGATCTCGATCTGCTGGCCGGCCTTGTTGACGATCATCTGCGGATCGCCCGACAGCACGCCCCAGATCGGCATCGTCACGACCAACGGCGCGAGGAACTGCACCGAGGACACGCCGAGATTGCCGAGGCCGGCGTTGACACCGAGCGCCGAGCCTTTGCGCTCCTTCGGAAAGAAGAAACTGATGTTGGCCATGCTCGAAGAGAAGTTGCCGCCGCCGAATCCGCATAGCAGCGCGAGCAGCAGCATGGTCGGGTAGCTCGTCGTGGGGTCCTGCACGGCGAGCCCGATGCCGAGCGCGGGAATCAGCAGCGACGCGGTCGACAGCGCGGTCCAGCGCCGGCCGCCGAAGATCGGCACCATGAACGAGTAGAAGATGCGCAGCGTGGCGCCCGAAAGCGCCGGAGCGGCGGCGAGCCAGAACAGCTGGTCGGTGCTGAACTTGAAGCCGAGCGAGTTCAGGTTCACGGCCACCACGCTCCAGAGCTGCCACACGGCGAACGCGAGAAACAGGCACGGCACCGAGATCCACAGATTGAGCTGCGCGATCGCCTTGCCTTGCTCCTCCCAGAAGGTCTTGTCCTCGGGCGTCCACACCTTGAGCACGCGTCCGCGGCGGGAAGGAATCGTCTCTGCGGTCATGGTTCGCTCCTCGAAATCAAGCCTGCCGTTGCAGGCTCGCGGCGCGCGGCCCGATCACCTCGATGCGGCGCACCTCGGTGATGTACATCCAGATCAGCGACACCCACACCACCCCGTACATCAGCATGAAGCAGCTCGAGCGGATGCCGGTGAAGTCCATCAGCGCGCCGAACATGATCGGCAGCAGAAAGCCGCCCATACCGCCGGCCAGGCCGACCACACCCGAGACCACGCCGATGTTGTCGGGGTAGTCGTTGGCGATGTACTTGAACACCGACGCCTTGCCGAAAGCCCAGGCCACGCCGATCAGCGCCATGAGCGCAGTGAAGGCGTACAGGTTGAGCCCGATGTGGAATGTCGCCGGGCCGTTCACGGTCTGGATCGTGAAGTCGGTCTGCGGGTAGGACAGCAGGAACAGGCAGATCCAGCTCACCCACAGCACCCACCACGTCACCTGATGCGCACCGTGCCGGTCGGACAGCCAGCCGCCCACTGCGCGCAGCACGCCGCCGGGAAGCGAGAAGCACGCGGCGAGCAGAGCAGCGACACGGATGTCGAGCTCGTACTCGCCGACGTAGTACTGCACCATCCACAGGCTCAGCGCGACGTAGCCGCCGAACACGATGGAGTAGTATTGGCAGTACTTCCAGACGTTCGGATCCTTGAGCGCGGCGAGCTGCTGGCGCCACGTGATGCTGCTGTCGACGCGATGCGCGGGATCGTCGTACGAGAACAGCCAGAACAGCACCGCCATCGCGAGCATCGAAACGGCATAGACCTCCGGCACGAGCGTCCAGCCGTACGCCACCACCAACGCCGGGGCGACGAACTTGTTCACGGCCGCGCCGGAGTTGCCTGCGCCGAACACGCCCATCGCCAGCCCCTGGCGCTCGCGCGAAAACCAGCGCGCCACATACGGCGTTCCCACCGAGAAAGAACCGCCGGCGAGACCTACGAACAGGCCGAGCACGAGGTACTGCCAGAAGCTGGTGGCGTAGGTGATAAGCCAGATCGGCGCAACGCACGCCAGCATCAGCACAAAGAAGACGATCCGACCGCCGTACTTGTCGGTCCACATGCCGAGCGGAACGCGCACGAGCGACCCGGTGAGCACCGGTGTCGCGGTGAGGATGCCGAACTGGGTGGCGGACAAGCCGAGCGTCTTGCGGATCGGAATCCCGATCACGCCGAACATCATCCAGACCATGAAGCAGACCGTGAACGCCAGCGTGCTGACGATCAGCACGGACGCCTGCCTGCGAGCTTGTGACGCCACTTCCTCGTTCTCCCTCGGAGCCGCCGATGACACGAGAGCTTAGGGACCGTGGCGTGCTGCGCCTATTCTGCGGAAGAAGGACGGGCCGGCACGGAAGGAGTAGCCGGAAAGGAGTATGTGAAGCGCGGTCAACCGGCCTTGCCGCTCTCGGCCAGTCCGGCTTCGACCGCATAGACGGCGGCCTGCACGCGGCTCGTGAGATCGAGCTTGCGCAGGATGTGCTGGACGTGGATCTTGACCGTCGTTTCGGAAATGGCAAGCGCGCGAGCAATTTCCTTATTGCTCGCGCCGCGCGCGATGTAGGTGAGGATTTCCTGCTCGCGTATCGACAGCGCGGGCTCAGGCTCGGAGCCATGTTGCGCTTCGGGCTTGAGCGTTGCAGGATCATCATCGGCGATTGAACTGGCGTCGCCCTCGCCTG
>Ga0105241_10003682_pt1 | contig 11387 bp, 10 predicted proteins | sample KBSC64metaG_FD_80422 | JGI IMG/M metagenome (GOLD analysis project Ga0105241, IMG submission 80422) | Corn rhizosphere microbial communities from Kellogg Biological Station, Michigan, USA - KBS C6-4 metaG | ecosystem: Host-associated > Plants > Roots > Rhizosphere > Soil | place: Michigan, USA... | reverse complement strand
GGCCCGGCAACATCCTGGCTGCTGTGGATGGGATGAAATGATAAAGACTGCTTTGTTCCTCCAAAATTTTGCGAACCGGGTCGGGAATGGCTTTCCCAGACCTGGCCGGGTTCCCTGGAGAATCCTGTCAATCATCTGCGGACGGAGTGAGCGGAGATGGGACGCTATTCGTCACCGGATGAGCAACCTGCCTGTGTGCGTCTGACCGTTTGTCGTCCATCGCACAAAATAAATACCACCTACCGGTTTAGCGTTCATCGAAACATATAGCAGCTGGCCGGAGGCCTGACAATTGCCGGTCCAGACGGGGCGGCCTTCCAGGTCGACGATTGCTACAGGCACCATGCCATCGGCATTGGCTCCCAAACGGATGGTGAACTGCCCCCCAGCGGGATTTGGAAAGATCGAATAGGTTTTCGCGGTGGCGGCTCCGTCCAGCACGACAACGGGTGAGAAGGTTTCTTCACCGGAAAAGTTGGTCGCTGTGATCCGGTAGTAATTCTTGCCGGAGGCCGGTGCAGCATCGATAAAATGATAATCCTGCGTAGTGCCATCCGAGGGAGTGTTGACGATACCTATGGGTGTAAAACTCGCTACATTGGAAGAAGACCGCTGTACGGTGAAAGATTGATGCAGGTCGGTTTCGCCCGTCTTCCAATAGAGATTGTTGGCATCGCCGCTGCGTTCGCCGGTGAACCAGGCAAAGCTGACGGGCAGTACGGTAGAGAGGCCCGTAATGATACCCGAGTTATTGGTGCCGGCGCCACTACCCGCGCTGGATATGCCGGTGCTGTTGTTCAGACCGCCTATTCCATTGTTGGCGCTGGTCGTCACGTTGCTGGTTGGCAGGGACGCCGAAAAGATGATGGCGCCCTGGCCTCCTCCGCCGCCACCGCCATGCACGGTCACATCCCCTACACTACCTCCATTCCCACCATTGGCCTGCACAACCAGGGGACAGGAAGTTACCACGGCAAAGGTATTCACCTGGAGTACGATGGTTCCCGCCGCACCCGCACCGCCCCCGCCGTCATTACCGCTGGTGGCGGCTGACGCACCGCCCGCCGATATCTTTACGCTGCCGCTGCAGCTTGTCACCAATTTATTGGCTTGGATGAGGATGATACCGCCCCCATTGCTGCCCGCCGTTCCAACGCTGTTGTTCTGCTGTCCGCCGCCGCCGCCGCCGCCCATAAACACGCGGTTATAGGCTACATAGCTGCGCAGGGAAATACCGCCCAGCCCTCCGGATGTGTCCGTGCCTGTGCAGGTATACCCCGGTCCGCCGGCGCCGCCGGCCGTATAATTGCCACCACCGCCACCACCGCCATTATCGTCGCTGCCGCCCCCGCCGCCATTGAGCAAGGGCCCACGTCCGTTGTGACTGGTGTAAGTTATCGTCGGGCTTGTAAAAATGCCCTCGCCTTTGAAAGCATATTTGTTGGAAGTGGTATCATAGACACGGGGCTCGCATAGGGATTCGTGATTGCTGGAAACAGCGCCTCCCCGAAAACCCTGTCCATCGACTATAACGGAATTGGCCAGGGTCAGCGTGCCGCCTACCTTAAAAGCCACTACGCCGCCTATGTTCCCATCCCAGGACACGGCAGTAATATTGGCAGTCGTCGTGTAGTCGCCCGTGCTGAGGGTATTAAAGCTGATGACCTGCACACTGGCGGACGTACTGGTCGAAAAGGTGTTTTTGAGGGCAGCGGTGAGCTTCATGGTCGTAGCCGTCACCGAACTGATGGTGGCTATTTCGTACACACCCGCATTGAGAATGGAGGAAAGAGAGCCAAAACTGGCATTGTCGGCGGTATTACTACCAATGACGTTGTCCTGCATCTGCATGATGATGACTTGCTCACCGGCGGCAAACGTGTGATAGGTCTGATTGGCATTTGAAAGTGTCAGGTTGACGCCTGATATGGCGGTTACTTTCGCATAAGCATTGATCTGTGCTGCTGCTTGCTGCCCACACAATAATATGGGCAGGCATAAATAAAGAAGTGGGTTCTTCATGGGGTAGGGATTTAAGAAACCCTAAAATTAGGCACAATTCCCGTGGGAAATCGAATTAGAAGCTGGTATTAACTTCTATTACCCCAACTATTTTCCCTAGCATGCGGTCTGCAAATACCCCTACATTATCTTAGTTCGATCACTACCCCAACCCTTCCACCGACGGATTATCTTTATCCTTCTTCTCCTTAAGTCTCTTCGCCTGTTGCAGCGATTGGTTCAGGCTGGGAGCAAACGAATACTTCGCCTATAGAGTGTCACTCCAAAACTTCCTCGTTTCCTCATTTGGGGAATTTGCCAAGGCATCGCCAATTTTATATTCAAGTAGTCCATAAAAATTTTCATCTATCATAGATTATTCAAAGTTTAAATTGCCCGGCAAAGCTCTTAAAAAAACACAGCCTACTTTATTACTTTAATCCTCTATTCTATAAGGAAAGCCTGCTTTTTCTTCGTCTCTTTCTTCTTTAGACATTCTGCTGTAAATTAACCGGAGCGTAAATCCTCCATGAAGTATTGAGTCTTTACCATATAACCAGTCTACGACGTCATTATCGTTTATCTCCGGCCTGTCCCCTAATTTCACTTGTTTTGCCTCTCTGGGGGTGTCGCTTACTACGCCCCAATAATGACCGCCAACCCTTGAAATATCTGTAAGCCAGATGTATTCATTCCCATTGGAGTATGGAAATTTAACTTTTATCGAGAATTTATCTTTGTCATACTTCCCGCTTTCAAAAGCGCTATCAAACTTTGAAAATCTTTTTCTGGCAATCTCCATAGCCTGATTCATTAGCTTGTCGCCTTTATCTGTCGAATAAAGATTGTCTACTACTTCCTTATTGTTTGGTTCATTTTGTCTGGCATTACAAGCCGTCATCAACATTACCAGGCATGATAGAGACAAAAATCTATGGTTTAATGTCATATCTAAGATTTCAGTTTAGACCAAAGTAACTTAATTTCAAGTTGCAGTCTTTGATAATGTTATATAATAAAAATAACTAAATTATGGATGCCAATGTTGATTTCAATGGGGAAGGGCAGATTCGGGTATAAATATACGCTGGCATGGTTTTTCATGTGCTGCATACTTATCGGGTAACAAAGACCGGCAGGATATGAAAAACATCATCGTAACAGGCGCTAACCAGAATAATCTGAAGAACTTATCTTTAAGCATTCCCAAAAATAAAATAAATGTTTTCACCGGCGTGTCCGGTTCAGGGAAATCATCTCTTGTGTTTGAAACCATTGGCGCAGAGGCGCAACGCCAGATCAATGAAACACAAAACAGTTTTGTGCGTAACAGGCTGCAGCATTACGGTATTGCCGACGTTGTGAAGATAGAGAACCTGAACGTACCTGTCATCATAAACCAGAAACGCATCGGTGGCAATGCACGTTCTACAGTAGGTACGGTGACGGACATTTACGCACAGTTGAGGCTATTATTTTCACGTATAGGAAAGCCATTTGTAGGCTATTCCAATATCTTCTCGTTCAATAACCCGGCTGGCATGTGTCCTGCATGCGAAGGATTAGGGACCATTCAAACGATTAACGTGGATAAGCTGCTCGATAACAGTAAATCCCTGAACGAAGGCGCGATCAACTTCCCTACATTTCAGCCGGGTGGCTGGCGATGGACCCGCTACGTCCATTCAGGCTATTTTGACAACGATAAAAAGCTAAAGGATTATACTGCCAGGGAAAAAGACCTGTTATTATACGCAACCGAGCATAAACCTCCCAACCCGGACAGCAAATGGGGGAAAACGGTGTTATATGAAGGGGTTATCCCGCGCCTGGAAAAAGCATTTCTTTCCAGGGAATCAAAAGAGGTAGACCGGCGAAAAGAAAGTATTGCCGGTGTGATCACTGCCGGCCTTTGTCCTTTGTGCAAAGGCGCGCGCCTGAACGAAACTGTACTGTCGTGCAAAATAAAAGGGAAGAATATTGCGGACTGTTGCAGCCTGTCGGTGGATGAGCTGCTTACATTTATCAACCACCTGGATGCAGGAGCCTATGAGACCATCACCAGGGAGCTTTCGAATAAATTGGAAAATATGATTGCTATCGGTCTGAAATACCTGACCCTCGATCGCGCGACCGCTACTTTATCCGGCGGTGAATCACAGCGTATAAAAATGGTAAAGCATTTGGGTAATAGCCTGGTAGATTTGCTTTATATTTTTGATGAACCAAGCATCGGGCTGCATCCAAGCGACATCGACAATATCATACACATCATTCAGAAGATCCGTGATAAAGGGAATACCATCCTAATTGTTGAACACGACCCTGATATTATACGTATCGCCGATCATGTGGTAGACATGGGCCCTCTTTCAGGCAGGCACGGCGGTGAGATCATCTACGAAGGGAGCTTTACCAGGCTAAAAACATCAAAGGGTAAGACAGGCACCTATTTCAGCAGTGAACGTACATATAATGAAAAACCACGTGCGGGCCGGACTTATTTAAACATCACCGATGCAAACCGGCATAATTTAAAAAATATATCGGTCGACATTCCCCGGCAAGTGCTGACAGTTGTTACAGGCGTTGCCGGCTCAGGCAAGAGCACATTGATCAACCATGTATTGCAGGAGCAACACCCGGGCGTAAAGATTATCGACCAGTCGCTCTTTTCTGCCAGCGTACGGTCTAATCTATTGACCTTTCTTGATATTGCGGATGATGTACGGCATTTACTGGCCGATGCAAACCATGTCAAACCCAACCTGTTCAGCAGCAACAGCGATGGCGCCTGTCCGGAATGTAAAGGAATAGGCGTACAAAAGCTCGATCTTGCTTTTATGGATGATGTAGAACAGATCTGCGAGGTTTGTAATGGTTCAGGGTTCAAGCCGGAAGTATTAAAATACAGGTATAACGGCGCGAGTATAGCAGACATGCTCGATATGACCGTCGAAGAGGCGATGACATTTTTCAGCGGGTTTCCTTTTTGCCGTTTGTTGCAGGGACTTGATCGTCTTGGGTTAAGCTATCTTTCTCTTGGGCAGCGGCTGACTAGCTTTTCCGGCGGTGAGCGGCAGCGTCTGAAGCTGGTGAGAGAGCTGGATAGCCCTACGCAACATATCATTGTGCTTGATGAACCGAGCACTGGTCTGCATCCCAGCGATACGGACAAAATACTACAAGTGATCGATACGCTGGTTGATAATGGAAATACGGTTATTGTGATCGAGCACAACCTGGATATTATTGCACAGGCGGACTGGATAATAGATATCGGCCCGGGCGCCGGACGGGAAGGTGGGCATATCGTGTTTGAAGGAACTGTCGAGCAATTGCTTGATTGTAAAGAGTCGGCAACTGCGAAATACCTGCGTCGACACCTGGTTGTGGGGAAGCCTGCTTAATTGCTGCCGATAAAGTAGGGGTTCGAATCCTATGACCTTTCAGGCAGTTGTAAAAGGTTCTCCGCGACAATATGTTCTCCGCCCTCATCTCCAAATATTACTATCGGCATATCTTTCAAATCAGCAGTGGTCGAGTTATCCCAAAAGGCATAAAATGAACCGGAAAAGTTAGCCCTGGCGAAAGGAATCAGATTATTCAAATAATCCGGGTTTTTGGGGCCTTCGTAGTACAAATGTTGCTTGTAGTTAGCGGAAAGATTAAATCCTTCCGAAAACCTACCATCGGACTGGTTTTGAAATTCTAAGATTTGCAAAAGCTCATATGGTAGATTACGTCCGTTAAGAACATCTGAGAATTCCGTTAAGGTGAGTATGTTCAGCATTTTTGTAATTGTACCATCTCTGAATGTATAATAGATTTCATATCCAGCCAAAAGTTGTATCTCCAAATACCTCATTTCTCCCGCTCGAGCTCCAACCCTTCAAAATTAAACCCGTTTCCGGGCACCGCGGCTTCCATCGTTATAGTCCGTTTTCCACCGGTGATGCCGAAATGCACAAACGAATCTGCGTCGATCTCCGGATTTTCCCAACGGATCAGGAATGTGTCTTTCGCGTAGCTATGCAGTACACCTCTTAGCTGTGGTGACCGCTGCGAGGCAAAATACAGCTGTCCTCCCCGCACCGTCACGATTATGTCGCCAAACCATATACTGTGATATGTCCCGGTGTCGGCACGTATATCGGAGGCTGTCACTGGCTCCGTTTGCCGGGTCCGACTCCATACTTCGGTCTTCCGGTCAGCGCTTGCTTTTTCACCAATCTGAAGGCGTGTGAGCGCCTCCCCGGCCCGGTCGGTGCCGGTGATACCAACCCAGGCGTCTGTGATTTGGTTGGTGATCGCGTCTATTGCATTGCTTTCGCTATTGGTAAGTACAATGATACCCAAACCCAATTCGGGTATCATCGAGATCTCAGAGACCATACCGACGTCCTGGCCGGTGTGCAGAACCTGCTTATATCCTCTGATATCCCTGATAAACCAACCCAGGCCGTAGGCGGCAAAATGGGTATGTTCTATTCCCGGCTTCTTTACGGGTATAATGGTTTGCGGCGAACATAACTGCCGGACCGTCGCCGCGCTGAGCAATTGTTTGTTGTCATATCTACCTTCGCTCAACAGCATCGATACCCAGTTGCTTAGGTCTTCCACGCTAGAATAAACACCTCCTGCTGCGTCATCTTTGGTAGATGTATAACGTGTTACCACGCGTATCGAATCTCCAATTTTCTTATGCGCGTCTATGATATTTGTATCGGTCCGGCAGCCTTCATAGGAAGCCGCACTGGAATACATTTGAAGCGGTTTCAGCAGGTGTTGTTTCACAAAATCCTCCCAACTTGTCCCGGAGACTCTCGCGATCACCTCTCCCGCGACCAGGTATAAGTTGTTATCATAGGCAAAGGTGCTCCTGAAAGAATAGTCGGGTTTGAGATAGCGCAGGTTATAGATGATCTCCTTCACCGTAAAATCGGTGGAATCCGGATCATGCATCAGATCTCCAACCCCCGTCCCGATGCCGCTGCGATGGCAAAGCAAGTCCAGAATGGTCATTTCTCTTGTTGAATAGGGCTCATACAGCTGAAACCCGGGTATATATTGAGTTACCTTATCATTCCAGCTCAGCTTGCCTTCATCTACCAGTAAACCCAACGCTGCAGTGGTAAATGCCTTGGTATTGGATGCTATGCCAAAAAGTGTAGCGGGAGTAACGCGCTTTCCCGTTTTTAGGGACCGGACGCCAAAACCCTTGCTGTAGATCAGCTTACCATCTTTTACGACGCCGATAGCCAATCCGGGTACATGGAAAAGTTCCAAATCCTTTTGGGCCAGGCTGTCGATCTGTCCCCCGGTGAGTCCTTGTCCGCTTGCTATTTGCTCCAACAGAAAGCAGGTGAAAGCAATGCAGAAATATTTAATCATTGAGATCTATCTGTAATAACCGAATTTATAACTAATTGCAAGTCCCGCAAAAAAGATTCGAAGCAAAGGTAAAGCTGTATACGAAGGATGCTGTTAATGGCATTCACTGGCGGCAAGTCTGGATTGGAGGATTTTTGTTATGTATATAATAATTTTATCAAGTTCGGCTATATTGCAGGGTTTGACAAAATATTTGTCCGCGCCTCTTTGCATACAATTATCGACATATTCTTTTGCGCCTGATGTACTCCAGACAATTTTGATAATTCTGTCGTAATCAGAATGGTGCTGGATAGCTTGCAGAAATGCCGGTCCAAGGAGCCCTGGCATTTGATAATCTACAAGAATGAGCAAGGGTAAATCGGCGGGGGCGCAGATGTTAAGATACTTCAGCGCCTGGTCTCCACTATTCAAACATTGGATAGTCAGGTCGGTGTTCCAGCATCGAAGCTGTTCAACGAACATTTGGCGATCATCAGGATCATCGTCCACGATAAGTATATGAGGCGACCGTCGCATTACCATTATGCAATAAATGACATAGCAATTGGAAGTACGGTTCGCAGGGAAGAGGATTGCAGGATAAATTAAGGATTTTTATTTAAAAATTCAAAAATGATCTTCAGGTTACAGGTGCAATCAAACATACATCTTAATGTCTCTCAGCCAGCTGCAGGAATATGTCCCTATGCGACGTATAGTTATTTATTAGGGGATGCCAGAAGGGCTGAAGTATTGTCTATATTAAAGGCTGACGGGGAATTGCCGGTGAATGATCTGAAGTCTCTGATGAAATGTGACTGGTCAGAATAACCACAATCATAGGCAATAGAGGTAAGAGATAAACCTCCCTTTCCTATTAATAAAAGACTGTTTTGAAAGCGGTTTATTTTACTGTATAATTTAGGCGTGACACCGGTGTGCAGTAAAAAAATTTTCTGAAGATACCTGGATGTAATGCCATAACGGGAAGCTACGTTGCTGATATTGTCAAAAAAATCTACTTTTTTTAGATCACTCATTACAGACTGAACAAGCTTTACTTTATCAAGCTTCCTTTCAAATAGAGACAGCCTTTTTAGCAAAAAGATCTCGACCAAGGCAATTCGTTGACCGGTAGATCCGGCGTCCACCAGGTTTTTATGGAGTTCCTGCACTGACTGCCCTATAACGCTCGTAAGGTCAGTAACGCTGTCGTTAAATAAACTAATATCTTCATTCAGAAATGCTGAGACAGCATGAGGGTAAAAGCGTATGCCAAACATCCGGTTTTTCCCTGGGGTTCTGAAAACCAAAGGCTTAATGATTTGTCCCCATAGTTCAACACCAGGTGTTGAGACAAACTGATCATTTATTTTGGTTTCCCATTGTACACCTTCCAGGTTAAACATTATTTCAACGCAGCCGGTGGCAAAAGCCTTGTCTTCTGTTACTATATCAGAACCGGATGCATATACATAATAACACTTTATGTATTTAGATAATGCGTCAGAAGGTTTATATTCTTGGTATTGCAAAATATGACCTGTAATTACTTGTAAAACAAAGTTATGTCATGGCAACTATATCAAATTGTATATTTCGGAACTATTTTGGGGTTCAATTTATGCATCCGGAATCACAGGCTCTACCAACTTTTGCAGCTTATCTAATGATTCCTGCCATCCCAAATAACACATTTCCGCAGGAATAACGGCCGGTATTCCTTCCTGTGTTATTTTTAGTTCTGTGCCGCATAAAACTTGCTTTAGCCAAACGCAAATAGTCATTTCGCCAGGTAAATTCGGGTTATCAAATTTATCTGTGTATTTCAGAAACTCGTTAGGTTTTATCTCTACGTATTCCCCTCCAAAGGAATGGCTGCTACCGGTAGAGAAATTAGTAAAAGACATTTTGTGCTCGCCGCCTTTTTTAAAATCCAGTTTGTGAACTGTGCATAAAAAACCATAAGGTGGTAACCACGATGCTATTGCATTAGGTTCGGAAAATGCCCGGAAAACCTTTTCGGGAGACGCCTTGAACACCCTGTGTAATGATACGCTGTTGTTTGACATATAATTTGTTTTAAATGTTTAAGATGATTTTTTGGCTATTGTTTCGTTTACTATGCAAAGATTGCTCATAAAATCAATTTTTTAAGGGTGTATATGCGACATTTAAAGGGTAGATCCTGCCACTAATTGGTTTTTCAGCACCCTTGCGAAAAAGATCGCCTGATTGCCGTAAATTTAGGGCGCCATGAAACGCCTGCTACTGACTATTATTTCCACATCGGTCCTTCTGCTGTTGCTGGCTTTTAGTAATTATAGGAACTGGTTCCTGGATAAGCCCCTGGATTACTGGTACGGCTTCTGCACGGAAGTGCGCCACCCCGCCAGCCTGGAAGAGGTCCGGAGGATACGGTATGGACTCCCCTACACCCTCAGCAAGAAAATACAGGAGGCCGTAAAAGCCGGCCATCTGCATGACCCCGTCTTTCTTTTCGAGCCCAACAGTTTTTACCACGACTCACTTCACATAGACCTTCACATGCCCGAACCGGCTGTATTTTACTATTTCACGGGCTTGCAGGGCGTATGGATGAATTCCCCCACCGTGCAAAAGGCCAATTACCTGGTGATGATCCGGAAGGGAGAGATGAAAATACAGCACATCCGGACACCCCGGCAACTGCAGGAGATACTTACCCGTTACAGATCGTTCACCCCTATATTATAGTCCTGCATGGCGCTGACCCTACTTATCATTTGTCATTTTTTCACGGGATACGGGCTGCTTAGACTCCTGCGTATCGTCCATAAGCCGCTGGTCCTCCTTCCCCTGGCATTTTTGTCGGGTATCGCGGTGGACTCCTTCCTCCCCTTCCTGTTGCAGTTGTGTCACTGCCCGCTATATCCCGCCACGGTGTTCGGCTCGCTGGGACTGGTGGTTCTCCTGCTGAACATAGGCGGGCTGCGCTTGATCCCGGCGGGCGGGAGAACCAGGCGCCGGTCACTGACGCTGAAAAGCATCCTATCGCCTATACGCATCCGCAGTTATGAATACCCCTCCCTCCTTCTACTCTCCTTTCTCGTCTTTGTCAGTGTGTGGAGATGCTATTACCTGCCCCCTACCTCCCGGGATGCGCTGTCGGGACCGGAAGCCATTGCGGAATACGCCGTCCGGGAACATACGATGGTGAACTCTTTTTTTACCGTCGACCTTTCTACAACCAACAACCATTTCAAGTCTCCTTTCCTCATAAGCCTGCAGGTGATCTATAAAATGGCGGGGTTCCCTTTCGGACAGGTATGGCTGAGCATCATCTTTGTGAGTTTTACATGGCTGCTTTATCAGCTGCTGAAGCTGACGCTGCATCCCATCCTGGCGGGATTGCTCCTGCTGCTGATGACCATGACGCCAGAGCTGTATGCCTACTCGTTCATGATCCTGTATGATTACAGCAATATGGTCTTCTTCTTCCTGGGGATATATTTTCTTTTTCGAAGTGATGGGACGGGCGGACCGCCAGACGGTCTTCGGGCGCCTGCATCGGGTGACGCTTCTGCCGGGCGGGACAGCGAGTTTTTTTTCGGGGCTTTCATGATGGGCGTCTCCACTTATATCAGGAGCGAGACCCTGGTGCTGGCAGCATTTTTCCTTCCCCTGATCGTTCGTAAAGACTGGCGGAACAAAACACCGCTGGGTGGAATGGTGCGGCGGGGAGTTCTTTTCCTTCTGCCTTCCCTGGTGGCCTATTTTCTCACCACCTGGCTCTATATTAATTATTATCTGCCTGTGCGGTATGATATTGGCAACCTGGCGAACCCCCATCTCTTCCAGCTGGGCGCGTTGTATCATGTGTATGCGGATATGGTCACGGAACTGGTGACGAGCGCCTGGAGCATACATCTCTGGGGATATTTTATCATCCTGTGGGCGGCTGTAATCCTGGCCGATGTGCTGGTGGGCAGGCGGCTGAGCAGGCCGGCACGGGACTGGCTTTATGCCGT
>Ga0105241_10003678_pt1 | contig 11395 bp, 10 predicted proteins | sample KBSC64metaG_FD_80422 | JGI IMG/M metagenome (GOLD analysis project Ga0105241, IMG submission 80422) | Corn rhizosphere microbial communities from Kellogg Biological Station, Michigan, USA - KBS C6-4 metaG | ecosystem: Host-associated > Plants > Roots > Rhizosphere > Soil | place: Michigan, USA... | reverse complement strand
TCAGAATGTATTCGCGGGGATTCTCTTCATACTCGGCGTACGTTCCCGGAATGTCCGCTTCCTGGATGTGGCTGCAGACAATCTCAATTGGTTTCTCTTCGACGACGCGGTTCCTGCGAAAGACGCCCGCCTCGAGGGGCTTCCAATCGAGGAGCCGGACGATCCACCGAGGCGTAACCGCACTATATATAGGAGCGGTTTTGGTGACGCTTGCAAGTTGATACGCCGCTTGTTCGCTGAGAGATGCACGCGTGGTTGATTCGGGCACAGAGATCTCCTTGCTGCTTGCAGAAGAATGCAGTGATTCTACATGGGGCCACTCGCCAGGAACATCAACAATGCTGACTTATCAAGCGGCGATGGCCCGGCACTGGGCGAGTGGACAAGAGACGCCAGATCAATACTTGCGAACAGCGCGATCGACGCGGTCGGACCAGGCGTGAATCCCGCCCCTGAGGTTCCGGACGCGCTTGAATCCTCTCTTCTGGAGCAACTCCGCTGCCTTAACTCCGCGAGGACCCATCTTGCAGACTGTCACGATCTCCTGCCGTGAGTTCAGTTCGTTCAGACGTCTCGGAAGCTCCGGCAATGGGATCAGATGTCCACCGATATTGGAGATCTCATATTCGTATTCGTCGCGGACATCGAGCAAGAACAGCTTGTCGCCGTGGTCGAGCAGGCTCTTTAATTCTTCAGCTTGAATTTCAGGGACGCTCACTTTTCGTTTCTCCTTGTTCGGCCCAAAATAAAAAACCCACCTGCCAGTGCATCTTCTGGCGGTGGGTCCGTTGAGACTCGATTGATTTCAGCCTATTGGCTTTGCAATCTCCTCATGCCAGAAGACACGTGCTCGCAGCACATACAAGCGAGACAACAAACCATGGTCTTCTGGGAGGCGAAACTCATGTCCATGAGCATATCACGTCGACCGGGGAATCGGAATGTTACGGGCGTCGGCTGAGAAAGGCGATGGTTCTTCATGCAAATGGCTTTCGAATGAGAGGCTTAGGCCGGCCGAGCTTTCGGGTCTCAGACACAGTCACGTCCCGACGGTCATCGACGCAATGAAGGCTGAGGTCGTATCTCGATCAACGATGGTCGATCTGCTCTCGGGAGTGCGTGACCAGCGGAGCAGGATCTACTGGCAGTCCCTCTGCTTCCCAAGCGCGAAAGCCACCAACGATGTCAGTTGCTCTCCAGAGCCCGATATCCTGCAATCCAGCAGCAGCGAAGCTAGACGCATATCCTTCAGAGCAAAAGACGATCACGCGCAGATCGGGACCACTCGCGATTGGCAGCCGAGCACTGGAAGTCGGATCGAAACGCCACTCGAGTACGTTGCGCTCGACGATAAGCGCTCCGGGGATGGTTCCTTCCTGCGCGCGCTGGCTGCTCGGTCGGATGTCAACAAGCACCGCATTCCCGGTTGTCGCAGCCGCGTCGTAAGCTTCCCGCGGAGACACCCGATGAAGGCGGGCTCGCGCACTCGCCAGTCGTCGGCTCACGCTTGATTCGTCGGCGCCTTGATTTGTTTTTGGCACCCGTGTAAATGGGTCAGGAACAATCGACTGTTCATGCTCCTGCGATGTGCTGTTCCGCAAGACCAGGTATCCGTTGTCGAGTTCGTATTCATTCATCTCATCCAGCGGAGGCGAATAGGCATGGATGCTGACGGCCAGAGCAGGGGAATCATTCCGAACGTCGTGTGCATAGTCCGGCCCAAACGAGATGGCCTTCCCTCTCTCGGCAACAATGTAGGCTCCATCGGCCCTGATCTCATGGAGCACCCCGGACGCTACCGCAAATGCGCCGGCAGAGCCACCATGATCGTGGAAGCCAGTTGATTGACCTGGCAGCCAACTGATGATCCAAATGTCGTGATCTGCTGCGTGATGAATTCGTTCGTACCAACGCCGGTTGGCCCGCAGCCGCACGCGATCGACCCATTGGTCAGTGGCTGCAACCCGTGCGACGATCTCTTCCAGTTCAGCGGTCGTTCGCAGGTTGGGCGCTGAAGATGGATTCTCTGACGAGGTGAGGCCTGCTGCAGCTTGTTCTAACGAGATGGATGACATGAAAATTGCTCCTGAATGGCAGGCTCAGTTGACCGAAAATTGACGACGCCTGCTGCGCATAGATGCACATGAACCAAGTCAACCGAGATCGACAAGGCAGTTGAGACGGCAGAACTTCTCAAGCTTTAGGGCTGGATGTGCTTAGAGGAATATTGCGGACGAATACGAACTATCGACACCGCTCACCCAGCCAGGGATGGCTGAGGCGACAACAGCGGAGGTATGACGGATGCGTCATGACGAGAAAATTAGCATAGTGCCCATTAGCCGTCAAACTGACCTACCTACTGAGATCGGATCCTCGGCGGCGAGTGCTGGAGAGACGTGGCGCCGAAGAATCGAAGTCCCATGCAATTCGCATGTTGATCTGGATCTGAGTGGCGTATTTTTTATCAGTGGCTTACCTTCACCACTTGAAGACTTCGCGATTTGTAGTTGGTGAGATACAGTACCGAACCATTCGCGGATAGGCTGAGGTTGCGGGGGAAGCCGCCAGCAGAGATCAGATGGGCCTCTGTTCCGAATTCGTCGCGACGTTGAGAATCGCCAGGGTGCCGTTGGCTTCGGCGAAGCGATTCGAGTTTGCAACGGCAAGGAATTGATCGCTCATGAAAAGGCGCATTCCGACCGGCGCAGTTCCTCCTGATGCGAAGGAACGCAGGAGCGAATGCTCGGGATCCTTCTCCAGGCCATGAGGATCGAAGATCAGAATGGCATTGTCACCGCGCGCAGAGACATAGAGACGCGAGGAGTCAGTAGCCTCAACTATCCGTACTGGCGAGCAACCGGAGGCAACACGGGCCAGGACCGCGTCTGGCGCAATCGAGATCGCTCGGTGAACATCGACGACGGATAGGTATCCATTCGGGCGAGCAGGCGTACCTTGTTTCTGCACGCAGTCATTTTTCCAGAGCACAGCGTTCTTCGATCCCGCAATCGCAAACGACGGCGACTTCGGTACGAGTTCCGAGGCTACGTATAGGCGGCTTCCGTCCGGCGATATCGCCAGGCTCGGTACGACATCGCCCGCAGGGATCTGACCGAGTGTATGAGGTTCATGCACCCTACCTGTTCGATCAATGCCGGTCGAGATGACGCCTACGCTGCCACGCTGCTCAGCGATCATCCCGTATTCATTCGATGAAAAGACATACTTGCCGTCCGGAGTTGCTACAACGTCGAACGTACCAGCGCCCGCTGTCTGATGTGCGAAGCGAGGTGCGCCCTTTCCGTGCTCTAGATCTCGAACATCAAGAAACGCAACTCCCTTGTCACCGACGCCGACAGCGAGTGTTCGTTCGCGCGGAAGGAGCACCAGCCCGTTCGCCCCGGTTGAACCTGTCCTTACAAAGCCTATGGATGAAAGTTTGTGCGCGACTGGATTGCGACGGAATACCTCGATTCCTGAAACGGAGTCGGCGCGACTTCCCGCTGCTGAGTCCGGGCCGGGGAAGTCCGTCTGGTCGACATTTGTGACTGATACGAAAACGAATTGGCCATCATGGGTTGACACTGCAGAAGTGGGGTTGCCGCGCGTCGGGTAGATCTCTGTGCGTGTGTCGAAGTCCTGCGCCAAGCCTGCAGGGTGAGCACTCAAAAGCAAAAGCGCAACGGCCAGGTTGCTGATCATCGAGGCGGAAAACACGGTCAACGCTGACTTGAAGTTATTCATGAACTTTCGATTCATCTTTGTATTATCGTGACGAGAAAATTTTGACATGCACTTGATCTGTGGTATACCAAACCCATGCGCGTTTTGACCCACTACTCGAAAAACCTCGGATCAACCTTGAGCGCATCCTTCCTCTGTTGTCGATGTCGCTAAGGCATCTTCCCTGAAAATCCATTCCTAATCGCGGAGACCTGACCTCGCATTCGTGTCGGTGCAGGTGTCTGTTTGATCGGCGAATTTCCGTCTTCGTCTGACCTCGACGACGCGGAGTCTTAACTGTGTCCTCGCACATCCAGCGTGTCCCCACGCGGAGGAAGAATGACTCGTCTCAAATTTCGTACGCTATTGATCGCTTTGCTCTTGATCGTGCCAGTGCGCGTCATGTTTACCCAAACCCTTACCAGTGCTACCGTCGTTGGGACCGTCAAAGACCCAGGCGGAGCGCTGCTTCCGCAAGTTACGGTCCACATCCGCCAACCCGAAACGAACGCGATCGCTACGACACTGAGCGGCAAGTCGGGTGAATATCGGTTTCCATTCCTGAAGCCGGGAAACTACGAAATCACAGCAGACGCCAATGGGTTGGCTGCCGAGCCTGTTCGAATTCATCTTCTGGTAGGACAGGAGCAGACTGTTGATGTCACGCTCGGAGTGAAAACCGTACAGCAGACGGTCGAGGTCAATGCCGGCAATGAGCTTCTACAAACCGAAAACGGCAACAATCTGACTGACTTCAATCTGCACTTCGTCGAGAACACTCCTGTAAACGGCGGGGATATCACGAATCTGGCGTTCTCAACTCCGGGAGTGCGGGTAAACGTCGGAGGAGGCAATAACAACTTCAACGTCAACGGGCTTCCGTTCAGCTCTGTGCTCTTCACCTACAACGGAGCGGACATTGTTGAGCCGTTCGGCTTGAACAATAAATCGGGCTCAAGCAACAACACTCTCGGACAAAACGATGTGGCCGAGGCGTCCGTCATCACGAATGCTTACAGCGCGCAGTACGGACGCATGGCTGGTGCGCAGGTGAATTACATCAGCAAGTCCGGCACCAATCGTTTCCACGGCAACCTGGTCGAGAATTACAACGGCGACATTCTGAATGCGAACGACTACTTCAGCAACGCGTCCAACACGCCGCGAGGCCGTGCGGTTGCGAATCAATTCGCCGGGTCGGTAGGTGGTCCGATCAAGAAGGACAAGATCACGTTCTTCTACAACTATGAGGGACTGCGATACTCGCTGCCGACGAACAAGGTCGTATCTATTCCGTCTCCCGAACTGCAGAACTACGTTCTGGCAAATGTTCCGGCTACATCGGTGCCGTATTATCAGTCTCTCTTCAAGCTGTACAACGCGGCACCTGGAATCAGTCGCGCAGTTCCGGTGACCAACGGCTCCGGTCAATTGCAGGATGGCACTGGAAATCAAGGCTGCGGCAAGAACAATGGACTCACCGGCGTTGAGGTGCCAGGCGGAAACGGCGCGACCTTCGGGGGTGCAACCGGGGTGCCTTGCTCCGTCGCGTTCGTATCGACGGCGTCGAGCGTGAACACGGAGTATCTTACCGACGGCCGTGTCGACTGGAACATCAATTCAAAGCAGAAGCTCTATTTTCGAATCAGTCGCGACTCAGGCGTTCAGGCGAGCAGTACGAGCCCGATCAGCCCGCTCTTCAACGGAATCAGTCCCCAGCCGTGGGTGATTCCGCAGTTGAATCACACGTATGCAATTACGCCTAACCTCGTGAACAACCTGGTGCTGAACGGAAACTATTATTCTGCGATCTTCTATGGGTCGAGCAACTTCAATGCTGCTCAACAGGCAATTCCCCTGGCATTCAGCTTTACGGATGGCGGCGCCGGAGACGCGGGATTTCAGGCTCTTGGGCCGGCGGCACCACAGGGACGACGCGGGCAGCAATTGGGTGTCATCGACGATCTGTCGTGGAGCCATGGAAAGCACACGCTGCAGTTTGGCGTGAACAATCGTAACAATCGCGTCACGAGCACAGCTAACCAGACCGGATCGATCATCGGTACGTACACCTTCGGCAGCGTCGCGGATTTCGCGCAAGGCAACATTGCCGATGCGAAGAACTTCAACAGCTTCACGCAGTCATTTCCAGTTCTACCCACTGTGCACCTTCGCGTCGACTCGCTAGGCTTCTACGGGCAAGATGAGTGGTCAATCCGCCCGAACCTCAAGCTGACATACGGAGCTCGCTTCGAGTATCAGCAGAACCCGTGGTGCAAAGAAACCTGCTATTCGCGAGCAAATACAGCCTTTCTCGCATCCGGCTATCAGGCAGGCAGCACAGTTCCATACAACTCGACTCTGCAGGTCGGGAGTCACTCCGACTTCAAGAAGTTCGAAGGCATCATCCCAGAACCCCGGGTGGCAGTAGCCTTCTCTCCCTACGGAGCAGGGAAGACTGTTCTCCGCGGTGGCGTAGGGTTGTTCGCGAATACGATCGCAGCGAACATTGCTGCGAATGTCTATGGCAATGCGCCCAATAAATTTGCACCCAAAGTGACGAATGGAACGGTGGGACTTGCAAGCGACGCAGGTTCATCGCAGGCGGCCGCGGTTGCATCGAATGACGCGTTCCAGAATGGGTTCTCGCAAGGTTATACGCTAGATCAATTGAAGAACGCTGTCCCATCCGGCGTCACATTCTCAACTCCCACGCTCTACGTGAACCCCGATCATTTCCACACGATCAAGGTGCTTGAGTGGAGCTTCGAGATCGAGCAGCCATTTTCGCATCATGATGTCCTATCGATCGCGTACTCCGGAAATCATGGGTACAACGAATCGATCTCGAATACCGCAGCGAACGGTTGGGCCGCGAATGGATTCGGCGGGCTTCCTACATCAATCCCAGATCCGCGGTTCTCAACGGTGACGCAGATCTTCGACCAGGGCTACTCGCGTTACAACGGCCTGACCGTTGTCGAACGTCACTCGCTCACACACAATCTGCAAGGCGAAGCGAGTTACACATGGAGTAAGGCGTTACAACTCGGACAATCTATAACCCAACTGTCTACGCTCTTAGCGGGCAAAGCCCGACCGGAACTCCAGATGCCAACTACGGGCCGACGAACTTCGATACAACCCACAACTTCACCGCCGACTTTGTTTATTCCACGCCCAAATGGAGCGACCATCTGGCCAATCGGCTGCTCGGTGACTGGAAGCTGGGCGGGAAGGTTTACCTCTACAGCGGCAGGCCCTTCACGGTTATCAACAGCGGTGTGAACACGGCGAATGTCTTCTCGAGTTCGTTCAGTGGAAGCGTACTAGCAGACACGGTTGATCGCAGCGTGGTTGGGAAGCACTGCGGCGCCAGCGCAGTCAGGGCTCCATGCTTGAGCCCCAGCAGTTTCCAATCGGCCTTGGCGCAATTCGATTGGGGCAACACCAAACCAAACAGTTTCCGTGGTCCAGGCTTTGCATCAGTTGCTGCGCAGCTTGGCAAGGAGATCGCGATTGCGGAGCAGACTCGATTTGAGATCGGAGCTGACGCCTATAACCTTTTCAATCATCCCAATTTCGGCCTCCCGAATGCCGATGTGAACAAGGGTCAGACATTCGGCACTGTGACAACCGATGTCAGCGTTCCTACCAGCATTTATGGATCGGGACAGGGTGCGATCGTTTCCGGTCGTGTGCTGGTCGTACTACGGGAAGTTCATCTTTTAAAAACCCGCGAGCCGTTCAGCACAGCCTCGACGCTTCTTGAGGAGATTGGGCATGCGGAAGTTCTTTGTAGCTGTTTTGTTGGTTGCGACTCTGGCGTCATCGCAGACACGGAAGCTGACGATCGATGATCTTCTGGCTGGTGGCGAACAGGCCTTTGGTCGTCGTGGAAACGACGTTGTGTCGCACGACGGCAAGTTCAGCGTCATCGTTGAACATGGGCAAATCGCCGTCAAGTCAAACGACGCTGGAGAAGCCCGAGCCCTGACATCATCGAGCGAACCGAAATCGGAGTTGGCTCTTTCGGCAGATGAGCAGAACATCGCATACATCAACGATGGCCAGGTATGGACGGTTCCGGTGAAAGGCGGCGAGCCGCTCGAACTTACCCACGATCCTGCTGGGCGTGGGGATCCGCGCGGCGCAACCGATCATCATCCGCAATGGAACCCAAATGGCCAATGGATTCTCTATGAGTCGGGTCAGAGCGGATTTAACGAGCTGTATGTGATCAGTACAGACGGCAAGATGAAAAACAAGTTGGCCGCTACTGAAATTTACCGGGACAAGGATATCGTCGCCAGCAGTACGCCGGATCGAGGAGATGCTGTATCTTCCGACCGATTCGACCCTCGTCCGCACTGGTCACCCGACGGCACTCGGATCTCCTACACGGAACGATCGCGCGAGTTCTTCTCCGGGAAGCTGAAGGTGCTTGCTTTCGATCAGGATTCGGGTAAAGCAGCGGGCGAGCCAATTGATATCTATGTTGCCAACAACGATCCGGGCGGGGCATGGGCTATCAACACAGCGGCCTGGTCTCCCGATTCCCGAACACTTGCCGTTGTTCTGCAGGAGAGCCACTGGGACAAGATCTGGACAATCCCCGCTGCAGGCGGCAAACCAACCGAGATCACGTTCGGTGGCGGAGAAGACGAGGATCCCCTTTATTCGCCGGACGGGAAGTCGATCGTTTTCGAATCGAATCGTGGCGTCGCAGAAGAACGGCATCTCTGGGTAGTACCGGCGAAAGGCGGCCTACCTCATCGGATCACCAAGCTGACCGGATTCGAAAGCAATCCAAGATGGTCTGAAGACAGCCGGAGCGTCAGGTTCCAGTGGCGCTCTGCCCTTGGAGCATCGGCGTCTTACATTGCGAATGCCGCCGGCAGGGATGAGCCGAAGCTAGAGGGAAGTCTGAAGCCGTCGCAGTTTGCGGATCTTGGCATCGCGCCAGAGGTAGTGCACTACAAGAGCAAGGATGGCCTTTCGATCGCGGGCATTCTATACAAGCCGGTTGGAATTCAATCGGGCAAGGAGTATCCCGCCGTCATCCTCGCTCATGGCGGCCCGGAAGGACAGGTCACGTTCAGTGCCTCGCCGTGGTCACTGTTTCTGGCCGGCCAGGGCTATGTGGTGCTCGAGCCGAATTTCCGCGGCAGCACTGGTTATGGAGAGCGGTTCAGGAACGCCAACGTTGAAGACTCGGGCGGTGGCGAGATCGATGATATCGCCAGTTCAGTGAAGTACCTCGTTGATGCCGGTCTGGCCGATCCTAAGCGAGTTGGAATCTCCGGTGGCAGCCACGGCGGCACCGTGGTTGCAAATTCAGTCGCCAAGCTGCCCGATACATTTGCAGTTGGCATAGAAAAGTTTGGTGTTGTCGATCGGGCCTTGTTCCTCCGTTATACGAATCGCAACTCAGCTATCCGCTGGGAAACAAAGATGGGTGGTCCGCCCGAGGCGAAACCCGCTGTCTATCGCAAGGCGAATGTGCTACTCGAGGTGGATCGGATCAAGGCGCCACTGCTGATCTTGCACGGCGAGCAGGATCCCCAGGTGCCTCCACAGGAATCGCAGGAATTCATAGCGGCGTTGAAACAGGCCGGCAAGGACTTCTCATACACAACGTATCCAGACGAAGGGCACGGCTTTCAGCAAAGGGAACACAAGCGCGATGCCTTCGAGCGCGAACTGGCATTTCTGAACAAGTACCTGCAGTCGAAATCCGTCCAGCAAGCTTCCGGGAGGCATCCATGAATTCTCGGTTCGCTTTCGGAATCTGCTTCGATCGAGGGTTGCTAACCTTCACCAGTAGCTCAGCCTGCGCGCCGAATGCGCCGGAGTGGTAATCGAAGAAACTTGTCGCGATCATCTGGTCACTTTATCGCGTAATCACCCGAACACAAGCTTGAACAGTCGCCAGGAGAGACCTACTTACATGCCGCCCATCGCCTTCCTCGAATGCACCCGCTGTGGAACTGATCTCTCTGCGGACGAGCCGCAAACTGTTTGCACGGAATGCCCGAATCAGCCAGCGGGTTCTCTATATGTACGTTACGATTTCTCCAGTTTGAAGGGTTCGGATCCTCTGCGGGTCGTAGACGACTCGTCGACGAATTGGCGAGGCATGTGGCGTTACAAAGCTGTCCTTCCCGATGTCGATCCGGTGACACTCGGTGAGGGCTGGACGCCCATCATCAAGAGCAAGCGCTTTGAGGGTGTTTACTTGAAAAAGGAAGGAACGAACCCGACCGGCACGTTCAAGGCGCGGGGCCTGGCCATGGCTGTGTCCATGGCTCGCCACTACGGACTTGAGAAGCTCGCTGTACCTTCAGCGGGGAACGCCGCAGGAGCACTGGCTGCCTACGCCGCGGCAGCGGGCATCGAAGCACATATATTCATGCCGCAGGATGTTCCCATCGCGAACTACCTGGAGTGTGTTGCGTATGGAGCCAAGGTGACGCTGGTGGATGGCCTCATCTCCGACTGCGCACGCATCGTTGCTGAACGCAAGGTTGAAGGGGGTTGGTTTGATATTTCCACGTTGAAAGAACCATTTCGAGTCGAAGGCAAGAAGACGATGGGTTATGAATTGGTCGAGCAACTCGGCTGGGAATATCCCGAAGCAGTCTTTTATCCAGCTGGCGGCGGTGTTGGCCTGATCGGGATGTGGAAGGCGTTCGAGGAATTGGAGCAGATTGGCTGGGTGAAGCCGGGTAAGCGGCCAAGGATGATCGCGGTGCAATCTTCTGGATGTGCTCCGGTTGTTCGCGCATTTCAGAGTGGTGCTCGTACCAGCACGATGTGGGAGAACGCTTCCACATTTGCATCGGGGCTCAGAGTACCGAAACCGTACGGCGACCGGATCATGTTGAACATCATCGACGAGTCCGACGGGCTCGCACTGTCGGTCACGGATGATGACATCCTGAACTCCCTTAAGGATTGGGCTCAGAATGAAGGCGTCTTTCTGTCTCCAGAAGGTGCGTCTGTCACGGCAGCGCATAGCAAGCTCGTTACCGAAGGGATTCTGTCTCCAACGGATCGCGTGTTGCTGTTCAATACCGGATCGGGTCTCAAAGACGCAGATGTGATTGCGGAAGCAATGGGCTTACAGAGGCCAATTCTGGAGACGCGTCCCGTGCTGGAGATGCTCACATAATGTCTCTGCATCATCGATGATCAACGTGTGATCTTTCTGCTTCAAAGCGCCGGTGGCGAAGTGGCTAACGCTCAGGTCTGCAAAACCTGCATTCGCGGGTTCGATTCCCGCCCGGCGCTCCAATACCTGGTGCTCGTTCCTGCCGCTCAGGGAAGCGCTTGCTCGTCGGCGCCGACGCAATGGTTTAGCCCATCTTGCTCCTGAATGAGAGATAGGTACCTGTAAACGCCCATGACGCCGGCGACCTTGATCAGGCCCAGACCACAACATCCCAGTCGCGATGCCGACTTCCGAGTACCAATCCGCCTCAAAAGACTTCTTGGTAGTATCGGAATCCTGCCAAGATTATTATGGTGTCGATCGGCCATTTCGAGCCCAGGAGCATTTCACGTGACCGTAAAGATGGCGAAGACTGACAGATGTCAGCAATCGGAAGTAGTCCAACATTTCAATGTCTGTTTCAAGCGTGGCAATCTCGTGAATAGCATTGATGCC
>Ga0105241_10003675_pt1 | contig 11398 bp, 5 predicted proteins | sample KBSC64metaG_FD_80422 | JGI IMG/M metagenome (GOLD analysis project Ga0105241, IMG submission 80422) | Corn rhizosphere microbial communities from Kellogg Biological Station, Michigan, USA - KBS C6-4 metaG | ecosystem: Host-associated > Plants > Roots > Rhizosphere > Soil | place: Michigan, USA... | reverse complement strand
TTGTATTCCGGTTTTCCATTTCTATCTTCTTTGTAAACAGCCATCTCATCTGTTAAAAGCCCGTGCATGCGAATGTATCTGAAGCCACATTCTTTTTTTACATATGCCAGTTGCTGTTGCCAGTCGGCCCTTAATCCTTCATTGGCCCTGCCTGCCCCTACACATTCATTAAACATGGTATTCAAAGGGCCTTTTTGCTGCGTGAAGTCAATATTGATGTCCCGTTCAGGTACTTCTGCCTTTTTACCTGATTTACTTTGGGCAAAAGCAAAAGTTGTTGTGAGGCAGATAAGTACTAATAAAGCCGCGCTGTTTTTTTTCATTCCTTTTAAAAATATTTCCAGTTATTAAATGCTATTGTGCTTCACGCTGCCAATTCCTGGGATCATTTAATTTTCACCACCCTGAAATTGTCAAAGGCAGCATTAAACGTAGTTGCTGTAGGCGCCGGAGCATTGTTGATGAACCAGATGTTTACGCTGCCGTTACCGGAACTTCCCAATAAAGCTTTTAAGGAAGATGCTGCGATTCCCGTACCGTTGTTAGTAAGGAACATCGAAAGCGGAATAGTAACTGTTTGCCAGCCTGTACTGGAAAAGCTAAAGGTGTTTCCGTTTGCATCTTTCCAGGGTTCATAACGGCCCACATAGTTGGTTGTATAATCTTTTACCACAAAGATCGATCCGCCATTCCAGGCAGCGGGCACACTTATTTCAAATTTAAATGCATAACTGCTGATTGGTGCATTGAGACTGTCGGTGGGCACCCATTGCACACCATTGGTATTGATGCTGCGGCCGCCGTTCCACCAACTCCATTCATTTGCGTTTAAAACGCCATCGTTTAGTGTAGCATAATACCCTCTGTTACCGGAGAACTGACTGCTGCTGTTACTGGTGCTGGTTGCACCCCAGCTATATGTATTCACATCATCAAAGTTACAGAGAGCGCCGGTCTTTACATCATTTACATTATACACAGTGGAAGCAGTACCCGATTGGGTAGTAATTACCAATGGTGCGCTTTTAGTAAGGGCAGGTACAATAAACCCTACAGATGTACCGTCATCGGCCTCTTTCCATTTGGAAACCGAAGAACCGGCGAAACTAATGCTTTGTATAAAGAAGAAATTAACACCATATACGCGAACGGAATCACCTTCATTGGCATTTTCGTTTGAAACACTTGTAATAGTGGGCGCCGGTGCTGTTATACTGAAAGTAAAAGTGGTTGATCCGTTGGGCGTAACATACTGTATGGTATTAAGCTGATCCGCAGGTACTGAAGGGAAAGGGATCACTGAAGGCACCTGTACTGCGGCGCTGGTATCAGAAAACAGGGCGCTGTTAAATGAGGTAACCACTCCGTTGAAAAATATTTGCGTGGCTCCTTTTAAATTGTGCCCCAGCAATACTACCCATTGCCCGGGGATGAGGCTCTTGAGAACAGAGTCGCCCGGAGAAAGCGCATAGTTGCGCACTCCTGTGATTTCCGGAGAGTTGGCGGTTTGTTTTTTACAGGCCGGCAACGACACGAATACCACAGCCATCAACACCAGCAATAAATAGTGAACTGATTTATAGAGTATCTTTTTCATTATTATCTTTTTTATTATTAATAATAGGCCACCGGTGGTTCTGATAATTTAGGATCAGCTGTAAGCTCGGTAGATGGGATGGGCAATGTAAACGTGTTTACGGTGGCAGGTGTAATGGCTACACTGTAAGTGGTGGGTGTAGCAACGCCGTTGCTGTATGTAAACAATTGCCGTTTTTGATTATTGATGGCGCTAATGGCTTTTTGCGGATTATAATACGAAAGCCTTACCAGGTCGAACCAGAACTGACTTTCATACGCAAGTTCAATTCTTCTCTCTCTGAACAGCGTATCGGCATTAATAAGGGGAGCGGGATCAACACCTGCTCTTGCTCTCACTTTGTTAAAATACTTCAGCGCCTCTGCATCTGTGGTAGAAGCATTGTTGCCTAAAATAGCTTCAGCATATACAAGATATACATCGGCTAACCGTAAAATGGCATTATGCTCGGTAGACGACCACAGATCCATGGTTGGCGAATTGTTATCTGCAGCGGTCCCTACTATGTGTTTTTTAAGATTGCACCCTGTTGCCTTGTATCCGCCACCGGCGGCGTTCAACTCAGGATAATAATCACCGGTGAGCATAAAAGAAGCTTTACGCCTGATTGAATCCTGCGCTGTGTATTGTGTATACAAATCGTAGGTAGGACCAATAGCGCCGCCCCAACCGCCGCCACCTGTTACGAGATCACCACTGGGCGCAAACTGTGCCTGCAATGCATTACCCAAACCATAACCAACGCCGGGCGCCCATTGCAAAGCAAATAACACTTCGGGGTTATCGTTATACTGGGTTCTGAAAAGGTTATAATAGCTGGGCAGCAGCGATAACCCGCTTTTATTGCAAACATTACCGGCGTACAATTTAGCGCTGTCTAATAAAGCCTGATTGCGGGTCATATTCTGGTTTAAACCAGCCCATGTTAAATACACCTTGCTCAGCATACCCTGCGCCGACCAGGTAGTTACCCTTCCCGGTCCATCAGAGGCGGGCAGATGTTGTGATGCAAATGTTAAATCGGTTGCAATGAATTTATATACGTCAGCTACAGTGTTGCGGTGCAGCAGGGAAGAATCTATCAGTTTGGTATTGTCTTCTATAATGGGTACTGCTCCCCATAACTGCACAAGATGAAAATAAGCAGTTGCCCGTATGAACATAGCTTCGCCGAGTGCAGCGTTTATATCTTTGGCAGGAATACTGGCCGGAGCCTTTGCTTTGATGGCATTAATGGTAACATTACATTGTCCTACAATCTTGAAAAAAGCACGCCATGTATTGGCCAGCTGGCTATTGTCGCCCGTAATGGAAAAGGAAGTAAACTGCACCAGATCGGCATTGTAAGGCTGTAACAGGTTGCCGCTTAAGATGTCGCCCATCCCCAGGTAAGGGAAATAATTCCAGTCGAACCAAATTGCTCCTCCATACAAACCGGCAGTAGCTAATCTTAGATCAGAAGTGGTTTTATAAAAATTATCTGAAGTGATTTCGGATAAGGACGGACGGTCGAGAAAACTTTTTTGGCAACTCACTGTAACTGCAAGCACAAACAACAGTGGAATAATTATTTTATATGTTGATTTCATATTGATCTTATTTACTTGGTTAACGCAAGGTTTGCTCCTATTGTAAATACGCGTGGCTGCGGGTAAAAACCATTGTCTACACCTGCCAGCAACGGATTCCATGAACCAATTTCAGGATCCATTCCCTTGTATTTTGTAATAATGAATGCGTTGGTTACATTAAAATAAACCCTTAATGAACCCATATGCGCTTTCGTCATCAGCCGTTGCGGCAAACTGTAACCGAGTGTAATGTTCTTGCACCGGATAAATGAACCGTCTTCTATAAACCGGTCAGATATGCGATCATTGTCATTACCGCTGCTTTGGCTTATTCTTTCTATGGTTGTACCGGGATTGGTTACATATACATTATTAACATCGGTTGCTGAACCGTTCGGATCTCTCATACCGAGCCTGGCATAGTTGAGCACCGATTTGAAATACCCGAAATTCTGATTAGGATTTTCGCCGTTTATGCGAAGGGTATTAAGCACCTTGTTGCCAAAATTGGCGCTGAGGAAAATATTAAGATCAAAATTTTTATACGAAAAGCTATTGTTAAAGCCTATCTGGAATTTTGGAACAGGCGATCCCAAATAAGTTTGATCACGCTGATCAATTACGGAATCACCGTTGCGGTCGCGGAATTTTACATCACCCAGCCAAACACCGCCGGTTGTAGGTGTTATAGGTAATTTCACACCTGTTGTTGGGTTAACAGGAATAGCAGGATGGCTTTTAAAATCTTCTGCTCCGTTGAACAAACCTTCTGTCTGATATCCCCAGAACTCACCAATGGAACGGCCTACTGCTGATTTGGCGGCTATGGTAGTACCGTAGTAACCATACAGCGCATCTGCGGCTGAATTGAGCGCCAGTATTTTATTCGTGTTATGCGATACAGTTACGTCTGTTTTCCAGGTAAAACTTTTGTTCTGCACATTTACAGTGCTTATTCTGAAATCGAACCCTTTATTGCTTACTGAACCTACGTTTTTATAGGGGGCAGCCAAAGAACCCGGCGACCAGCTGGTAGATGGAATTGTTCCGGAATACAAGGGCAAAGGCAGACTTAACAACAAACCATCTGTTTTGCGATCGTAATAGTCGATTGAGAAGTTAATACGCCAGTTAAGCAGCGCTGCGTCCAGCCCTATATTCGAATACTTTGTTTTTTCCCATCGTACCAAAGGATTGGGCAAATTGGAAGTAATCTGGGCAATACCTGATAAACCATTGGAACTTGTAAGCAGCGTAGAAGCGTAGGCGTAATTGCTGATGTTCTGGTTGTTGGTAAGCCCATACCCTGCCCTTAACTTCAGTTCATTAAACAGGGCTATCGTTTTAAAGAAGTCTTCATTGTTTATTTTCCAGGCCAAAGCTCCTGAATATGTGGTAACCCAGCGGTTACCGGCAGCGAATTTTGAAGAACCGTCTGCACGTACGTTAGCCGTAAACAAGTATCTGTCGTTATAGGCAAAATTAGCGCGCCCGAAATATGATTCCTGCGCGCTTTGTCCTTTATCACCTGAATTGGTCGCCGTGGTGGCGTCACCGCTATTGATAGCCTGTACATTATTCGATGGAAAATTTTTCCTTGTGGCCGATACATTTTCAAAAGTGCTGAGTTGCGATTCGTGCCCGAGCAATCCATTTACATTGTATTTGTTACTGAACAGGTGGCTATAGGTTAAATAGTTCCTGAGCGTAGTATAATAATTCTGACCGTAGGTGTAGGTTGAAGAATTTACTTTGTTAACAACGGTGCTCATGTTATAAGTAGGCGTAAACTGGTCCTGCGTACCAAAATCAAAACTGCCCGATACTTCGTTCCTGAGGGAAAGATCACGGGTAAAGCTTATTTCGGCATATGCATTTCCAAACACCTGGTTTCTTTTCTTCTGGTTTTTTATAATAAGGGCTATGGCATAAGGGTTAACTGCAGCAGCGCCATATATGTTTGGATCATTGCCACCCCAGCTTCCGTCGGGATTCTGCACATTTACATCGGGGGTTTGAATGAGGGCCGTTTGAATAACATTTGAGGTGGTAGTATTGACCTTTTCGCCGATATGGGCCATTTGCAGACTGATACCGGTCTTAAGCCAGCTGGTAGTTTTATTATCGAGGTTCAAACGAATCGATGTTCTGGCAAAATTGGATCCCAGCGCAATTCCCTGCTGTTCAAAGTAAGAACCGGAAAGAAGGTATTGCGTTCTGCTATCACCGCCTGATACGGTAATATTATGGTTTTGCATGGGCGCTTTCCTGAATAATACTTTTTGCCAGTTGGTGCCTTCGCCCAGGTATTCGGGATTGGTAAACTGAGGCCGGAGGTCATAGCCAATAACAGCTGATTTTTCGTTCATGAACTCTGCATAGTCACGCAGGTTCATGGTGGAATAATATTTTGGCAGTTGCTGGTTGCCGGCATAAACATCGTAGGTTATTTTCGGCGGACCAGCCTGTCCTCGTTTGGTAGTAATGATAATCACACCATTGGTGGCCTGTGAACCATAAATGGCGGTAGCCGAAGCATCTTTTAAAACGTCGATCGATTCAACTTCCGAAGGATTGATGCTGGCTAACGGGTTGGTGCCACTGCCATCGATGGCAGCGCCGCCCACAATAACACCATCAATAACATATAAAGGAGGATTATTGCCAAAAGAAGATAAACCACGGATCTGTATAGAAACACCGCCACCCGGTTGACCGGAAACCTGTTGTACTACTACACCCGGCACTTTACCCTGCAGGGCCTGATCGAAAGTGGTCGGCTGTGTTTTTCTCAGTTCATCACCGGTTATAGAGGATATGGCGCCGGTAACGTCTTTACGTTTTGATTTACCATAGCCGATTACCACCACATCTTCGAGCTTTAAAGCATTTTCCTCAAGTTTCACTTCAAGGGTAGAGCTCTTACCTACTTTTACATCTTTTTGCAGGAAGCCAATTATGCTTATTTGTAGAACATCACCTTCTTTTGCGTCGATGGTAAATGAGCCATTGTTATCAGAAGAAGTGCCGGTTTTGGTACCTGGAATAAAAATGACGGCATTGGGAATGGGTCTGTTGTCGGAGGAATTAAGAATTTTACCGGTGATTTTTTTTGAACCGGCTCCTTCCTGTGCCTGGCTGTTCAATGCAAAGAGCAGGCAGCAGCAAAAACTCCATGGTAGCACAAGTTTTTGTGCAATCATAAGTAATCTCATAAGCAAACAATTCGTTAACGTTTAAAAAATAGACTGTTAAGTTTTGGTCGTTGGTTAATTCCCATAGGGAATGGGGCGTAAATAGCAAATCGTTTTAGTTCATTTCATATGCAAGAGTTTTGGTGAAAGCAAAAAATTGTCAGCCGGACAGTGTAAAACTATCACGGAGTGCTTTAACACAAGGACCCCAAATGTTGCAGATTATGGTATGAAATGTTGCAAGTGAGTGATTTTCACCAGACTTAATTAGAGGATTCTTCTTCCATGATCACTACGTCCCAGGCATTTAATTCAATTTTATCGCCCTCACTGATAACCTTATTGGTAAGCAGGTTTAAACCCTTTTTATATTTATTGATCAGGGAAACGGGCTGGCCGGAGTAATTCAAATAATAGCGTATGGTTTTGCCTTTATCGTTTGTGCCATATCGCATTACAACAGGGTACGACACTTCGTTATTTTCAGGGATCAGTTTTAGCTCCTTTGCTTTTTTTGCTACAAGGGCTATCTGAACTTCATCACTTACAAAACATCCTTCATAAATACATGTTCCTTTGCCGTACTTATTTTCTGTTATTGCAGGATACGTTTTCAAAAAGGGGTCATCGTATTGGGCCAGGGGCTTTGCTGTTTCAGGAACAATAAATTCAGCCCAGGTTTGTGCTTTGTTCTTATCGTTACCCACCTGAAAAGGGTCATTAAGCAAAGACACATTGCTAATGGTTGAAAACTCCTGATATGTAATACCTGTTACCTCTCTTAACGGACCGGGAGCTTTTGAATACCTTACTGCGGAGTTTTCATTGCAAAAGCCGCTCTTTGGCGCAATAATTACATGTCCGCCATTTTTGACAAAATCGCTTATCTTATTCAGCAACGAATCGCTTGCAATATAAAGTGATGGAATAAGCAGCAACTGATAACCGGTAAAATCAGCATCTTCTGCAAAAACGAAATCAACGCCTATATTTTGCCTGAGTAATGCCCGGTGCATTTGCCGCATTATCTCCATATATACATCGCCGTCTTTAACAGGCATATAGCTTAATCCCGTTTCAGAGTCGCGACTATACAGAATGGCCACTTTATTTTTTACTTTCAGGTTTACCAGTTTTGGCCCTATTCTTTTTAATTCATGGGCTACGGTACTAACTTCATTGTAAAAGCGCCCGGGCTCAAGGTCATGGCCTAAAATACCCTTCCAGTATGTTTCCTGACCATTGTGAATGGAATGCCAGTGCCAGTATTCGACCATATTTGCGCCGGATGCAAGATGGGAATAAGCAAACAGTCTTGCCTGCCCGTCGAAAGGCGGGTATTGCCATTTTGCGTCCCAACCTGTTGTTTGCGCATTTGTTTCGGTAATCAGGTAATTTGATTTTTTTATGCTTCGGAAAAAATCATCTGCCCACACTACATCTTCGCCTTTTACACCGTTCTGCGTTCCATGATAAATGTTGAGCGAGGGCATTGTTAAACTTTTGCTGGCGGCATATTGGTCAATGCTGGTTAACCAGGGCATAAAACATTGTGTAATAAACTGATCAGGTCTTTTATATTGGTTTACTATAGCAGCCTGCCACGAAAGAAAATCGGCAGCAACTTTCATAGTGAACCTGTCCCACTCCAGCTTATACGAAGGATTGGTAGTTCCCTTTCGCGTTGGAAATTCATCCCAGTCGTTTAACCGCATTCCCCAGTAATTCAACCCCCACAGATGGTTCAGCGAATCGGTGGTTTTATACTTATTCTTCATATAATCAACAAAGCTTCGCTGAAGATCATAATTGGCGGCGCCGTATGTTGACGTTTCATTATCAACCTGATAACCGATGATAGCAGGATGTTTTGCATAGTGCTCCATTAACCGGCGAATGATCCGTTCGGCATAAAACAAAAACGTGGGATTAGAAAAATCCATATTCTGCCGGATGCCGAAGCTGGCTTTTGAACCATCCAGTTTTTCAGAGAGTATTTCAGGATGTTTTTTTGCAAGCCATGCCGGCATTGAATAAGTAGGCGTTCCCAAAATAACTTTTATGCCTGCTGCATGCATTTTATCAATGATACGGTCCATCCAGGCGAAATCAAACACACCTTCTTTTGGTTCAAATAAACCCCATGATGATTCTCCCAGCCTAACCACAGTAAGGCCCGCTTCTTTCATTAGCTGCACATCCTTGTCAAGCCGCTCGTAAGGCATGTATTCCTGGTAATAGGCTGCGCCGTATAAAACAGTATTGAATGCCGGAGATTGTGCACGAAGGCATTGAAAGAGACTTACAAAAAGGAAGCAGCATAGTAAAGAAGTGGCTTTCATAATACTTTACATTTTTATTTTTGAGTAATTCCCTTCCATTGATCTGTTCTGAATGGGATAGCCGGCAACCCAGCCGAATTTACCAGGTTACATCCGGGATTATCGGCCCATGCATATCGTACCGCTTCGGGATCAGTGACCTTATCGGCATAAACAACCACCTCTTTCCCTGCAATAATGGCTTTTGCCCAATAAAATTGTTTGTCTTTACCGGCAATTGCAAAGCCCGTTAGTCCTTTTCCATCTTTTGTGGAAAGGCCTGAACCGGTATTGGTAAAGCTGATGCGTATGCGGTTCCCTTCTTTCCGAAAATCTTTATACATGGGACCGGATGCAATATAGTGTTGTTTATACACTTGTTCATCAGCAATTAAAGCCAAACGACGGCCAACCTCCTGTTTGTTCAATGGATGAATACTGGCGGAATCACCAATATCGATTATGCATGCCATACCTGTGTTGGGTTGTGACAATGTCATCGTTTGCGCTTCCCGCAATTCGGCCCATTCACTTTCAGCAGGAAGCGGTTTTGATTGCATAAAATTGGCTAACTGAACAAATAAAAACGGAAGGTTGCCCTGTTGCCAGCGTTGCCTCCAGTCTTTAATAAGCATGGGAAATAAGGTCCTGTAATTGTAAGCGTCCCATGCATTCGCTTCACCCTGATACCAGATAAATCCCTTGATGCCATAAGGAATAAGCGGGTTTATCATGCTATTGAAGAGCACGGTGGGGTAATACTGATAGTTGAGTATTTTCGGAAGAGCCGTTTCAAAGTCTTTATTATATAGCCACGTGCCGGCTAAAGAAGTTTTAGATGATCCATCGGTAATATAAATATCGTCTGCTGCATTTAAACCGCCCCCACCCCATAACATGGCGATCCTCACGGCAATCGTATTTTCGCCTGACTGCACCAAACTTGCGGGAATCGTATAAGAATGACTGGGATTCGCATTCCATACGTTCTTACAGATCTCCTTTCCATTGAAATACAACGAATACACCATCGCCGGATGACCGAGATTGACGGTGAGATCTTTTCCGGCAAAAGACCCTGGCAACGAAATCTTTTTTCGCAGCCAAACTATTCCTTCATAATTTCCGATGCCAAATGCTTTCAGCTCATTTGGCATGTTGATTTTTGTCCAACTGCTATCATTATACTCCACAGCGGGGACTATTTTATCTGCATTATTTTGCGGATTAAAAATAATTTGCCAAAAGCGTATTTGGTTCAGACTGTCTTTTACAAAATCTTCCCGGTCAAAATGAAGGGTATCGTTACTGAGTGTTTTTGCTTTGCTGATGGGTGATGTAAGCAGCATATCGCGGCTCGTCCAGGCTTCTATAGGCGTTCCTCCCCAGGTGCTTTGAATAATGCCGATTGGAACATGCTGATCACCATGCAGCTTACGCGCAAAATAATAAGCAGCTGCCGAGAACTCCTTTATATTGGCCGTATCACACACCTGCCATTTACCGGATAAGATATCAGATTGGGGCGATAATTTCTTTTCATGCGCAACAACAAGAAAACGTATTTGGGGGAACCTGGCTTTTTCAATTTCATTGCGGGCATCTGCGGCCTGTTGTACCTGCCATTCCATATTCGATTGCCCCGACGCGACCCAAACATCTCCTATAAGAATGCCTTTCAGCTCAATGGCCGTATTGGGCTTTCCCTGTTCAGTTATTTTGAGCGTATAGGGGCCACCGGCTGTAAACTTCGGAAAGCGAAGCATCCACTTTCCATCCGCGCCGGTCTTTGCAGTAGCATGCACAGTTCCCAGCTGAGCCGTTATCAGCGATCCGGGATCTGCCTTTCCCCAAACAGGAATTACAATGCCCCGTTGCAAAACCATACTATCGCCAAAAACCTTTGGCAAACTGAGCTGCGCATTACATAGTGAACTGAATAAAAATAATGACGCTATAAGAACCGATCTGTTGATTGCTTTATTCATAATGCACCTTATGATAGTCTTATTTAACTGAAATTTTCACCTTCTGAAAAATATTGCGGGATGAATTACCTAACTGCAGAATGTATTCGCCGGCTTCGGTGTTCCATGCTTTTTTTGATTCATCATAAAATGCCAGGTCAGCCACTTTCACCTGCATTTCAACTGTTTTTGTTTCGCCGGGTTTCAAAAATATTTTCTGAAAAGCTTTCAGCTCTTTTTCGGGGCGCAATACAGAACAAACCGGATCACTTGCATACAATTGCATCACTTCGGCCCCGTAAACGCTTCCGGTATTTTTGATGGTGAATTTTGCGTGGATGACCTCATTTTTTCCATAGCTTAATTTATCAGTTGAAAATTGGCTGACGGAAAAATCAGTATACGAAAGCCCGTAACCAAAGGGAAATTGCGGTTGAATTTTCTTAGTATCAAACCAGCGATATCCTACCAGAATGTCTTCTTCATAATTTACTTTCAGGTCTCTGCCGGGATAATTACCCAGCGCATGTGCAGGTGATTGCGCTAATGATACCGGCAATGTGAACGGAAGCTTGCCGGAGGGGTTTACTTTGCCACTGAGCACATCAGCTACTGCATTTCCTGCTTCCATGCCGCCATACCACGACCATAAGATGGATGGCACCCGGTTAACGATACCCGCCAGTTCTACCGGCGACCCGGCAATAATGACTACTACTGTATGCGGATTTGCCTTGGCAACCTCCTG
>Ga0105241_10003674_pt1 | contig 11398 bp, 3 predicted proteins | sample KBSC64metaG_FD_80422 | JGI IMG/M metagenome (GOLD analysis project Ga0105241, IMG submission 80422) | Corn rhizosphere microbial communities from Kellogg Biological Station, Michigan, USA - KBS C6-4 metaG | ecosystem: Host-associated > Plants > Roots > Rhizosphere > Soil | place: Michigan, USA... | reverse complement strand
GACGAGATCGCACAGGCGTGCGGTCTCTTCGATTCGCGTGCCGGTCTTGGCGCGCACATGCAGCTTGAACTGGCCGGCGTCGACAGATGGAAAGAAGTCGCGCCCGACGAACGGCAGCAACGCAGCGGAGGCCACGCACCCGAACAGAAACAGGCTAATGAACAGCAGCGGGGCGGCCATGCAGCGCTCGAGCATGCCGTGATAGCCGGCGCGTACCTGTTCGAAATAGCGCTCGAATCCGCGATGGAAGCGGCCGAGCACGTTCCAGCGACTCGGCGCCTGGCGCAGATCGCCATGATCCTCGGCCCGCAGCAGATATTTGGCCAGTGTGGGCATCAGCGTACGCGAGAAGAAGTACGACGCGAGCATCGCGAACACGACGGCTTCCGCGAGCGGCACGAACAGGTAGCGCGCCACGCCGGTGAGCAGAAACATCGGCACGAACACGATACAAATGCACAACGTCGACACGAAGGTCGGAATCGCGATCTGCTGGGCGCCGTCAAGAATCGCCTGCTCGAGCAGCTTGCCCTGCTCCAGATGCTGACTCATGTTCTCGATGGCGACAGTCGCATCGTCGACCAGAATGCCGACCGCCAGCGCGAGGCCGCCGAGCGTCATGATATTGATCGTCTCACCGAGCGCGGACAGAATGCTGATCGAGGTCAGCATCGCGAGTGGAATGGATACCGCGATGATCAGCGTGCTGCGCCAGCTGCCGAGGAATACCAGGATCATGAGTGCCGTCAGGCAGCCGGCGAGAATCGCCTCGTGGATCACGCCGTCGACTGCCGCGCGCACGAACAACGACTGGTCCAGGGCGGTCTGCAGCTCGAGCTCGGGCGGCAGCGCGGCCTGCATGCGAGGAACCTCGGCCTTGACGCGATCGACGATGTCGAGCGTCGAGGCATTTCCGTACTTGAGGATCGTCAACAGCACCGCGCGCTGGCCGTCGCGGCGCACGACGTTCTGCTGCGGGATGAAACCGTCGCGAACATGCGCCACGTCGCGGATGTAGATCGTGCCGTTCGGCAGGGTCTTGATCGGCAGATCGTTCATCTCCTGGATCGTGCGCGGACTGCCGTTCAGCGTGACGTCGTACTCGAGCGAGCCGATCTTGACGGTGCCGCTCGGCAGAATCAGATTTTGCTGATTCAGCGCGCTGACCACGTCCTGGGGTGACAGCCCCTTGGCCTGCAGCGCACGCGGATCGATGTCCACCATCACCTGCCGTACTTTGCCGCCGTAGGGGAACGGCAGCACTGCACCCTGCACGGTCGCGAGTTGCGTGCGCATGAAGCTGTTGGCGAGGTCGTTCAGCTCGTGTTCGGCCAGGGACCGGCTCGACAGCGCGAGTTGCAGGATCGGCACGGTCGACGCGTTGTATTGCAGTATCAGCGGAGGTGTCGCGCCCGGAGGATAGGCGTTCAGCACGGTCTGGGCTATGGCGACCACCTGCGCGAGGCTGGTCTGAATGTTGGCGCTCGGATGGAAGAACAGCTTGACGACCCCGGCGCCGTTGTAGGTTTGCGACTCGATGTGCTCGATATCGTTGACGGTGACGGTTACGGCGCGCTCGAACTGCGAGATGATGCGGCCTTCCATCTCCTCGCTGGAGAGGCCGTTGTAGCGCCAGATGACGCTGATGACGGTGATGTTGATGTTCGGGAAGATGTCGGTCGGCGTGCGCAGGATCATCAGGGGGCCGATGATCAGGATGAGCAGCGCCAGCACGATGAATGTATAAGGCCGGCGCAGCGCAAGTTGGACGATCCACATCCGAAGTACCCGTCCTCGCGATGGCTAGAGACGCAAAGGGAAGACGACCGTCATCGGCCTATCCGGCCCGCGGCACACGCTCTCGATTCGGAATTGTAAGCGTCGCGTAAGGATCGTGTCCTCGGACGCTGCTCGGAAATGAGACACCGCAGAGCTTCCCGTACTGCGGCATGCGGATCATAGCAATACTCGTTACTGCAATTGTGTAGTTGTGTTGCGAAACTGCGCTGGTATTGCACGTTGGGAACTAACGCGACCCGGGCGGCTCCGCCCGGATCGCGTGTCGAAACGCGACTGGCCGATTGCCGGTCAGCTCGTCTGCGCTGCCGGGCGACCCGCGACTTCCTTCGGCTTGATGCTGGTCACGTAAATGACGAGCAGGGCCGCGATCAGGACCGAAACCGACAGCACGGTCAGCGCCAGCGTCATACTGTGCGTCGCGTCACGGATCTTTCCGACCACCATCGGACTCACATAGCCGGCGAGGTTGCCGACCGAGTTGATCCACGCAATGCCTGCCGCAGCGGCCGTGCCCGACAGAATCCCGGTCGGCAACGACCAGAAACACGACACCGCCGACATCACCGCCGCAGTTGCGACGGTCAAAGCCGCGATTCCCGCCCAGCCGCCGACGCCCGGCATCGCACTGACCGCGAATGCGACCGCCCCGATGATGCAGGCTCCGGCCACATGCCAGCGCCGCTCGCCGGTTGCGTCGGAGTGGTGGCCGTTCACCACCATCGCGATGGCCGCGGCGGCCCACGGAATCGCCGAGATCAGCCCGATGTGGAAGGGGTCTTTCGTGATGGTCTCCTTGATGATCTGCGGCAGCCAGAACGAGATGCCGTAGGTCCCCATCACGATGCCGAAGTAGATCGCGCAGAAGATCCATACACGCCCGTTCTTGAACGCGTCGGCGAAGCTGTGACTCTGCTCACCCTGAGCTCGCTTCACCTGCTCGTCCTGCTCGAGGCGCGTCAAGAGCAAGCCCTTCTCGTCGCCCGTCAGCCACTTCGACTTGCTCGGATTGTCGTCGAGGTAGAACAGCACCATGATTCCGACCACAACCGAGGGGAGCCCTTCGAGCAGGAACAGCCACTGCCACCCCTTGAGATCAGCGACGCCGGCCATGGCGGAGAGAATCCACCCCGAAACCGGACCTCCGATGATCCCCGAGACCGCGATGGCCGTCATGAAGCTGGCGGTCATCTTGGCCCGGCGGCTGCGCGGGAACCAATAGGTCAGATACAGAATGATCCCGGGAAAGAAGCCGGCTTCCGCGACGCCGAGCAGGAAGCGCATCACATAGAACGTCATCTCGCTGTTGGTGAACATCATGCCTGCGGAAATCAGGCCCCACACGATCATGATGCGGGCGATCCAGATCTTGGCGCCGACCTTGGACAGGATCACGTTGCTCGGAACCTCGAAAAAGAAGTAGCCGATGAAGAAGATGCCGGCCCCGGCGCCGTAGATCGTGTCGCTGAAGTTCAAGTCGCTCGACATCTGCAGCTTGGCGAACCCGACGTTCACCCGGTCGAGGTATGCCACGATGTAGCACAGGAACAGGAAGGGGATTACGCGCCACATGACTTTCGCGTAAGTCGCCTTCTCGAACTCCGGCGTATAGGTCGTACTCAATTGGCTCTCCTCCGTTTGAGTTGTAATTGTGCTGGCTCGGCTGACCAGTGCCGCGGGTATTGTAGGGGGCCTGCCGGGCCTTGGCTACCGACTCCCACCTTACGAAAGCCTTGCCCCGAGACGGGCACCGCCCGCAGCAATGTCAAACACGCGCGTTCCATCAGTTGGACTTCGCGCTCTTGAACTTGAAATCGAAGGTCACGTAGAACCGGCTGCCGATATCCGCAGTCTTGCTGAACGTTTCGCCGTCCAGCTCGGCCTCGATGGTCCAGCGGCCGCCCGGCGGGTTGGCGAAAAAGATCGGGCCGTCGGAGACCACGTCGACCGCCTTGTCGCCCTTGTAGTCGACCAGCGTGACGTGGACGCCCGTCAGCGGTTCGCTGCTGCCCTCGCGCGCGAAAGTGAGCTGCACCTGATAGCGCTCGGCCAGCTTCTTCAACGCCTTGCGCTCGAGCGGATCGACGCCTCCGGACACGTACGACACGCCGCCTTGCCGATGCACTTTGACTTCCGGCAGGTCCTCCTTCGAGAAGGCGGCGCAAGGCAGCAAGAACGACAACGCCAGCGCCACTGTGAGAACAAGTTTGCTCATGGTCTTGGTTTCCGGAGAATCGCAGGGAGACTCGTATAGTAGCTGAGATGAGACGTGCGCCTGTTTAGTTGCTGCCGCCTCTGACCTCGAAGCTCACCTCGTCGAGTTTCCGGCCGGCCGGATTCTGCAGCAAGAGCACCCATTTGCCAGGGCGAGGACGCCACAGGGCATCGGCGACGGGCTCGCCGTTCAGTCTCCACTGCGCATCGGCGCTCGCCCCCACGGCTTCGAACCGCACGCGCTGGAGCTCGCTCGGGATGTCGGGGTCGACCGCGATGACTTCGCCCTGCCCCGGATACACGATGCCCGGATGTGTTTTCTCGGGCGCCTTTGCCTCGACGTGCGCCATCGCGGTGCCGGCGACAAACAGCTCCTCGCGGGGCGCTTCGACGGCCGGTTCAAAGTCCACATGAGCCGTTTCGACACCCGCTGGAACTGGCGGCGCGACCGATCCAGCCGGATGCAGGTAGTTCATCACCTCGAGCCACAACGGCGCCGCACCCGTGACTCCCGACACATCCCACATCGCGCTGCCGTCGAAGTTACCGACCCACACCCCGACCGTGTAGCGCTGCGAGAATCCGATGCACCAGTTGTCGCGCATGTCCTTGCTCGTGCCGGTCTTGACCGCGGCCCAGAAGCGCGCAGCCAGCGGACTCGCCAGGCCAAACGTAATGCTGCGGGCCGAACGATCCGACAGTACGTCGGCGACGATGTAGCTCGCAGCGCGATCGGCGACCTGCTGTCCCGAGGACCGTGCTCCCGGAACCAGCTTGAGCGGCGTCACCACTCCGCCATTCGCAAGGGCGCGGTACGCATTGGTGAGCTGCCACAGGCTGACCTCGGCCGAGCCGAGCGCGAGCGAGTAACCGTAATAGTCGCCCTCATGAGTGACGTAGTCGAAGCCGAGCGCGCGCAGGCGCTCCGCAAAAAAGTCCGGCCCGATCAGCGTCAATGTGCGCACCGCAGGCACATTGAGTGAGCCCGACAGCGCGGTGCGCAGGCTCACAAGGCCTTTGAAATCGCGATCGTAGTTTTGCGGCACGTACAGACCAGCGGGCGTGGCGAGATTCACCGGCGAATCGTCCAGCAGTGAAGCCGCGGTCAGCATGTTCTGCTCGATCGCCAATTCATAGAGGAACGGCTTCAACGTGGAACCCGCCTGACGCGCCGCCTTGACGCCGTCGACATAGCGCGCGCTGGAGGTGTCGCCAGCGTTGCCGACATAGGCCAGCACCTCGCCGCTAGCGTTGTCGACCACGAGCACGGCAGCATCGCCTACGTTCTGCTGGTCGAGCGCCGCGATCTGCCGATTCACTGCGTCGAGCGCGAAGGCCTGCAGGGCGCCGTCCAAAGTCGATTGCACGCGGCGCGTTTCCGGCGTCACCAGCATGCGCGCGACGTGCGGCGCCAGCGCGACATCGGGCCGCAGGTTGGCCGCGGCGCCGAGCGCCTGGTGCGCCAGCGTGTCGAGACCGTCGCACGTGCGCGGTGGCTGCATCGCCTTGGCGAGCGAGCAGGCTCGCTTGCTCACTGCATCGGGCGTTGCGTTCGGTCCGCGCAGCAGCACCGAAAGCAGCAGCGACTCGTGCTCGTCGAGGCCGCTCGGATGCTTGCCGAACAGTGCGCGCGATGCCGCGCCGACACCCTGCAGCTCGCCCCGGAACGTGGAGAGATTGAGATAGGCCTCCAGGATCTGCTGCTTGCTCCAGGCCTGTTCCAGTGCGCGCGCCGCTTGAATCTGGTTCCACTTCTGGCTCAGCGTGCGATGATCCTTGCCGCGCTTGAGATCGCCCTCCAGCATCGCCGCCACCTGCATCGACAAGGTGCTCGCGCCGCGCGTTTTGGACGAGAACAGGCTGTCGAATGCGGCGTCGCTCATCGCGAGCCAGTCGACGCCTCGATGCGCGTAGAAACGCTTGTCCTCCGCACGGATCAAGGCGTTCAAGAAGGCCGGCGAGACGTCGTGGAGCGCCACCCACGGCAGCCGCCGTCCGTGCCGATCAACACGCAGCTCGTGGATTGCGCTGCCGTTGCGGTCGAGCAGAACGCCTTCGGTGGAGACGTAGTCGTGCTTGACTTTGTCGTAGCTGGGAATGGCGGCTGATGCAACATTGGCGAGGACAGTGAACGTCAGTGCGAGCAGCAGAGATCGCGGTTTATCAAGAGTCTGCGAAATCCCTCCCGGCCCGCCTTTTCCCAAGGGGAAAGCACATGTTCGCCCACGCTCCCATCGACACCGCCCTTCTTCAAAGGGGGGAGGCAGCCGCTGCTGCGCCGATGATGCACACCCCCCTTTAACAAAGGGGGGCAGGGGGGATTTACCCTTCACCCTTCACCCTTCACCCTTCACCCTTCACCCTTCACCCTTCGCGGCCGTCACCCTCACGGCCCCACGCTCACCTGGGCATTCGGAATCTCTGCGAACATCTCCGGAGAATACAGCGCTTCGACGCGTGTCGGCGGCAGCAGGAACTCCCCGGCGTTGTTCAGCCGTGCCGTGTACTCCACGGTCCATTTGCCCTTCGGCACGAAGCGGTAGTACGCGCGGAACGAATCGAACTTGCGCTCCTCGAACGCGGGCCACACCCAGCCCTGCTTCTTCTCGCCGCTCGCGAGAATCTGCGAGTCGCGGCCGAGACCCGTCCCGAGGATCGCGGCGCCGGCCGGCACGGGGTCGTTGACGACCACCCAGCTCATGTCCGACTGCGCTTCGACATCGAGGCGCACGCGCATGACATCGCCGCGCGTCCACTGGCCTTTGCTCTTCTGCTCCACAGGCGAGACCGTGCGCTTGATCCGATAGCCCGACGAGAACGGATCCTTGAGCGGGATCGCCGCAAGACTCTGTATCGTAGTCCACGGCTTGCCGGTCCCATCCTGCTGCAGGCTCAAGCTGGCGGCGGTCGAGGGCCACGCGAACATCAGGCTGCCGCCCGCCTCCTGCTTGCTCCAATCGAGCTTGCGCTCCTGCTTCTCGAGCTTGCCGACGGTCGCGCCGGTAACCGCTTCGGTTTCGAACTTCGCAGCGAACTGCTGCGTCGCGAGCACGCCCCACGCGTTCGCCACGGTCGTATTCCAGTGACCCTGCTGCTGCCGGCCGAGCGTGCCGCGCACGAGGCGCGGCACGTCTTCGCGCCACTTGTCCTGATCGAGCATGGACAACAGCACCCGGCTCGCGTTCACGTCGCCCGACACCATCAGCCACCACAAGTAGTCGGTGCGCTCGGTCGAGAAGCCCATCGTCGTGCCCTGAAAGTTGAGGCGCGAGCGCAAGATCTGCGCGGCCTGCGACGAGCGCTCCTCATGCGTGGACAGGTCCGGCGCGCGCTTGAGCAGATCGAACCAGTCGATCACGGCCGAGGTCGGCCACAGGTTCGGCTCGATCGCGATCGAAGCCAGGTCGCCATCCGTGACTTTGCGCCCCCAGCGCGCGAGCGCCTGCAAGGCCGCTATCTTGCGGATCGACAGATCGGCCACGCGCCACTCGGAGTCGCGTTGCACCTGACCTTGCACGAAGCGCTCGAGCGCAGAGACCATCCGCTTCTGCGACGACTCCGGAATGTCCCAGCCGGCTTGATTCGCGATCGACAAGATGTAAGTGGTGAGCACGTCGCTGCCGTCGCGCAATACGGCGAAGTATTTGACGAAGCCGTCGCGATCCAGGTACGAAGGCAGCGCGCTCATGACGGCCGACCAGCGCGCCGGGCTGCGCAAGGCGATCGCTTGCGACACCTGCTGCTCGAAACAGGTATAGGGATAGCGGCTCATGTACTCCTGCACGCCTGCGAGCTCTCCGGCCAAACTCGCGAGCAGGCTCACACGCACGCCACCGCGCCCTGGGATTGCGTCCCCCGGAATCGCGACCGGCAGCTCGAACGGTTTTTCGAGCTGCAGAATGGTGGCCTGGAATGTCCGCACCGGCACGGCCGCAATCACGGTCTGCGCAACCTGCAGCGTATCGCCCGAGCTCACTCGGCCGCTCGCACGTTTCGCCTGCGCAGTGACCTCCCAACGTAGCGTATCGGCGTTGACGGGCGCCTTCATGTCCCAGCTCACATCTTGCGAGACACCAGGTGCGAGGCTGAACACGATAGGCTGTAAATCATTGGCGCTGCCGCGCTTGCCGCCCGTCTCGGGCTCCACCTTCGCGCGGACCTCGATGTCGAGCGGACTGTCGCTTGCATTGCGCACGGTGAACCCGGCTTTGTAGGCATCCTGCTCGCGCACGAGCGGCGGCAAACCGGAAAACAGCATCAGGTCCTGCGTCGACCGGATCGTCGCCTGGCCGGTACCAAACAGGCCCGCCTCTCCATTCGCCACGGCTACGATACGGAAGGACGTGAGCGAATCGTTGAGCGGCACCTCCACGGTCGCCCTGCCCTGCTCGTCCAGCTTCACACGCGCCTTCCAGAACAGCAGCGTATCGAACAGTTCGCGCGCCGTACGCCGCCCGCCGCCTCCACCTGCCTCGCGCGCTTTGCGCCCGTAGTGACGCTTGCCGACCACCTGCATCGCTGCGGTCGCCGTGTCCACTTCGATGCCACGCCGTTGCATCATCGCGTTGAGCAGTTTCCAGCTGTCGTTCGGCGCAAGCTCCAGCAAACCTTCGTCGACCGCGACCAGCGCAATTTCGGAATCCTTAGGCGGAGGCTTGCCGTCCACGGCGCGTGTGACCTCGACCGTAACTTTCGCCTTGTCGCGCACGCGGTAAACCTGCGCATCGGTCGCGAGCCTCACATTCAGCTCGTGCTCGCGCCAGCCCACGTTGATTTCGGCCACGCCCATCTTAAATGCAGGCTTACCTAGGTCGACCAGCGCGGTCGGCTGAACATCGCCGACGCGCCCGCGGACCACGAGCACCGAGACGAAAACGTTCGGCGCAAAAGCACCTTTGGTCGGGACCTCGACCGCCGGCGCCTTGCCCGACAGCTCGGTGACGAACGCTTCCATCACACCCTCGCGCTCGACAGTCACCAGCGCGGTAGCCTTGCGGAATGGCATGCGCACCTGGAAGACGGCTTTTTCGCCGGGCTCGTAGCGCTTCTTTTCGGGCAGCACGTCCATGCGGTCGTCGTTCGAAGCGTCGAACCACCAGTCGCCGCCGGCCGCGACCCAGACCGAGCTGTTCGCATAAGCGATGTTCCCCGCACCATCCTGCGCGCTCGCCTCCACCGAAATCTCGCCCGACACGGGCGAGGCGAACTCGCAAAACAGCCGACCCTTGTCGTCGGTCTCGCCTTCGCAGACACTCTTGAGGCGCTTCACTTCGGTCCCGCTCTGATACGCGTAAAAACCCCCCACCAGCCGCTTGCGGTGCGAATACGTCTTGCGCTCGAACAGATCGAGCTTGATCTTGACGCCATTGACCGGCTTGCCAGTCAGGTCGAGCGCGACAGCCTGGTACTTGATCTTGTCTTTCGAGAGCGCCCACGAATCCGGTTTCAGCCCCAGCACCAGCTGCGACGGCCACACCGGAATGCGCGTCGATGACGTGAGCAGTTCGCCGTTGGGATCGCTGTACTCGAGCTCCTCCACGATCTCCTGCGGCGTGTCCTGCTTCGGTATTCCAGTCACCTGCGCGCGTGCGCCGCCGGCGCTGTCCAGCGTAAGGGTCAGCGTCTTCAGCGGGCGTGTCTGGCCGCTCGCTGCGCCGGAGTCGAGCGGAGGCTCTTCGGTGTCCTCGTCGGACATCGCATAGCCCCCGCGATACCACTCGTAGCGCCGATCCTCCTGCGCGCCTTCCTTGACCGCGCCATTCGCGAAGTAGAAATCTTCGTAGCCCGGAAAGCTCACGCCGCGCGGCTGCACGACGCTGCGCAGCTTCACCGGCAGGAAGCTCGCACCGCCGCCGGCCAGGAAGCTGACCTGCAGTCCGACATCCACGCTGTCCGCGTTCACCAGCGGTTTCGCAGGCGGATCGATCGACGCACGCATCAACGGCACCCGGAACTCTTCGACGCGGAAGGTCCCGGATGTTCGGGTGACTCGTCCGCGGGCGCCCAGCCCATCCTCCATCAGAACGCGGTACACGCCGGTCTTGGCGTCCTTCGGAACTGCCCAGTCGCACTCGGCGATGCTCTTGATATCCCACTTGAGCGGCACGTCGTACCGCTGGTTGCTGCCCATGTGCTCGATCACCGCTTTGCGCGGCAGAGCAGCCACCGCCACGTTACGAAAGCCGGCACGCACATGCTGACGGTAGAAATGCTTCATATGCACGGTCTCGCCCGCGCGCACCAGCGTGCGGTCGAACACGGTCGTCGCAATGTACGGTCCCTGGTAGCCGCCCTGCGGCAGATTGAAGCGCCAGCGCGAGATGCCCTCGTTCCAGTCGGACAAGACGAAGCTCACGTCCGGACCGCTGCGCGCGAACACCATGTATTGCTTGTCGTACTCCGAAAGGCAATGCGGCAACGAGTTGCGATCGGGCAGCTCCTTGCTGATGCGCGCGATGCCGAGCACGTTGGTGACGCCCTTCCAGTGCTCGTTGCCATCGCAGTCCTGTACCGAGACCTGCGCTTTGGCAACCGGCAAGCCGCTTTCCAACGCAGTCACCCAGACGAGCGACGACTCGCGGCCCTGCTTGAAATGCACCGCCAGATCTGTCACGAGTGCCGCAGTGGACACGTGGTATATGGGCTTGGTCTTTTCGGTCGGATTCGCGCCGGCCAACAAGGCCTCACCGAGACGCGGGCTTGCCAGCTCGACGACGTAGAAGCCGGGCTGCCCGAGCGGAATGCCGACCACCTCGAACGCGCGCGGCCCGTTCGGCTTGGGTACCTTGATCGCGCGCGTCTCGTCGGCATCGTTGAAGATCGACGCACTCGCAGCGTAAGTCGCCGACGGTGGTCCATCCCCTTCCGACTGCTCGTAGGTGACACGCTCGGATTCGTTGACGCGCCGCATCCAGTCGACGATCTCGCGTGCATCTGCACGGCCCACGCGCAACACGCTGCCGGGGATCGAATCGCCGGAGCTCCACTGACGGCCCGCGACGAAAGCCTCCAGGTTGCGCAGCGAAACCGGCAGGATGGCGTCGGCTTTACGCTCGATGATGCCGAACTTGGCGGGGAACTTGGCGAGCGGCGGTGCTACGTCGGTCTTCACCGCCAGCGGGAAGCGCTTCTGATTGATGAGCCGGCGACCGGCATCGTCGCGCAGATCGCCAGGCAGGTCGAGCTTGAACTGCGCTCGCTCGGGAAACGGCCCGGGGAACGAGATCTCCTGCACGAAGTCGCCATCCTGCTTCCGATCGGGCAGCGTCGACTTGTACAGCGTGCCATCGGCTCCACGCAGCGTTACCTTTACGGCCGCCGCTCGAGCGATCGGCGCGGTGAACGACAGCCGCATCGGTACGAAGGGGAGACAGTCGGCGTCCCGATT
>Ga0105241_10003666_pt1 | contig 11410 bp, 7 predicted proteins | sample KBSC64metaG_FD_80422 | JGI IMG/M metagenome (GOLD analysis project Ga0105241, IMG submission 80422) | Corn rhizosphere microbial communities from Kellogg Biological Station, Michigan, USA - KBS C6-4 metaG | ecosystem: Host-associated > Plants > Roots > Rhizosphere > Soil | place: Michigan, USA... | reverse complement strand
CGGTAAAATTTATGAATTTTGAACTTTATAATTAACGCAATACCAGCAAACTAATTATAATTGTGCGAATATGCCCATAATGTAGCAAACTGTTTAGCCGCATTTGGTTAAAAATTGTTAAAAATCACCTTCGGGCCTGCGGCAAAATACCGTATTGAAAAACTTTTTACACAGGCTATCATCAAATACTCCAGCTCATAATTTCCATCACCCTTAAAAATTCATTGTGCAATGGTGCTTTAATATGTACCTCCATTTTGGTAAGCGGGTGGGTAAACGTCAATTCTGATGCATGCAGCAGCATAGTATCCAGTTCCCATTGCTCCTTAAACAATTTGTTTTGTTTGTTGCAACCGTGGGTGCGGTCGCCAATTATTGGGTGAAACACATGGGCAAAATGTTTGCGTAACTGGTGCATACGGCCTGTTTGCGGATTTGCCTCAACCAGCGAATAGCGGGATGTGGGATGATTTCCCAGCGGGATATCAAGCTCGGCGCGGGCCAGGGTCTTGTATTGGGTAAGCGCTTCCTGCAGAGTGCCGTTTTCTTTTCGCAGCGCGTAATCAATCTCTTCTTCATCAGGCGTATAGCCGCGTACAATAGCCAGGTACTTTTTATCGACCTGGTTCTCCTGGAATTGCTGCTGCATCATCACCTCAGCCTCCTTATTCAGCGCAAATAGTAAAACGCCGCCTGTTTTGCGGTCGAGCCGGTGGGCCGGGAATACTTTGTGATTTAGCTGGTCGCGCAATATTTGCAGGGCAAATTCGGTGGCATCATTAGCAATTGAGGAACGGTGCACCAACAGGCCATGCGGTTTATTGATAGCCACTAAATCATCATCCTGGTATAAAATATCGAGCAGTGCCATTACTGGGGCGAAGGTAGGCATTTTGATTTGCTGTCATTCTGCCGAAACCATCATTCGTACACCTGTGTTCACAAACTAATCCACCGGGTTAAAAGTGGCAAACATATCACCTGTTTCGGTCAACGAGTTTAACGGTACAATGTCGCATACCTCAAAATACTCCTTCCACAGTTGCAGTACTTCGGGATTTTGATGCGCATTGGCAATGGCCTCATCGCTCAGCCATTCAAAAACCTCTACAATAGTGCCATCTGTAGCTTCCATTACTACAGGTTCCCGGGTGGTCACCAGGCCTTCTTTCAATAAACGCGAAACATGCGTTTTGGTCAACTCCTTTAAAGCTTCGGCCTTGCCGGGCTTGGGTTTATAACCTACAATTACTAATCGCCCCATAAAAGTTACAAAAAAATAAAATGTTTTTTAAATCCGTTTGCTATCTTGACATCGTATACGTCCGCTACTTTTAATAACATTATCCCTGGTTAAAGTTAATGTTATTGTAACTGGTTTTTAGCCCCTATTTTAAATGGTTCAGTACAGCTTTAAGTCAATTTTTAGCTCGTTAAAACAAACAATACAACTCCTGTTGGCGGCATTGCTTTTAGCCCCATTTTTTTGCTTTTCTCAAATATCCGATGTAAGGTTCCGGCATATCAGCAATGAGCAAGGGCTTTCAAATTCAACTATCAACTGTATTTTCCAGGATAGTCGCGGCTTTATCTGGTTCGGCACCCGCGACGGGCTTAACCGGTACGACGGCGTTAACGTGCTTATCTATAGGACGAAAGCCACAGATGACTTAAGCATCAGCGATAATTTTATACGGTGTATTTATGAAGATGGATCCCACAAAATATGGGTGGGAACATCATATGGTCTTAATTGCTTCGACCCGGTAACCAATGCCTTTACACGTTACAAACATAATACTGCCGATAAAAAAACATTGTCAAACGATATGGTTTCGGCGATTTACAGTCTCGATGCCAGCAACCTGCTGATTGGCACCATTGGAGGTGGCGCCGATGTGTTAAATACCAAAACTAAAGTGATAAAGCACTTTAAGCATGATCCAAAAAACAGGACCAGCCTTCCCAGCGACACCATAAATTGCATTTTCCGGGACAGCTACAAGCGCATATGGCTTGGTACACAGAACGGTCTTGCCGGCTTTAGCGCGTCGGATGGTAACTTTAAACAATGCAACAATGCCAAAATTGTAGCAATTGTTGAAGATAAATTAAACAACCTCTGGCTGGGCACGGCCGATGCCGGCTTACGGGTTTTTAACCCCGCCACCGGTACTTTTAACACTGTTAAGCATGATGAAAATAATGCAGGCGGTCTTTCCGGCAACCTGGTTTTAAGCCTGCTTTGCGATAAAAAAGGCAGTATTTGGGTCGGCACAATAAACAATGGGCTAAATTTATATAATGCCGCTAACGGTACGTTTTTTAAGTATTATCCTAAGCCAGGCAACAACGGCAGTCTTTCAAATACTACCGTATCGGCGCTGTTTGAAGATAACCAGGGCAATCTTTGGATAGGCACCCACCGTGGCGGGATCAACCTGTACACGCATGACATTGATAAGTTTAAGCTTTTTAGAGAAGGTACCGAAAAAACCAGCCTAAGCTATAATGATGTCAAAGCCTTTTACCAGGATAAAACGGGCAATATTTGGGTCGGTACAGACGGTGGCGGCCTAAACCTGTTGAACCGGAAAACGGGGATGTTCCATCGTTATAAAAACGAACCGAATAATCCTTCGAGCCTGTCGTCAGACGCGGTGCTGGCAATAGAAGCTGATGCGCAGGGGAAAATATGGGTTGGTACCTGGGGCGATGGCATAAATTTGCTCGATCCGGCCACCGGCAGGTTCACGCGGTTCAAAAACGATCCGAACGATAAAAGCACCATCAGCTCAAATTTTTTGCAGATGATGCACCTCGACAAAAAAGGTAATTTTTGGGTGGCAACTTACGGCGGCGGCCTTAACCTGCTCAACACCCAAACCCACAAGTTTACACGGGTTATTAAAGACCCCGATGGTGTAACAAGCCTGTATGGCAAAAATATAGTTTCGATTGGGGAAGACAACGATGATAACGTTTGGTTTGGTACCGATGATGGCGGCCTCAATTGCTACAATTTAAACACGCGGCGTTTTACCCATTATTTCGATCACGAGAAAAAGAATACGGACTCGCGTGTTTTATTTACCGATAGCAAAGGCCAGGTTTGGGTAGGGATGGCCGGGCTTTACAAGTTTGACAAACAAACAAACACATTTAAACTTTTTACCGAAAAAGCCGGCCTCAATACATTGTTTATAAAAGGTATTACCGAGGGCAGACATCATAACCTTTGGATATCAACATCGTCGGGGCTTATTAAATTAAATCCGGTTACCAAAGTTGCCCAGCTGTTTAATACCTGGGACGGCCTGCAGGGGATGGAATTTGAGGCCAACTCCTATTTAAAGGCCGATGACGGTGAAATGTATTTTGGCGGCGAACGCGGGTTTAATAGTTTTTACCCCGATGACATCAAAATAAACAAGTTTGTTCCGCCTGTTTACATCACCGATTTCCAGTTATTTAATAAATCGGTACCGCAGCGCGGTAAGGAGTCGCCTTTGCGCACAGATATAAGTTTTACGGATAAAATTAACCTTAATTACAAGCAATCGTCCATTTCGTTCACCTTTGCGGCGCTTAATTACATAATAACCCGCAATAACCAATATTATTACAAACTTGAAGGGCTGGATAAAGATTGGATAAAAGCAGGTGCAGAGCGCAAGGCAAGCTATACCAACCTTGACCCGGGGACTTATACCTTTAGGGTAAAAGGCTCGAATAACGACAATGTTTGGAACAATACCGGCGCAAGTGTGGTAATTGAGATAGAGCCGCCATTTTGGAACACGCTCTGGTTTAAAATGCTGGTATTTTTTATAGTGGTTTTGGCAGCCTATCTTTTCTATGCCATACGGATAAATGCCATTGAAATGCAGCGGCGGGAACTGGAGAAACAGGTAAAGGAACGCACGGCCGAGGTGACCAAACAAGCACAGGAACTAAAACAGCAATCTGATGAACTGCAGACATTAAACAGCGAGCTAATGGCACAATCGGAAATGGTGATGTCGCAGTCTGAAAACTTACAACAGCTAAACAGTAAACTGGTCGACCAGCAATTACAGGAGCGGGAAGCACGCCTGGAGGCCGAAAAGGCCAATAAAGCAAAAAGCATATTCCTGGCTACTATGAGCCACGAAATACGTACGCCGATGAATGGCGTAATAGGTATGGCCTCGCTGCTTGCCGAAACCCCGTTGAATAATGAGCAGCGCGAGTACACGGATACAATAATAAACAGCGGCGAGAACCTGATGAATGTTATCAATGACATTTTGGATTTCTCGAAAATTGAATCGGGGAAGATGGACCTGGAACACGAGGACTTTAACCTGCGTGGCGTGGTTGAAGAGGTAGTGGATTTATTTTTGTTAAAAGCATCCGAAAAAGGCCTTGACTTAATTTATCAGCTTGACGACGATGTGCCGGCCTATATTGTTGGCGACAGCCTGCGCGTAAAACAGGTGCTGATAAACCTGATAAACAATGCCCTGAAATTTACAGCCAAAGGCGAAATTTTTGTAAAAGTTAGTTTGCTGAAGCAGTTGCCGGGCGATGCGATTGAATTGGGCTTTAGCGTACGCGATTCGGGCATAGGCATTCCTGAAGAAAAACTGGTCAACCTATTCCAGGCCTTTTCGCAGGTCGATTCGTCTACCACCCGCAAATATGGCGGTACCGGGCTTGGACTAGCCATATCGGAGCGCCTGGTTAAACTAATGGATGGCGATATATCGGCAAAAAGCACTTATGGAGCGGGTTCGGAATTTAATTTTACTATAAAAACGGTAAAAAGTAGCGGCCCTGTACAAACCTCGCTGTTTTGCAATTTGGACAGCTTTGCTGGTGCACAGGTATTGATCGTTGACGATAACCAAACAAATTTAACTATATTAAAAACACAGTTGGAATCCTGGAAACTTGTCCCCGTTACTGCATTGTCGGCAACGGAGGCGTTGCATATTATGGAGCAAAACAGGGCGTTCAAGCTGGTAATTACCGATATGGAAATGCCGGAAATGGACGGTGTTGACCTGGCAAAAGGGATAAAGGCAAAAAGCAATGCTTTGCCTGTGATATTGCTAAGCTCGATAGGTGACGAAAGCCGTAAGAAGTTACCGCACCTGTTTGCATCGGTATTGGTAAAGCCGGCAAAACAACTCCAATTGTGCAAGGCTGTGCAAGCTGCGCTTAGCCAGCAACGCCTCAAGCTGGTTGAAGAAAAGCAGACAAACGTGTTATCTGTCGACTTTGCTGCCAAATACCCATTGCAGATCCTGATTGCAGAAGACAACCTGGTAAATCAAAAGTTGATCGAGCGCATTTTAGGCAAGCTGGGCTATAGCTGCGATATTGCCGAAAACGGAGTAAAGGTACTGGAAATGATTAAGGAAAAGGCCTATGATACCATTTTAATGGACATCCAGATGCCCGAAATGGACGGCCTTGAAGCAACTGCCGCCATCCGCAAAAGCGAACTGAAACAGCCTTATATTACCGCTATGACGGCCAACGCCATGAGCGAGGATAAAGAAATATGCCTGCAATCGGGCATGGACGATTACCTCGCCAAGCCTATGAAACTGGAAGACGTAATGTCGGTTTTAAAAAAGGCGGCAATGCACGGATAGTATAGCACGTTGTCGCACAGGCCGCGTAATTAACAACATCTCGCCGGGGCTTCTACTCGATGCAATTATCCTTACGCCGGGTATCTACGATGTAAATTATCTTCCATCCCGATGTGGTTTTCATCAACGAGAAAACATCAACACCACAATGGCTGAATTTGTCGCCAAGGTAAAATTTGTAGGGGGCCCAAACACTGGCCAGGTCGCCATCTATTTTTATGTCACCGTAAGTAATCCGCTCATCGTATACCGAAGTGTGTGGGGTGCCGATTGCCTTTGCGAAATCGTTGGCGCTATCGGTAGATATTACCGCCTTGCCTTCTTTATTGGTCGATACGCTTTGCAGCACCATTTCTTTTGCAAAAACCGATTTTAATAAGGCGCTGTCACCTTTGCGCATAGCATCAAACATAGTATTAATGGTTTGTTTAACGCCGTCGGTGGCCGACTGCTGTGCGAACACTGAGCCTGAAACGGCGACTACGATGAATAGCAATAAGATTTTTTTCATATCCGGAGGTTTTATTTGGTTACGGCAATACCGTCAATTTCAATCATGGCATCTTTATTAAACAACGCCTGTACGCCAATAAGGGTTGATACCGGTGGATTGTCACCCACAAAGTTTTTTAGTTCGTCACGGAGTATCAGCAATTTATCGGCACTTAAATCTACAACATAAATATTAATTTTTACCAGGTCGGCGGATGTAGCTTTTGACGCGCCTAATACTGCGCGCAAATTCGCAAGGGTTGTTATCACCTGCGTTTTAAAATCGCCTTTGCCTAAAATTTCCTTTTTGCCGTTAACCGAAGCCTGGCCGGCTATGTAAATGGCATTGCCGCCGGTTACTTTTATGGCCTGGGTATAGTTTTTTGAAAGTGGGGGTAAGGAGTCGGGGTTGATAAATTGCTTTTGTTGAGCGAAGCTAGATGCCGAAATGAAAAGCATTAGCTGTATAACTAGTAATTTTTTCATAGGTTAATTATTTGAGGCAATTTAAATAAAATTGATTGTGGCTCAAATTAGCCCTGAAAGATTAGTAGTTAAATTACCATCGAAAATTAGCCCGCATCGGAACCGGGAGGGGAAAATTCAAATCGTCAGCCCTAACTTACTCCGAGCGCAGGTTCTTTACCGGGTTCAGCGTAGCAGCTTTAAGTGCCTGGAAACACACCGTAGCAATAGCGATAACCAACGAGGCCGCCCCCGTCAGTATAAATACCCAATAACCAATATGTATATGCAGCGGATAATTCTGAAGCCATTTACTCATCAACCACCATGCTATGGGCGAGGCAAGAGCAAATGACAGCCCAACCAGCAACACAAATTCCTTCGATAATAGCACCACGAGGCCGCTTACTGATGCGCCCAGCACCTTGCGGATACCTATTTCCTTTATCCGGTTTTCGGCTGTAAAAGCAGCCAGCGCAAACAGGCCCATGCACGAAATAAAAATAGTAAGGCCGGTAAACGTCATGGCGATGGTCCCAATGTTTTCGTCGCCTTTTAAACGGGAGGCAAAATTGTCGTTCACAAACAGGCAAACAAAGGGGTAGTCGGGATTATATTTCCTGAATATGGCGCTGATTTTCGACAAGTTCTCTGCCGTATGCCGCGCACTATTCAGCCTTAAATTAATAGCCCCGAATTGTTTGGTGGTACCCCTGATGATAATAGGATTGGCATTACTAAACGCCCAGCCGGCCACAAAATTTTTAATTACCCCTACTATGTGGAGTGGGGCTTTATCCCTGTATATCAACTGGCCAACAGGATGTTTTAAACCCATCCGGGCTGCCGCCGCCTGGGTAAGCAGCACCGCCGCCGTATCCGTCGGATAACGCGACACATCTATATCGCGCCCTTCAAGCACTGTAATACCTGTGGTTTTTGTAAAATCTTTATCTGTAAAATTCTCAACCAACTCAATACTTTCCGCGGGGTTTTTACCCGCCCAACTATACCTGTCGCTGCCAGTCCATATATCGTTAACCGGCGAATTGGTGCGGGTAATATTGTCAATGGCCCCACTTTGCTCCAGTTCATGTTTAATTACCGTATAGTTTTTGCCGATATCCCCCTTTAGATACATATAAGCCAGGTTATCTGAATCGTAACCTTTGCTGCGATGCAGCGCGAAGTCTATTTGCCGGTAAATAATAAGCGTGCAAATAATGAATACAATAGCCAGCGTAAATTGGAATACTACCATCACTTTCCGCGGCGCTACCAACGCTCCGGCCGACGTTAATATCCCTTTCAGTACTTTTACCGGCCGGTAAGCCGACAAATAAAACGCCGGGTAGCTGCCTGCGATGATTCCCGTAAAAAGCGCGAAACCAGTTATCATTAGCCAAAAGAAAGGATTACCATAAGGCATGTTTAACTGCCCGTCAACCAGGTTGTTAAAAGCCGGCAGGCACAGCCGGGCCAGGCAAATAGCCACCATGCCGGCGATAAGGGCGGTGAACACGGATTCACCCAAAAACTGCTTAATCAGTGAGTTTCTGCCAGCCCCGGCTACTTTGCGTATACCAACTTCTTTGGCGCGTTTTGCGCTTCGGGCGGTACCCAGGTTCATGTAATTGATACAGGCAATCAGCATTACCAGGCAGGCGATAAGGGCAAACCAGCGCACCATCACCAGCCTGCCCGGCACAAATTTTCCATTCTCAAAGGTGTAAAGCCACAAGCCGGACATGGGCTGTAAAATGGCCGTCGACGTTGGATCGACCGGGTGCCCTTGGTAAACATTGCGGAAAAGTTGGCCGGCAGTTTGTTCACTTACGCCGGGCTTCATTAAAACATAAGTGTCTACCGTATTGAATGCCCAATCTGTGCGTTCCCAATGTACTTCTCGCATATAGCTCAGCGGCACCATGTACTCCACAAAATTGAAACGTGTATTCCCCGGTAGCGGTTCCAGCACACCGGTTACTGTAAAATTGGCTGTGCTGTCAATTTTTACCACCTTACCCATCGGGTCTTCGTCGCCGAAAAGTTTTTTCGCCATTTGTTGAGTCAATACAATGTTGTACATTCCTTTCAGCGCGGTGGCGGGATTGCCTTCCGTAAACTTATAACTAAAAAACTTAAAGAAGTTAGCATCGGTTAATAAGCCCTTGCCCTCAAAACGTTTATCGCCGCGCTTTAATACAAAGGAACCAACTCCCGAAAGCCGGTTAACCTCCTCCACCTGCGGGTAGCTGGCCTTTAGTGCCGGCGCCAGTGCAGATGGCTGGGAGTCGTATGCCTCTAAGTGCCCGTTAACTTTTATCTGGTGCAAAACCTGGTAAATCCGGTTGCGGTTGGCGTGGAAGTTATCGAAGCTCAGCTCGTTGGCTACCCATAAAAAAATAAGGATAGCCGTGGTCATACCGAAAGCCAGCCCGCTGATATTTATAAACGAAATGGATTTGTTATGGCGTATCTGCCGGTAGGTTGTTTTGAATAACTGGGTCATTATCCGCGCCTCGTTCCTCACCATTGTGGTTAATCGAATTTTAGGGCGCTTAAATTGACGCCTAAGCTGGTAACCGTTAACCGTATGGCCGTTGTGTTCAACTCCATTTACGCGGCTGAGCCGGATAAATTCCTTGCCGATGTTTTCTGCTTTGCTGAGTAATACTTGTTTTTGAAGAGATGTTACCTGTGGTTCAGGATCTTTATATTCCTGCAGGAATTCCTTAACGGCACTAAGTAAATGGCGATGCGTGCCTAAAAGGTAGGCCAGTTCGCTCAGTTCGGCGTCGGTTGCCTTACCCGAAATAAAAAGCTCGACCAGGGACCAAACATGCTCTTCCATAGAAACAAGGGTTAGACTTTCCTCTTAATAGACGCAACAAGAGAGATCTTCGTTGCAGAAAGAAGTATTATTTCGGGCATCTCTTGCTGATAAATTAAACGCTGTGGCCGGCGCCCTGCAACATAACCCGGGGATGTACTGACTACAAAATAGTGTGTCTTTCTTCGTTAATTTACTACAATGGTATGCACACCCCAAGCCGACATATGTTTTTATAGCATGCTATAACAATTAGTGACCATTCTTAAGCTTAATTATATCCATAACTGTTGTCAAAAATATAAAGGCCGCAATTAACCATACAGAAGCTTTGGTCAGCCTTTTCATCGGGAGTAAGAAATCTTCTTTTAATAGGTCTTGCTCATCGGCGTTGGTAACACCATTGATTTTCCTGGCAACAAACTGGTTGTTGATAAAATAGAAGGTAATAAACGCATGCACGAGAAAAAACAGGATAACCCAACCTGAAGCTCTGAAGTCCGCTTTCCGGAGCGGCCCATAGTTGTTTTTGTGCTGATAATACTCCGGATTAATAAACGTGAAATAGATAACATACAGTAAATACAGGGCGATAAACAGTAATGGTATCAGCGCATTCCATTTAAATAAAATTGATTTGGTATTGCACCGGTTGGTAAAACCCAGGGCAAGCGAAGCCTGGTAAGAAATTATTACGGTCAATCCCAGCACTGACAGGAAGTTTGCTATGGCAAAATTTGTTTGCAAATTGTCGTTGGCGGCGTTCGGAACATTTGAAAGCGCAAAAGCCGCCACAAATGGTAAAAATAAAGCGAATGTTTGCCCGGTATTTAACTTAATATGCATGAAAATAATGGTGTTTATTATGCCATTAAAGGTAATCTTTCTATGTAGAAATGAAATAAAAAAGCCCCGCATTTACATACGAGGCTCCAAATCATTATTATAAGATCAGTTAGGACATTTTAAGTTTCTTCTGAATATCGGCTACGTAGCCTTTAAATTTCTTATCGGTGTCAATCAAGTCTTCAACCGTTTGGCAGGCATAAATAACTGTAGAGTGGTCGCGACCGCCAAAGAAATGGCCGATTGATTTTAATGAGCTTTTGGTGTGCGCCTTGGCTAAATACATAGATATCTGGCGGGCCTGTACAATTTCGCGTTTGCGGGTTTGTGATTTTACCATTTCTATCGGCACTTCAAAATACTCGCAAACCAGGTTCTGGATATATTCCATCGAAATCTCTTTCGATGAGTTCTTCACAAAGTTTTTCAACATTTGTTTAGCCAGGTTCAAATCAATTTCCTTGCGGTTAAGGGTTGATTGTGCCAGCAGGGATACCATGGCGCCTTCCAGTTCACGCACATTGTTGTCGATGTTGTGGGCAACGTATTCGATAACGTCGTTTGAAAGCTCGATGCCGTCCTGGTAGGTTTTATTTTTGAGGATGGCCATGCGGGTTTCCAAATCAGGGATTTGCAAATCGGCAGAAAGGCCCCATTTAAATCTTGATAAAAGGCGTTCTTCCAAACCGGCCAAATCTTTAGGCGCTTTATCAGAGGTTATGATAACTTGCTTGCCTGATTGGTGCAGGTGGTTAAAGATATGGAAGAAGAAATCCTGGGTCTTTTCCTTACCGGCAAAGTTGTGCACATCGTCCATTATCAACACGTCTATTGCCTGGTAAAAGTTCACAAAGTCGTTAATGTTGTTGTGCTTCAGGGCATCGACAAATTGCTGGGTGAATTTTTCGCATGATACATAAAGCACCATCTTATCGGGCAGCGAGTTTTTAATTTCGTTGCCAATGGCCTGGGCCAGGTGAGTTTTACCCAAACCAACACCGCCGTATATCATCAGTGGGTTAAATGAAGTGCCGCCCGGTTTTGCAGCTACCGCGTACCCTGCCGAACGCGCCAGCCTGTTGCAATCGCCTTCAACAAAATTATTGAAAGTGTAATTGCGGTTAAGCTG
>Ga0105241_10003661_pt1 | contig 11413 bp, 9 predicted proteins | sample KBSC64metaG_FD_80422 | JGI IMG/M metagenome (GOLD analysis project Ga0105241, IMG submission 80422) | Corn rhizosphere microbial communities from Kellogg Biological Station, Michigan, USA - KBS C6-4 metaG | ecosystem: Host-associated > Plants > Roots > Rhizosphere > Soil | place: Michigan, USA... | reverse complement strand
CATGCTGCCGTTCATCAAGACGGCTTTGGCGCGGCCAAAACGGATTCCAACTGTCGAATGCATGTGGTGCTCCCTCCTGTTTGCCTTGCGGCTTTTGTTTCCGGCCGTGAGGCCCCCGTGCCGCTTATGGTAGCGGTCACATTTTCCCAACAAATATCTCTGATGCTTAAGGCCGTCAATATAGGGAATGGGACCGCTACCGGTAGCGCATCACAATTTTTGGCCAAGGTGGCGAAACTGCCACGCTCATGCTGCGACGCAGAATTGGGGCTGGCCTGCGACCTGGGCCTGAAATTGAAACAGCCCGCCAGCCAGCGGCTGGGCGGCCAGGGCCGCCGCATCAAGACCTTTGCGGGCCGTGGTAGCATAAACCATGGTGAGGTCAGCGCCCCCGAAAGCGAGCTTGGTGATATTGGCTACGGGAAACATCACGCTTTGCAACAGCCGCCCATCGGGGGCGTAACGCCTTGCCGCCCAGCCGCCGAACAGCCCGGTCCACAAACAGCCTTCGGCATCCACCACCGGGCCGTCGGGATAACCCGCTCCGTCTTCAATGGTCACAAATAGCCGCTTGTTGGCCAGCGAACCGTCGGCGCCAAGGTCGAAGGCATAGATGCGCTTTTGCAAAGTGTCGGTGTGATAGAGCGTCCTGCCGTCGGGGCTGATGGCAGGTCCGTTGGTGATGACATAACCGGAATCCACCGGCGCCAGACTGCCTCGGTGAAACCGGTAGAGTTGGCCGCTGGCCTGACCTTCCCCGTCATCCATCGAGCCGAACCATAAGCGTCCGCTTCGGTCGACCGCGCCGTCATTCAGCCGGTTGAAGGGGCGGTCCGGTTCGACCTGGTGGATGAGCGTGAAATCGCCGGTGGCGGGGACGAATTCATAAAGCCCGGTTTTGGCTCCTGCGATGAAACGGTCTGCATCCAGAGGCGCGAGAAAACCCACTTCCGACGGCGCATGCCAGCTATCGCGCTTCCCGGTTCCAGGTTGGCCGGTTTCAGGATCGAAGCGATGCACCGTTTTTTGTTTGATATCGGTGAACCACAGGGCGTTGCCCCACCAGAGGGGCCCCTCGCCCAATTCGCAGCCCAGCGGCCAAATGCAGACGGGCTTGTTCAGCCCCATCCTGCGTCGATCCAATATTCATGGCCAGTGCACATGCGCGCATCATCGCTGGCCAGAAACAGGATCAACGACGCGACATGCTGGGGCAGGATGCGCCCCTTCAGGCACTGCTGAGCGACGATCTCAGCCTCACCCTCGGGCGTGTACCATTTCATCTGCCGCGGGGTTTTCACATTGCCCGGCACCACCGCGGTGACGCGGATATTGTCGGGGCCAAGCTCGCGCGCCAGCGCCCTGGTCAGGCCTTCAATGCCGGCCTTGGCGGTTTCGTAAAGCAGCAGCCCCGGCAGCCCCAGATGCCAGGAAATCGAGCCCAGATTGATGATAGCGCCACCGCCCCTGGCTTTCATGCCGGGCGCAACCGCCTTGGCGGCGAACAGCATGTGACGCAGATTCACCGCCATGCGCTCGTCCCAATAATCGGGGGTTATATCCTGAAGCGTGTGCCGGTCGTCATTGCCGGCATTGTTGACCAGCACATCGATCCCGCCTAGAGCCCGGAAAAAAGACTCGATCGCGGCCAGATCCGTGAGATCGATGCGGTGAAAAACCGTGGGAACCGGCATGCCGGCCAAGCGCGCCACCAGCGCTCTGCTCTCATCTTCCAGAATGTCGACAAAAATGGTTTCCGCGCCCTGGCGGGCGAAAGCCTCCACCAAACCCGCGCCGATGCCCGAACCACCGCCGGTGATTACTACCCGCTTACCGGCCAGACTGGGATAGGTGGCGGCGAGCGTCACCCCAGGAGAAGCGTCGTTCATGACAGGGTTTGGCCCCAGATTGTTTGCGCTAACAATAGCAGCAAACCAGCCCTGTCAAGGCATTGTTCCCTAAGCTTTCCGGCGGGGTGGGCGCTTGTCGGGCGCCGGAACCTCCAGGGGGGCGGAGGACTCGCGCTTAACCAGGGTGAATTTGAGCATTTTGTGTACCACCTGGGGCTCGGAGCCGCCGCGGCGGCTGCGGATCTGCTCGACCAGGAGACGAACGGCTTCCCGCGCCATATCGGCAATCGGCTGGTGGATGGTGGTCAAGGCCGGCCAGACCGTGGCGGCCAGCGGGGTGTCGTCAAAGCCGGTCACCGCCAGATCGCTGGGCACGTCCAATCCCCGGCGATGCGCCACCGCCATGGTCGCCGCCGCCATATCGTCGTTGGAAGCAAAAATGGCGGTGGGCCGGCCACTGTCCAACAGCTTTTCCGCGGCCTCCAGGCCCGAGCGATAGGTGAAATAGCCCTGCGCCACCTGATCGGCATCCACCGACAGACCGGCTTCGGTCATGGCCTCGACATAGCCATGGAAACGCTGGCCAGTGGCGGTCTGGTTGGGATGCCCATTGATGAAGCCGATGCGGCGGTGACCCAGCTCCAGCAAATGCCGGGTCATGGCGCGGGCAGCCTCGAAATTGTTGATGCTGATGGCAGACAGTTCGGCGGCTGGCTTTCCCGATGCCACCAGCACGGCGGCAACGCCCGCTTCGTGTACCGCTTTCAAGGACATCTCGGAGTCGCATAGAGGCGCCGGCAGGATCACGCCATCGATGCCGCCTTTGACCAGCCGCCGTATGGCCTCGACTTCGCTTTCGGCGCCTTCGCATTTTTCAATCACCAGCTGGCAGCCGCTCAAACTGGATTGTTCCAGGCTGCCCAGGAGGAATTCGCTGAGATAATTGGCGCTGGGATTGGCATAAAGAATGCCGATATGAGTGGCGTCGGCGCTGGCCAGACTCCGCGCCGCCTGGTTGGGCAGATAGCGCAGCGCCGCCACCGACGCCGTCACCCGGGCGCGGGTTTCCTCGCGCACATTGCTTTCGCCATTAATCACCCGCGACACCGTCATGGGAGAGACGCCGGCATGTTGCGCCACGTCATGGATGGTAATGACTCTGCCGCTGCGGCGTCCGCTCTTTTTAGGCATTTCGCTCTCGCCTCAGTACGATTGGCATCTCAATGCTTGGTCTTGCGCTTTGGCGCGGGGCCGGAAGAATCCCGCTTCACCAAAGTATACTTCATCAGCCGGTGCTCGGTGGACGGCGCCTTGCCGGAACGCTTGGCGCGCACCTGTTCGATCAACAGCCGCACGGCCTCGCGCGCCATATCGGCGATGGGCCGGTGCACGGTGGTCAGTTCCGGCCAGATCATGGTGGCCAGAGGCGTGTCGTCAAAGCCGGCAATGGCGATATCGCCCGGCACATCCAGGCCCTTGCGATGGGCGACCGCGATGGAGGCGGCCGCCATATCGTCATTGCAGGCGAAGATGGCGGTGGGATTAAAGCCATTGCTCAAAAGCTTTTCCGCCGCTTCCAGGCCCGAGCGATAGGTAAAAAAGCCCTGTGCTACCTGATCCGCGCTGATCTGAACTCCCGCTTCGGTCATGCCTTCCATGAAGCCGCGGAAACGCTGGCCGGAAGCGGAATGGCCGGGATGGCCATTGATAAAGGCGATGCGACGATGGCCCAGGCTGAGCAGATGCCGGGTCATTTCCCGCGCTGCCTCGAAATCATTAATGGAGACCGCGGAAAATCCGGGTACGGGCCGTCCCGATGTCACCAGCACCGCCGGCAGCCCCGCCGTTGCCACCGTCTTAAGCGCATCCTCGGAATCACCTAGGGGCGCGGGCAGAATCACGCCGGCCACGCCATCCGCGATCAGCCGCTGCAGCGCTTTGCGTTCGCTTTCCAGATTCTCGCATTGCTGCAGCATCAGCTGGCAACTGGAGAGGCTTGATTGTTCCAGCGCCCCTAGCAAAAGCTCGCTAAGATAGGCGGCGGTGGAGCTGGTATGCAGGATGCCGATATAGATGGAGGCGGCGCTGGCCAGGTTGCGCGCCGCCGGATTTGGCGAAAAACGCAGGGTTTTGATCGAAGCCGCGACCTTGGCGCGGGTCTCCTCACGCACATTGGTCTCGGAATTGATCACCCGTGACACGGTCATGGGCGAGACACCGGCATGCCGCGCCACATCGTGAATGGTGACCATGCTGCCGCTGCGGCGGCCGTTTTTCCTGGCCAAATCCCCTCTCCCTGCCCTGTCCTTAGCAAAAGCCGGGCGAAATAGACAGGAATGGGTCCACTGCCCCGCCCCTACATTGACTTGTCCTTGAACCCCGGAATATCGGTTTTTTGCGGACTTTAACGGGGAATTTTCGATGTTAAGGCTACCTTATGGCGCCAAGGCCGATGGCACCCCGGTCCATGCCTTCACGCTGACAAAGGCTTTGGCGGCCGGAGAACTCAGCGCCACCATTCTGGATATGGGCGGGACGATTACCGCAATCAAAGTCCCTGACCGCCAAGGCGGCATCCGCAACGTGATTCTGGGACTGAAGGATGTGGCTGCTTACGAAGCCAGCGGCTGGTGGAACTGCCTGATCGGCCGCTATGCCAACCGGCTCAAGGACGGCATCACGGTGGCGGGCAAGCATTATCCTCTGGCTCAGGACGGCAATGGCGTGACCTTGCATGGCGGCCGCGGCCAGTCCTGGGGCGCGCGCAGTTGGGACGCGGTGCACGCGAGCGATACCAGCTTGACCTTGCGGCTGGTCAGTCCCAATGGCGATCAAGGCTTTCCTGGCGCCATGACGGTGGAAGTCACCTACTCGCTGAACGAGGACGGATTGCGCCTGGACTATGCCGCCACTACCGACGCGGCCACGGTGGTCAATCTCACCAATCACATCTATTTCAATCTGGCGGGCTCCGGATCGGTATTGGGCCAGGCGCTGCAACTCAATGCCGATGGCGTCACGCGAACCGACGAACACCAAATCCCTACCGGCGAAATCGCCACCGTCGCCGGGACCGCTTTTGATTTTCGCAAACCCAAGCCGATAGGCCAGGCGGTCGACAGTCCCGAGCCGCAAATGGCATTGGCCCGCGGCCTGGACCACAATTTTGTGCTGAACAAGTCCCGCGCGCTGGATTGGGCGGCGCGGCTGAGCGATTCCGAAAGCGGCATTATCTTAGAGGTGCTGACCACCGAACCGGGCATGCAGGTCTATTCCACCAACAATGTGAAACCCGGCCAGTTCAACGCCGAAGGGAAAGAAATCCAAAAGCGCGACGGCCTGGCGCTGGAAACCCAGCACTATCCGGACAGCCCCAACCGTCCCGCTTTTCCATCCACGCGGCTGGGCCCTCGCGAAACATTCCGCTCCACCACCATCTTCCGCTTTTCGCGGCTTTTTTGATCGCTCTCCAATGCCCGAGTCGTGAACATTTCGCTTTGTGTTATCCGATGCCCACGAAAGGCAGCGAAGCACCAACGCAGCTGCAACAAAAGCTTCAATTGTTAAAGCGGTGCTGTATACGGCGCGGCAAATACGCCAGATGTTAAGGATATTTGTGGGAATGGTTCGCTGTATACAGCGAATTGTCTTAGGAATGCATTCGGAATCAGGGAACCTTTTGAGCGTCCTGCATTTTCGCGCATTGATTCCCCGGCACGCCTTTGCAATAGAGGCTCTTCGTCCCGCACAAAATTTTGAAACTGCGCCGCCAATTTGGAGCATCTATGACTGATACCGCGCATGGTCTTGGCCGTCACGGCTTTCGCAATCTCAAAGCCGTGAACTGGAATCTCAGCGTGCCTGCCCTTTATGAAGAAGCGGTGCGCCGTGGCGAAGGTCATGTCGCGGCCAATGGTCCCTTGGTGGTGCGCACCGGCGTGCATACGGGGCGTTCCGCGTCCGACAAATTCGTGGTGCGCGACGGCCATACCGAAGGCCAGGTGTGGTGGGACAACAACAAGCCGATGAGCGAAGCGCATTTCGATGCGCTGTATACGGACATGCTGGCGCATGCCGAGGGCCGTGAACTCTTCGCCAAGGATCTGTTCGGCGGCGCCGATCTCACCCACCGCATCAGCGTGCGGGTGGTGACCGAATATGCCTGGCATTCGCTGTTCGTCACCCAACTTCTGATCCGTCCCACGGCGGAAGAGCTCAAAAGCTTTGATCCGGAATTCACCATTATCGATCTGCCCAGTTTTGCCGCCGACCCAAAGCGCCATGGCTGCGCCAGCCAGACCGTGATCGCGGTGAATTTCACCAAGAAGCTGATCCTGATCGGCGGCACCTCCTATGCCGGTGAGATGAAGAAGTCGGTTTTCACCATCATGAACTACCTGTTGCCGTCAAAGCGGGTGATGAGCATGCACTGCTCTGCCAATGTCGGCGCCGACGGCAAGTCCGCCATCTTCTTCGGCCTGTCGGGCACCGGCAAGACGACCTTGTCGGCGGATGCCTCGCGCACCCTGATCGGCGATGACGAGCATGGCTGGAGCGAGAACGGCATCTTCAATATCGAAGGCGGCTGCTATGCCAAAGTGATCAAGCTGTCGCGCGAAGCCGAGCCGGAAATCTTCTCCACCACCGAACGCTTCGGCACCGTGCTGGAAAATGTTGTGATGGATGAGGCCAGCCGCCTGCTCGATCTCAATGACGCCAAATATGCCGAGAACACCCGCGCCGCCTATCCGATTGACTATATTCCCAACGCCTCGCTCACCGGCCGCGCTGGTCATCCCAGCAATGTGATTATGCTGACGGCGGACGCGTTTGGCGTGCTGCCGCCGATCGCCCGCCTCACACCCGGCCAGGCCATGTATCACTTCCTGTCCGGCTTCACCGCCAAGGTGGCCGGTACGGAAAAAGGCCTGGGCAAAGAACCGCAGCCGACTTTTTCCACCTGCTTCGGCGCCCCCTTCATGCCGCGCCATCCTTCCGAATACGGCAATCTACTGCGCAATCTGATCGCCCAACACCAAGCCGATTGCTGGCTGGTCAATACCGGCTGGACCGGCGGCCAATTCGGCACCGGCTCGCGCATGCCGATCAAGGCCACGCGCGCTTTGCTCAACGCCGCCTTGGACGGCAGCCTTGCCCATGTCGAGATGCGGATCGATCCGCATTTCAAATTCCGCGTGCCGCTTTCGGTGCCCGGGGTGGATGCCAAGATCCTCAATCCGCGCGAAACCTGGGCGGACAAGGCGGCTTATGACGCGCAGGCGAGGAAGCTGGTTTCGATGTTCCGCGACAATTTCCGCAAGTTCGAAGCCCATGTGGCCGCAGACGTATTGCAGGCGGCTCCGGAACTGGCGGAAGCGGCGGAATAAGTCTTAAGCCGCGATGGCTTGGCGGATGGTCTCCGCCAAGGTTCCATCCAGCAGGGGCTTTTCCAGCAGATTGAACACGCCCGCTTTCTGGGCGCGGCGGCGAATGGCATCGGTCACCGGCGCGGTAATGAGAATGACGGGAAGCGCGATTTTGCGGGCCGCCAATTCTTCCATCACCGCGAAACCGTCCATTTCCGGCATTTTGTAATCCAGGACCAGACAGTCCGCTGCCGCAGCCGACTTGCTGGCGAACATCTGCCGGCCGCTGGCATAGGTTTCCACCGCCAAGCCCTCGGTTTCCAAGGCGAATTTCAGAGAATCCCGGACCGCGAGATCGTCATCGACCACCAGGACGCGCGTGCGAGTGTCGATCAAAACAAACCCCTTGAAAACAGCTCTTTCCATGGATGGAATGGCTGCAGTCTAGCCTAACCGTCTTACCGGCGCATTCATCCCGCGCAAATCTTTTAGCCCACCGAAAGCGCCATCCGCACCAGTTCCGACAGGCTGGAGGCCGCCATTTTGGTCATGACATTGGCGCGATGGACCTCCACGGTGCGGGGACTCAAGCCCAGATCATAGGCAATGGTCTTGTTGGGATGCCCCCTCAGCAAACCATCCAGAACCTCGCGCTCCCGGGGCGTCAAGGAGGTCATCCGGGTACGGATCTGCTCCACATTGCCCCGCGGCAAGTGGCTGAGACGTTGCGCCAAAGCGGACTGGATCGCATTCAGCAGAACTTCGTCGGAGAACGGCTTTTCGATGAAATCCATCGCGCCCGCCTTCATCGCTTCGACCGCGAGCGCCACATCGGCATGACCGGTCAAAACGATCACCGGCAGTTTCACGTCCATCTCCTTGAGGCGCTTGAGCAGCTGCAACCCATCCATGCCGGGCATCCGGACATCGCTGACAATACAGCCGGTCTGCGAGCCTTCGTAATTATCAAGGAAAAGGATCGCCGATTCGTAGACCTTGACCGCCAAGCCGGCCGTGCCCAGCAAAAAAGCCAGCGCCCGGCGGACGTCCTCGTCATCGTCAATCAAATGCACAATGGCGTTATCCGGCATTTGCCTGCTATTCCCCTGTTTCGCGTTTCAATGTCAGGCGGAAGATCGTACCTCCGCCCGGATTGGGTTCCGCCCAAAGCCTGCCGCCATGCGCCTCAACGATGGTGCGGGAGATGGACAATCCTACTCCCATGCCATGCTGTTTTGTGGTGACAAAGGGTTGAAACAGTTTCGCGGCGATTTCCGGAGAAATGCCCGAACCCGTGTCGGCGACAGCCACTTCAATGATGTCCGGCCTGAAGGACCGCGTTGAAATGACAAGTTCCCGGCGCACCGTATTCTGCATGGCTTCGATGGCATTGCGCATCAAGTTAAGAAGAACCTGCTGAATCTGAATCTTGTCCACCAGCACCATGCCGCCGGCGCCAAAATCCGAGGAAACGTGCGTGCCCGTCTGCTTGATGCCCACCAGCGCCAGCGCGCTGGCTTCCTCGATAAGCTTGCGCAAATCCTCCGGCACGCGCTGGCTCTCTCCGCGCGACACGAATTCCCGCAGGCGTTTGATGATCTGGCCGGCCCTGAGCATCTGATCGGCGGCATGGTCGATCGCGGTGGTCGCCACAGCAATCTTGCCGGCATCGCCGCCGTCCAACAATCGCCGCGCGCCATTCAGGTAGCTTGCGGCGGCGGTCAGCGGCTGATTGAGCTCATGGGCCAAGGTGGACGCCATTTCTCCCAACGCGGTGAAGCGCGACATGAAGATCAATTCCGCTTGCAAATCCTGCAGCCGTTGCTGGGTCTGCGCCCGCTCCGTTATATCGCGGACAAAGCCGGTAAAAAAGCGGCGTTCGCCCAACCGCATTTCACCCACCGTCAATTCCATGGGAAAGGTCGACCCGTCCTTGCGCTGGCCCACCACCAGACGGCCGATGCCGATGATCCGCCGCTCGCCGGTTTGGAGATAGCGGGCCAAGAAGCCGTCATGCTGGGCGCGATAAGGGTTCGGCATCAGCATGCTGACATTCTGGCCTATCGCGTCCTTGGCCTGGTAGCCGAACAGTTTTTCCGCCGTCGCGCTGAAGGACTGGATGATACCCTTGGTATCGACAACCACCATGGCGTCGGGAATGGTTTCGAGCACCGAGCGCAGATGGGCTTCGCTTTCCTTGAGCGCCCGTTGCGAGGCCTTGGCCGCGGTGATGTCACGGGCCACCTTGGAACCGCCGATCACCAGCCCGTCATCGTCATAGACCGGTGAGATCGTCACCGAAACGTCGATGACGGCTCCGTCCTTGCGCAATCGGCGGGTCTCGAAATGATTGATCTTCTGGCCCGCGCCGATCTTGGCCAGAATCTGCCGCTCTTCATCCTCCAATCCCGGAGGCAAAAGCCTGGTGATCGGCTGGCCCAACATTTCATCAGCGGAATAACCGAAAATCTTTTGGGCGCCGACGTTCCAATCGGTAATGATGCCGTCGATATTCTTGCCCACAATGGCGTCGTCCGACGAGGAAACCATGGCCGCCACGCGCGTCGAGGTCAGCTGCTCGGAGCGCCGCTTGCCGATATCCAGTACAATGCCTTGGGCCTGCGTCAGTCCCGGCTCGGCCCTGCCGCACATCCGCCGCCAATGGGCTCCCCGGATGATGCGGAAATCCAGGTCATAGATTTTTCCCGCGCGAAGATCGTTGGCGAGCGATCGCGCCACCGTCCGGCGGTCATAGGGATGAATCAGAGCCAGAAACTGCTCTTGCGACAAAAGCCGGGCCGGTGCGGCAAGGAGCCGGGCCGCGATGGCGGACAGGCTGACTTGACCTTGCGCGATATCCCATTGCCAGCAACCTGCTCCGGCGGCCTCCATGGCCGCCTGAGTTTCATCCTGGCCATCCGATGCGCTTGCCATACCTGTTGAGCCGATCTTTCCTTCGCCAAATATCCCCCGTCTTATCGGCTTAAGACAATCGGAAACCGCATTTGCGGCGGGCTTAAATCTTAATCCTGGAAATCCAGAGGCCAAGAATCCAACGGAAAGACCGGACGCCGGATACGGCGATAAGGCAGCCGGGTGAGGTCGGAGGTGCACGGCCCGCGCGTACTCACCGTGAAGCTGGCGGAGGCGATTGGGTCATAGGCACGGCGATGGCCGACCGCGGCCTTGATGCCGATGGCGATGAGCTTCTCCGGGTCGATGCCCTGGCTGCGCCACTGACCCAAATCCATCGGCGCCACCCGGCGGCTGATCAACAGGACGGTGAGACCGGCATGACGCACCACCGCACTGGGTCCCATTTCGATGGTCTTGCCCAGAACCACAATCTGGCTCTTGAGGTCCTCCAGGGTGAAACGGCCATCGCTGCGCGAGACCAGCTCGACCTCCAAAATGACGGGACCCAAGTCCAACCGGCTTCCCTTGCCACCAATGGAAAGCGTCGCGCGGCCGCCGATGGGCAACCGCGCCAGCGCTTTCACCGCTTCGGGGTCGGTGATGATGACGCCCGCCCCTTGCACATGGTGCTTCAACAAAGCGCGCATCACATCGGTGCAATCGCCAGGCCCTCCCCCGCCGATATTGTCCGCGGGTTCCACCAGCAACACCGGACCTTTGCCGCTGGGTGTAAAATCTCGCAGCACCTGGTCCAAATCATGTTCCTGCGGGATGCCGCCTTGGCGCATGTCCCAGGCCAGTGCCGCCAGCTTTTCCAATGCCGCCCGCGCGGCGGCCGGGTCGCCTTCGGTCACCGCGCCAAAGGCAAGGCCGGCATCGTGCACATCGGCGAAGGAATAGCCGCCCACCACATTGATGGCGAGAAGACCCGGCACCTCTTGTTCCAGGCGCCGCGCCATTTCCTCCAACGCATGCATGGGACCATCGCGCGTGCCGGTGCCGGTTGGCGGCCAGACAATCGGGGTTACCAGAACCTGTTGTGTCGGGCGCACGCCGCTTTTCAAACAACGCGCCAACAATTCGGTGGCGCGCACCGCGCTTTCATAGGTGTCGTCATGCGGACATTCGCGGTAGCAAATCAAGCAATCCGACAATTCGCCCATTTTTCCGGTGAGAGTGGCATGCAGATCGTAAACCCCGAAAATGGGAAGCGCTTCCGCGCCGGGAATAGCGCGAATGCGGGTGAGCAATTCGCCATCCGGGTCCTCCAATTCGGTGGTG
>Ga0105241_10003658_pt1 | contig 11419 bp, 8 predicted proteins | sample KBSC64metaG_FD_80422 | JGI IMG/M metagenome (GOLD analysis project Ga0105241, IMG submission 80422) | Corn rhizosphere microbial communities from Kellogg Biological Station, Michigan, USA - KBS C6-4 metaG | ecosystem: Host-associated > Plants > Roots > Rhizosphere > Soil | place: Michigan, USA... | reverse complement strand
ACGCATCCGGACCTCTTGCCCCATGGCGATCCCGCCGCCACCACCAAGTACAAGTTTGAATAATCACAACGGCGAGAAGAAGCACCAGCACCAGCCAAATAATTGTCGCCATTTACTCCACTCCTCGGTCTCGAGCTTTAAGCGATAAAAAGTTTGTCGTGCCGTTCCCGGACGAACTGGAATCGCAACTTAGGATGCTCTTTCTCGCCCGCGAGTCTCGTACAAGCTGTGCTATTCGATCCCCTGTGTGGGCTGTGTTGGCTGAGGAGATGATGCTGCACGAGAGTACTCGCGCGGCCAACCTGAAGCCAAAATTAAATCGTGGCAGAACCGGCTCCGGCAGCCTCAAGACGGCGATTTACTGGCAAGCAAATGCAAACCTGGCGAGCAACGAAGGCATCGAAGCACCTGGAGTCAATACTTATGAAGCATCTGAATTTTGCTTTGGCGTTTCTACTTTCGATTGTGGTGCTCGGTTGCGGGGCAGGTCACGCGAACTTAACGAGCGTAACGGTTAGTCCCGAATCGGCAACCACAACCAGCAACCCTCAAGGTCAGGTTGGTTACACAGCGACGGGACATTTCGCGAACGGAAAGAGTCGCGAACTCTCGCAGGTGGACGGACTGTCGTGGAAGACTTCGCAAACGGACACCGGAGGAGTTGCAGCAACTATTGGTGCGACCGGCGAAGTTACTTGCTCAGCTCCTGGAACAGTCACGATCACAGCGAGCGCCCCACAAAATCTAAGTTTCACGGTGAATAATGGAGTGCAGAACACGTCAATGACTGTAAGTGGAACCGCAACGTTGACCTGTCAGTAAAATCGCGATTCGTCTTAGGCTGTTCGCCGTTCGGGAAATTCGGGGTCGTTCTTCCACCGAGGACTCAAACAACCCCGAGTCCCGAATCGCGTAGTCCGAGGTTAGAAAACCCTGGGTAGAGCAGCTCTCTGGAGTGCCCGCCAAATAGGGGTTCTGGGCTGTGTAGTCGGATTGTCAGGATGTGTAGTTTTACTATTCTGAACTCCGCGATTGCCAAGCCTTAATCACTGAACATAAATGTATTCAGTTTTGCTGACTATACGTCCTGCGGTGTCCCACGCTTTGACCGTCAATCTGTGTGAGCCAATCTGTAGAGAAACCTTCTTATCGAAGTGGCTGTTGTTCGTAATCGAAAACTTCCTCACGCCGTCAACGTACAGGATCATTCCCGTGATCGTGTGATCATCGGTCGCTCCAGCGGCAACGAGGACCGGGGACTGCGCCGTTGCTCCGTTCGGCGGAGCGCAAATCGTGACCGACGGCGTTTCACTACTCAACGTGCAGGGAGGGATATCGAACTTCGCCAGAAATCCTGCTTCATTGAATCCTGCTGCATCGCCGCTGTGGTTAAACGTTTGGTACGCATTGGCTGTTGTCGGAAAGGTCGTGCTCGTGGTGCTCAAAGCTATATACGCATTCCCTCCTTGATCCACTTTCAGCCCAGTCACAGATGGAGGAACGAACCCATCGGGCACTATTCCCCCGAAGTAGGTGGAGAACAGCAATTCGCTTCCCGCGATGTTCAGCTTGGTGAGGTGGAGTGGGCCCCGCTCAGATTGAACCGGCTTAAATAACGGAAGCCCCTGAGATGGGACGCCCGTCACATAGACATGTCCCACTCCGTCAGTCGCGACCTGAGGTGTAAACTCGTCTCCATTTCCGCCAAGGAAGGTTGAAAACTGGAGCCGGGTGAAGTCCGGTGGAATCTTCGACACGAAGATGTCGTAGCATCGCCTCCCGTCGCCCTTTGTTTCAGGGCAACCGGTCGGGTTTAGCATCGTGCGATATGCGCCCACTGTGGTCGGAAAGTCGGTTGAGTCAGTTATCCCGGCAACATACACATTCCCCTCCGCATCGACAGCGACACCGCCGGGCTGGTCTATCGAGGAACCTCCCAGCAGAGTTGAAGCCAACAACCTGGAGCCGTCTGGACTCAACTTTGCGACAAAAACGTCGTACGATCCTTTTTCTGTTCTCTGAAAAGCACTCTGACCGGTCGGGAAGTCCGAATTGAACGCTGTACCCGTAATCACCGCACGGTCGTTCCCGGTCACGGCAAGCCCGTAGAATTGGTCTTGAGGAGTGGGGCCGCTGACCCATGTTGAAAAGAGCAGTCCTTTTGCATCCGCAGTGAACTTCATCACCACGGTTCCCGTTCCGACGCCGCTAACCGTACTTCTGAAAGCATTGGCTGTTGTGTAGCAGGGGGACGGAAATCCGGTCGCCGGCGAAGAATCCGCAATAGCGGTGCCCGCGACGTACACTTCATTTTCGGAATTAACCGCAATGCGCTGATCACCAAAACCAAAGCACTCACGGACGTCATCGATCAATGTCGAGTAAAGCAATCCTGATCCACTAGTATTCAGCTTTACGATCCACCCACAGTCTTCGTTTGTCTCCCGGCACTTCGTCTTCCAAGTGCCCGGAGTGCCCGTGTAGTCAGTGTCAACGACGGCTCCTGTCATATAAGCGTTTCCTTCATTGTCCACCGCAATCGCGAGTGGAGCAATCTCATTGAGGAACGTTGAGTACACAAGGGAGCTGCCATCCCTACTCAGTTTCGAAACGAATGCGGTGTAGTAGCCGCAAGAGCCAAAGCGGCACAGCCGCCTTGGCGTACGACGAAACGCTCCCGCAGTGGTAGGGAAATCGCCGTCCGATGTAATTCCCGTAACGTACGTATAACCTTTAGAATCGATCGCGAGGCCAACAACGGTAGTGTCCAAATTGCCGCTCAGGTAAGTGGCGAAATCGACTCTCGGCCGAGTGGCTGTCACCTGTGCGCTTGCTGGCGTGATCATCAGCCAAAACAATATCGATGGTGCTAGATGTCTGATGCCGTGTGGCATGGTGCGCCTCTTGTTTTTCTCACTTCGGACTCCGTTATTGAGCGTCCACTTGTCCCTGCAAAGCATCGAAGTACGCCATCGGATAAGTTCGAGTAAGTCACCGGAGAACGCGAAGAACGAGTCCCTAGGGTTACGGCTTATTCGACGCGGTCAGTGCGCGGAGCTCGTCCATGATCTCCCGTAGTCTCTCTGCACGCCTTTGCTTCACAGGTTCACGCTCCTGATTGGGGAACGGGGAGATCGATGACTGGATTTTGGCAATTTCTTTTCGCAGTTCTGCAATGCGTTCGATCGAGAGTGCCATCGATTGAGGCATTATGCCAGAATTAGCCACCGCATGTTCGACAGTGTCCTGGTCGTCCTGATTGCTCCAGTTAGATCGAACGATCTTCTTCATGGGTGATTCCTAGGGTTTGCGACTAACAAGACTAGATGCCACGTTCTGACCTCGGATGACGACGGCTCCAAGGTTTCGCAGCCCCGAAATTGTAACGGGCAGGCAATTGGCTTGAGGTCTGGCATTGTTGCTAGTATCCAATCGATCGAGGCTCCAGCAGAATGGGGTCAAGCAGCAAAGACCCCTCCGAGGCCCAACCACCAGAGTTGGGCCACTTCACTTTGAACCAGGCCGCAACGCCCTTTGACAAGGTAGAGGGAGGATAGTTGTGTGTGAAACGTTGACTACGTGGATTTTCCGCAAAACAACTGCGGGCCAGGCAGCGGCCCAGTCGGCGACCAGCCGCCAAGAGTATCGCGCAGCCGAAGCTAGCGCGTGGCGCGGGCTTTCATCCTTGGTTACTATCTGGCACTGGAAACCGAAGAATCTCCGGCGGCTGCAAAACCACCGATATAGAGCGCCATACCGGAAACGAAACAATCAACCCTTGGTCGCGGCTGTCAGGCCACTCCCTCAACAATCGAATCCCCGGCCGCCGTGGGAATGATCCGCGAGAGTTTCCATCCCGAGGCTTCCAACAATTGGCGGAATTCTGGTTCAGTGCGTTCGCGTCCGCTGGGGAAAATCAGCATTTGCAAATCCAGAAATTTTCCAGGAGAGAAATCGTTACCCGGCTGAATCACGCAATCGACCACCAACAACTTTCCGCCGGGATTTACGCCTTGGCGGCAGGCTTTTAGAATTTTGACGCAGGCATCATCCGGCCAATACTCAAAGACTCAGCTATCTTCTAGCTAACATCTTTCCTGTATTGACGGGCCATTACATTGTGGCTATCTTTCTGCATCGCTTCACGGCGACAACGCGAGCGAAGCACGCAGGAGCGAACATGGCGACCCACATGGTGAAAGTGCGAGAAGACCTTCTGCAGAAGCTCATCACCCTATCGCAAGAGACAGGCAAACCGGTGGGCGATCTGATCGAAGAGATTTTGGACTGGGTCAGACAAGAGTCTCTGTGGCGTCGGTCGCGAGCTGCTTAGCTAATTGCACGGATAGCGGAGCGGCACAATGGCCAAAAGCGACATAAAATTGACGACCAGCCGTAGCTGGCAGGACTCTTACGCGGCGGCTATCCGTTGGACGAAGTCGGAAGAACCTGTTCAAACAGCAGAGACCGAAATACATAAGAAGACGGCTGGTGCTTTCTCAAGACCACGGCGGAACACCCGAAGAACGGGAAGCACTCGTGAATGCCCTCCCGCGGCCTCAGGGTTTTGCGGAAACCAGCCCTCCACACCGGAGCGATACCTCCTCCACCCGGCACCCGGCCGGTAATCCTAGAACTGAACCCTGAGCCCCAGTTGGGCTTGGAAAGGCGGTCCGGACAGCCCAATGGGCTTCCGGGGGAGGTTCGCGGCCTGGGGGCCAGTCCGGCCCGTATTCACTGGCACGGGCGGCTGTGCCGCTCCAAACCCGTCGGAACTCGATACGAACTGATTCCCAAAATTCGCCCGGTTGAAGACGTTGAAAATATCGGCAAAAACAGAGACTACAACACCTTCTTTGGCTCTGAAGTCCTTCTGTCCCCGAAGGTCCGTTTGGAAATAAGGCATGCCACGCAGTGAATTGGGCCGAACGGCGAAGCGAACATCGCCTTCCCCAACGGGATCGAATACTGGATTCCTGGTCACGATCGGGGAGTAGAGATCATTCGGCACGCCGTCGCCGTTTAGATCGTCGCCAGCACTCATCGAGTACGGACGTGCCGACGCCAACTGCAGTATGCCTGACAGCAGGATGCCGTGGGGGAGGTTCCCTATGCCGTAAAAGACGACGCGATGGCGCTCGTCCTGGTTCGTGTACCCGAAATTCTGCGGCTGTATAATCCCCAAGCTCGCCGATCGGGTGGGTGTCATGCCAGGCGCGGCACCTTGAGTGAACGAAAGAAAATCCGAGTCAGCGATACCGCCTCCATACTTGTAGGCACGCGACAAAACGTACCAGGCATTAAACTGAAATCGGCTAGAGAAGCGATGGAACAATTGGACCGTGAGCGCGTCATATCGGGAGCGGTTGCCGGACTCGGTGCGCACAACTCTGAAGAGTCGGTGGGCAGCACCTTGGGCAGAGCACAATATTGACGCACCGGCCGAGTCCCGGCAACCGAAGACCGGGTCCAGAGCCGTGTTCAGAATGCGCGTGTCAATGCTACCGTCCAGTGACGGATCAAGTTCACTTTCGGAATATCCATGAAGACTCAGGACGTGTACAACGTTGATGATCAATGTGAGACTGTTCTTCAGTTTCAGTTCAGAACCCAGGCTGATGTGCTCCGCATAGGGCTGTCTAAGGCGTGGATCCAGGAGCCAGCCCCTCGAACCGTAGGGTAGGTCGGTGAGGCTAGCCACAGGAAACGGTCCAGCGGCTGCGATTGCAGCCGAGAGTCCGATTGAGTTGGGCAGACTTGGATTCGCCGGGGTTCGAGCATCACGACTCACTGCATAGACGCTGTTTCCAGCATTTAACAACGAGACGATCTGCGCTTCCTGAAAGAATTGACCAAAGAACATTCCGTAACCTCCGCGAACAACCCAGCGAGCCGATCCTGTTACGTCCCAGGCAAAGCCTACGCGAGGCGCATAGTTGTTGACGTCGTTTTGCGGAGCATTCAGGTCAATATTGGGGACAATCTTCTGAAGTGAAGCTGGAGGGAGCAACCCAAGTATCCGCAGAGTCCGATTCCCGCTGCATAAGATGCACAATGGTGCAGCATCCGGGCTGGGTATTTGACTGGATGTCGGAATGAGCCCCAGATCCAGATCGTTGCGGACACCCAGGTTCAGGGTGAGTCGCGGACTTACCTTCCAGTCATCTTGGACGTAATAGCTGATCTGCTGGATGATCGGCTGCGAGTAAGAGTTATCGCCAATCGAAAGGCGCGTCCTGCCCACAATGCCGGGCTGATCCAGGCCGGTATAGTCAAAGCCGATACCACATGGATCAGTGCCTCCGAGCAGGATTTGCTGGGGCACACAACGGACATTCACGAAGGGCGTGGGGAATTGTGATTGGCTGCCGCCAAAACGGGTGACGACAGCGTTCTGGAAACCAAATCTGACCAAATGCTTACCCTTTTGCCAGGTGAAATCATCCTTGAACTGGAACTTCCTTTGAAAACTGGAGTCGGGAGCAAATAGGTTCTGCCCGATGCTTACTCCGTTGGCGAAACTCACATTCGGAATGCCTGCCCCTGCGGCTTCGGGTAGCGAGCGATTAAGAGAGTCGGAGAACTGAAATACAAATTGGTTGAACGTGCGTGGTGAGACAGCGAACGAATGGTTTACAAGGAACGATTTCAGACGATTGGTTGTTTCTGCGCCACCTGCGGGATCCTCGAATCCGTCGAGGAGGTCGTGTGATAGGCGATTGTCTTGCTCCGCATAGCGAAGAAAAAGCTGATGTCTTGGGGTGAGAGACACATCCGACCGTACTTGCCACTGAGTATCGCGAAACGGCTTAGCAATGGAAGGTGAGGGATCGAGGGTCGCGGCGGCCAGCCCGGGGTCGGCGATGGCACCTTGCGATTGCAGGGTTCGAAAAGCCTTGATGGTGTCAATAGTTTGGCCATTCTGCGGAAGCGGTGCGTTTTCGTGGACATGTTCAATCGCTCCGTAGAAAAACCAGCGATTGTGCAGAATGGGACCGCCCAGGGTTCCGCCGTAGTTTTGCCGGTCGAAACCCGGCTTGGAATTGGACGGGCCTGTGTAGCATGCCGAGGGAACACGATCGCAGGCAGCGGTCTCGGTTGGGCGGGCAGTAAAAAAATCAGTCGCCTCCAAATTCCGATTGCGGACAACAAAGAAAATCCCGCCGTGCAAGTTGTTCGTTCCCCCCTTGGTAACGATCTCAATCACAGCGCCGTCGGATTTACCGGTGTCGGCGCCGAAGTTATAAGTCTTAACTGCAAATTCCTGGATGCCTTCCGTAGTGTAGTTCTGCAGGAAAGTGCTAAGGGTATTGTCCTTGTTTTCTCCGCCGTCCACGGTGAGATTGAAATTCCGGCCATTGGAGCCATCAATGGATACCGGACCATCGGTCGCAAATGCAGGACGGACACCGGGCGCCAGAATTGCTAATGAAGAAAACGTCCTTCCATACAGGGGCAAGCTCGCTATCTGCTGCGGATCAATGTTGTACTTGATTTCCGAGGAAGTGGTATCGATCGCCATGGGCTGCGCTGCGACTTGCACATCGGTGCTGATGGAGGCTGGCCGCAGAATGAAGTTCACTTTCAGGTGATCGCCCACCAGAAGCTCCATTTCTGCAGTTCCTGAGCTCATCTTCGGGACAGAGACGGTAATTCGATATTGACTTGGCGGCAGCAGAGTGAAGGAAAAAATGCCGCTGCCGTTTGTCATCGTAGCGCGAGAATAGCGTGTCGCCTTTGCCTCAGCCGTGACGCTGGCTTCAACTATCACCGCACCTTGCGAATCGGTCACGATTCCGACAATATCGCCAGTTGCGGTCTGAGCAACACTGAGTGTCGCTGTAACGGCAAGGACTAGCAATGGCGCCGAAAAACGGATAGGGCTCTTCCACATAAGACCTTGAAATCGACCGGGTGCCCACCATCATTGCGCCACTTCCGCGCGGCGCACCAGTGCCTGAAAACGCGGATTTGCCTTGAGTGGATCGAACCTCCACTCGGACGCAATCAGTTTCATACCCGGCGAATGTTCTCGAACTGCTTGCTCCAATGACCGAATAGCTTCGTCATTCCTGCCCAAGCCGACGTATGCAAAAGTCAAGCAATACGGATCCCCCTTAGAATTCGCCTTCAATTCGATCAGGGTTCTTTCCGCTTCGGCTCTCTTTCCGAAAGCGGCTTGAGCGTGAGCCAGCGCCAGCCGGGAACATTCTTCACCACCCGAAACTTCCACCGCCTTCTCATATTCGGTAACAGCTTCCGATAGACGACCACGCTGCTCATACATTTCAGCCAGACTCTCCCGCGTGTTCACATGACGTGGATCCAACTCAATATCTCTTCGTGCTTGTTCAATCGCTGCGTCGTACTTGCCCTCGGTGAACAGGCACCATGACAAATGTTGACCAATGTTGGGGTTCAAAGGATCTAGTTGATGAGCAGCGCGAAAGCTAACGCAGGCCTCTTGGCCCTTGCCTACCAAGTCGAAATACAAACCAATCCAGAGCTGGGCGGTGGCGTAGCTGGGATTTAATTCGATGGCTCTTTGAAGTTCCTTTTCCGCGCCCTCCAGGTCACCGCTGAAACGAAATTTGGTGAAACCAAGAGCGGCATGTGCTTCAGCGAGATTGCTATCCAACTGCAAGGCCTTGTTTGCGGCTTCGATCGCCTTCGGTCCAGAAACATCCGGGATCATCCAGCCCACCACCGAGTAAGTCATCAGATTGTAGGAATCAGCCAGACCGGCATAGGCTGGGGCATAGTCGGCATCCTTCTGAATTGCTTGCTCGAAGTATTCTTTGCCTTTTTTCAATCCATCCACGGTTCGAAGGTTCCAGAAGTATCGGCCGCGAAGATAAGCCTCATAGGCTTCGATGTTGGCCGGGTGCGCCTGAACCAGGCGGGTCTGCTCCTGCGGAGTCAATTTGAGCGCTATTTCACGAGCAACCGTCCTTACCACATCGTCCTGCAACTGAATCACGCCGGAAACGTCGCGATCGTAACTCTCAGCCCACAGATGTTGCTCGGAAGGAGCCTCAATTAATTGGGCTGTAATTCTCAACTGATGCCCGGAGCGCACAAAACTTCCCTCTAGCACTGCGTCCGCGTCTAACTCTTTCGCAATCTCCGGCAATGACTTGCGGGAGCCTTTGAAGTGCATGCTTGAGGTTCGGGAAATTACGCGCAGCGAGCGGATCTTTGCCAGATCGGTGATCAGGGCGTCCGTCATTCCGTCGGCGAAATAGTCCTGTGAAGCGTCACCAGACAGGTTGTCAAAGGGCAGCACAACGAGCGAATGAATCGGTGGCGGCATTCGCACGGTTTTTCCGCCCATACCGAGCGTTAAGACAAGAATTGCGCCCCATGCCGCGATTCGTATTCCAACCTGAGGACGAGGGCTGCCTCGATTGAGATCGTTCGCACCCAGTTGGTAGCTTTCCGCCACGCTTGCCACCGGGAGTGGAATCTCCAATTCCTCTACTTTGCCGATGAAGCGATACCCGGTCTTAGGGACAGTCTCGATGAAGCGGGGCTCTGTCACCGAATCGCAAAGCACTTCGCGGATACGGTTGATCGAGTTGTTCAGCCCATGGTCAAAATCCACGAAAGTGTCATCACTCCACAGGTGACCACGAAGCTGTTCGCGAGTTAGGACCTCCCCCGGCTTAGAAACCAAGAGGACCAGGATCTGGGCAGGTTGACGCTGGAGCCTCACCCGTAACCCATGCTTCTTCAATTGTGCGGTTCGCAGATCCAGTTCGTAGAAACCGAACCGGACGGTCCGCGAGGCCGGGGAGACTTCTGCCATCACACACCCCTCGAAGCACGCAGAGCTTAACATGAAAGCGCGAAATCAATGCCACAGAAGCCCCTCCGAGTTCCCGCATAACCACCTTGGGTTCAATGAGTTGGACACGGACATCTTTTGGATTTTTTCAGGAGTTCGGTGGGAGTCGTAGGGATTGACCGCAGGGGCGATCTGCACCATTTTCAAACACGCCCGGCGCTCCTACTGACCCAGAGTCAGGCGTGCCGGTACTGGTGCAAATCGGTTCGAAGATGAATCAGGAGTAAAGGAGAAGAAGAAAAGTTATGCGAAATATCGTAATGACAATCGTGTTTTGTTCACTCGTGAGCCTGCGCCTGTCCGCGGCGGACTTAAAATTCATTCGACTCGACGTCCCCGGCGCTTCCACCACCGTGCCCAAGGGCATCAACGCGCTGGGCGATGTAGTCGGCCTTACCGTTGACAGTGACGGAAACGGGCACGGGTTTCTCTTTCATCAGGGAAAATTCAACATCATCGACGTTCCCAATTCCAGCTTCACCAATGCGGTGGGCATCAACGCCTACGGGGACATCGTGGGGCGTTTTAGCGACCTAGACGGTAACAATCACGGTTATTTGCTTAGGGGCGGACATTTCAAGGCGTTTGACGTCAAGGGCTGCGACACCGACACCACGCCCCATGGAGTGAACAATGTGGGAGACATTGTGGGGCGCTGCATCGATGCTGCCGGCAACACCCACGGCTTCTTGCTGGCTGGCAGAAAGGTCACTATCTTCGATTTTCCGGGCTCGGTATCAACAGACGCTTACAAGTCCACCGATGAAGGCGACATAGTCGGTTTCTACGGTGACGCGAATGACCCCGGCGCAGGATATCTTCGCACGCCTACGGGTCACTTTCGGCGCATCACTGTTCCTGGGGGCACAAACGTGGGCGCTCGCGGAATCAACGAGCGTGAGGATATTGTGGGCCAATTTGATGGAGTGAGTGACGGCCTAACTCACGGGTTCCTCTTGAGCAATGGTCGTTACATAAGGATCGATTTTCCCCGTGCCGCTTCCACCGTAGTTTCCGACATCAACAACCACAAAATCATCGTCGGCGACTATTTCGACGCGGACGGCAATGACCACGGTTTTGTCGCGCTTTGGGGTACTAATGAGAACGTACAATAGATAGTAGGGCCCCGCGGCACTTTTGTAAGCGACAATTCCTGGGTCTTGAAAAAGTTCTCGGAAATTTATTGGCGCGCTAAACGACCGTGCGGTCCTGCAACTTCGTGCTTGGCACATCGCTGGATCGCGCGGTCGGGCTTGGCTCAATTTGAGCTTGATAGGTATCCGTCCTCGACGACAGTTCCAACACCAACGCCAGGGCGCAGCTCCAGCTCAACTCAACTTCACTCAACTCCAAAGCGCGAGCGAAGCGAGCGCGCCCCGCACCAGAACACTAACCCAACAACCTATTGACCCAGATGCGCCAGCTCCGATTCGCGCATTAACGGGGTCCACGAAATGGGTTTTGAGCGTTATGACGATGTTACGCTAACTATGGTCCCTCAAGTTCTTCAGATTCTTAAATTCCATCTCGCTCCGCCATAACCTTGAGCCACTGTAAATTCTGTCGGTT
>Ga0105241_10003654_pt1 | contig 11421 bp, 8 predicted proteins | sample KBSC64metaG_FD_80422 | JGI IMG/M metagenome (GOLD analysis project Ga0105241, IMG submission 80422) | Corn rhizosphere microbial communities from Kellogg Biological Station, Michigan, USA - KBS C6-4 metaG | ecosystem: Host-associated > Plants > Roots > Rhizosphere > Soil | place: Michigan, USA... | reverse complement strand
CTCCTCCCACATCTTGCGCGTGACAGCGTCGTTGCCTTTCAGCGGATCGTTCCGCGCGTTCAGGCGCTTGGACCACTCGTTGAACGCTTCGAGACCCTTGCCCGCCTTGACCAGGTCGTGCATCATGCGGCCCCAGTCGGATTTCAGCAACTCAGGGTCCGAATTGACAATTTGCGGCGCCAGGCCGAGGTTCTCCGAGTGATCGGCAACGACCAGGAAGTCGAGGGGCCGCTGCAATTTCGCGGGAAGGCCGGTGCTGGACTTCACTTCTTCTCCGCGCGCGAAGCGATACGCTTCTTCCGGCCCCAAGGTATTTCCGATCATTCCCGCGTCCGTCGAATAAGACGTGTGCAGATGGGTGTCCCCGAAGTAAACGCGGTTCGGGAAGTCTTTTGCCGGGTATGGCGAGTAATCGATTTTCTTGCCTGTCGGCGGTGGAATATCCTGCGCCCGCGCATCTGCAGCGCTCGCGAGCACGACAACACTCGCTCCGGCGATCATCCAAAGTCGAATGGTGGGCTTCATTGTTGCCTTCTCCAGCAGTGGAGCGTCAGCTCGACGCGAAGTAGATCTGCGTGTGTGTCCGATTGCGGTGGTGGATCCACGCGTCATGGCGGGTTCGATCCTTTTTGCACGAGCAATCCGCTTGACGTACAGGCTCTGCTTGCCAGACCGCGCTGGACCATCAAAACTGATATTGATCGTGCTGCAAGCGCCAGCAGTGCGAAAAAACTGCTGCGAGCGAAGGCAATCGCACGCCAATAGACCCAACTGCTCCATTTTCAGCAGCCGGCTCGTCTAACCGATTGATTTAGTGGCTCCCCGACCAGGGCTCGAACCTGGGACCTGCGGATTAACCGGCTGTCGGAGGTATACATCTAATCACGTACTTAGTCTAAATTCTGCTGCGCCATTAAGTCAAATTCGCTGGGCGCAGGCCAAATACTGGCACAGTGTTCATCATGTTTGCGGAGCAACGCGAGCGCAGGCACTCCACCCGTAGCTTTCCGCGGTGCGAAACCCGCATCGGGAACGCGCAAAGGGTTGCCGCCGAATTCTCGTATTACAGATTATCGAGAATGAAGCTAGCCGATTCCCCGCGCCACAATATCGTGCGCCCCGTACCGTTGCCCCGCATCGGCAGGCCGGTAAACCTCGCTGTTATATAAGTCAGCCCTACGCCGTTCGTTGCGCAGCTTACAAACTGCTCCGAACCGACGTCCAAATCTCCCTTATGTTGTAGCACGCAAAGCGCACCGGTTATCGTGGAACTGGAAAGTGCGCAACTGTCAGCTCGGCGTGTGAGGCGCGCCAAGCGTCTCATCTACCGAATGTGCGCGAGGAGAATCTCCGTAACGTCGTTAGTCCTAGCACTGACGCAAGGATGAGAAGTGCATTTCAGCATCGCTACGTCGCATCGTCTGTGCGTTGGTGCACGCACCACTGGCCACTTGTCTATGGACGAGCACAGAAGCAGCCGCCAATGCGCGTATAGAGACTCGCCCAGGTCAGATCGTTTGGCGACCCGAGGCTGGGAATGCATCAGAAATAGCTGACCGCCCTAAAGACCAAGGCACCGATGAACCCTGCCGCCGGAAGCGTCAGAACCCACGCGATCACGATCCGCTGCGCAACGGGCCAGCGCACGGCTGCCGCCCGGCGGGCCGCACCGACGCCCACGATGGCGCCGGTAATCGTATGCGTGGTGGACACCGGCACCCCCAATGCAGTGGCAAGGAACAATGTGAGCGCACCGCCGGTTTCGGCGCAGAACCCCTGAATCGGCTTCAACTGGGTGATGCGCGAACCCATCGTACGGACGATCCGCCAACCCCCCAGCAAGGTTCCAAGTCCCATGGCGGCCTGACAGCTGAGCACCACCCAAAAAGGAACGTGGAACTCGTTTCCGAGGATGCCTTGCGAAAAGAGCAGCACCGCGATGATGCCCATCGTCTTCTGCGCATCGTTGCCACCATGGCCGAGCGAATACATCGCCGCCGAAACGAGTTGCAACACACGGAATCGGCGGTCGACGGTAAACGGGGCCGAGTTTCTGCTTGCCCAGTGCACGATGACCACCAATAGCTGCGCGAGGACGAAGCCCAGCAGTGGAGAGAGCACGATGCCGAGCGCCGTGATTGCCAATCCGCCGTAGACAACGGCGGCGAGCCCTGCCTTGGCGACGGCTGCCCCGGTCAAGCCCCCGATCAGCGCGTGACTACTGCTGGACGGAATGCCCACTTTCCAGGTCACGATGTTCCAGACGATAGCGCCGATCAATGCTCCGAAAATGACGGTTCCGTCCACCACCCCGGCGCTCACGATGCCCGTTCCTACCGTTCGCGCCACATGCAGGCCGAAAACCGCGAATGCGACGAAATTGAAGAATGCGGCCCAGATTACCGCCGTTTGTGGGCGCAGGACGCGCGTCGCGACGACTGTGGCGATCGAGTTGGCTGCGTCGTGAAGGCCGTTCAGGAAGTCGAACAGCAGCGCAACGGCGATCAATGCGACGAGTATAGGAATTCCGAGCGCGTTAGGATCCATGTCATGGTGCCCGGACTAGCGATGGGAATGCTAGGCGTGCTTGGCGGTGATAGATTGGATGGCGTTGGCGACGTCGTCACATTTGTCAACCACGTTCTCAATGAGTTCGTACAGTTCCTTCCGGTCGATATAGCCAATCGTGTCGACTTGGCCTGCCTGCAGCTGCGCCCGCAGATACGTCAGCCCAAGATCGAACGACGCATCGGCGCGCCCTTCAATCTGGCCGACCTGCTCACATAGTTCAGAGATGGTCTTGTGGTCCTTCGCAATCGAATCCAGTGAGGGCATGACCTTCTGCAGCACCGACGCGGCCTCGACCACTGCGTCGGCCATCGCTCGCATCTCTGCAGGAAATCCGCGCACCCCATAGCGCTGGATTCCCTTGGCCGTATCCTCGATGAGATCTACGCAGTCGTCGAGTAAATGTGCGAGCTCAAGGATGTCCTCGCGGTCGATCGGGGCGTTGAAAGTGCGGTTGGCGCCAATGAAAATTTTTCTCGCCACGGTATCGGCTGCCATCTCGATTTCGCGAATGATGGCGACACGCTGCTCGGCGGGAACGTCCTCGCCAATCATCTGTCGCAATTGCTCCGCCGCCTGGACAATACACTGCGCTTGCTGGCAAAACAGTGGCGTAAAGGCCACCTCGGCGGGCATCAAGCGGCTGAAGAGATTGAACGACATTAAGCAAATGATACTAGTTGGCGGTAGTTACGCTACAGCAGTTGTTCGGGCACGAAAGGCGCAGCCAGCATTTGCTGAAGGCGCATCAACGGTGTGACCTCTGGCTCCTGGGAAAGCACGACATCTCCCTGATCATCCGTCGCCAGCCATTCCAGGCTCCGGCCATCAGGGGCAAATCGCAGTCGGTATGAGCTCTGCAGCTTGCTGATGTTGATGACGCGGATGACTTCCTTCGCAAGTTCCGGACACCTGGCGAAGAGTCCAAGCTCGGTGTTCAAGCTCGCGGATCTCGGGTCGAGATTCACCGATCCGATATAAACGGCCGATTGATCGATCACTGCCGTCTTGGCGTGCAGACGGCCGAGCGATGCGCCGGGAAGCATGAGCCGTTCGTTGTGCTGGATACGCGTAGGGCTCAGCTCATAGATGTCGATCCCGGTGTGCAGCAATTCGACGCGGTAACGCGCGTATCCCGCATGTGCCAGGGGCTCGTCGTTGGCCGCAAACGAATTGGTGAGGATCGCGACTTTGACATTGCGTTTTATCAGGTCGCCGAATTCCTGCACGCCCCTCGACCCCGGAATGAAGTACGGGGACGAAATGACGACATCGCTCTTCGCTTCGATGACCCGATCCATGACATTCATCTGTGCGCTCATCGATCGCGCCGTTTCGGCCGACGTCGCCATGACTTTGGCGGGCTGGTCGGCAAACGCGGTCGCGGTACCCCAAACAAGCCCGAGACGTCCCGAATCGAGATCGTCGCTTATCGGGCCATAACCGAGGATATCGAACGGTGGCACGGTGACCGACATCATTTGCTCCCCGTCGTCGACCAGATGGTCGAAGTCGCGCCGCGCCTCTTCGCGGTCTGCGGATTCGCCGAGGATGGCTTCCACCGGATAGACCTGCGGGCTGTTCCAGTAAGCGTCGAAGATGCCGGCGAGCTGACGAACGACGGGACCCACGAGGAATACGTCCATGTCGACGAAGTTGGCCGTCGCGCTGCGCGTAAAGTATTCATCTGCGATGTTGCGTCCGCCCATGACCGCGACCGCGCCGTCGGCGATATAGAGCTTGTTGTGCATCCGGTGATTGAGCCGTGTGAAATCGCCGATCGACGCGACGTATTTGCTGGCGATGCTCTGTCGTGCGCAACAAAAGGGATTGAACAGGCGTACCTCGACGTTCGGAAACGCCGCCAGTCCGCGAAACATCGGGTCGCCACCTGCCGTGTAAAGGTCGTCCACCAGCAGTCGCACTCGCACACCGCGCAACGCGGCGTCACGCAAGTTGCGCATCAGCAGGCGGCCGGTGCGATCGTTTTGAATCAGATAGTACTGGACGTCGAGCGAGTGGCGAGCCCTGCGGGCAAGCTGGATCCTGGCATCGAGCGAGTAGAAACCAAGCGGCATGAGCCGAAACCCCGTCAGTGTCGGCCCGGGGCTTGAGTCCTCTGCGATCCGGACCAGCGGGCTCTCGGTGGATGGTTGCAGTGCCGGTGAATACGGCCGGTCGACCTGTATGGGCAGCGCGCCACAAGCAGACAGCAAAACCGACACCAGCAACGCTACGGAGCCGCGAAGCCGCGATACAATGAATGCTGCAGTTCCGATGGAGGGAGCCATGTTACGTTGTCTCGGTTGCGCGCTTGCCTTGCTGGGCACTTCGCTCCCCGCAAGCGCCGCGCTGGACATCGGCGAGGCTGCGCCCGCTTTCGTCACGCAGGCGGCGCTGGGGGGAACAGTCTACAACTTCTCGCTGGCCGAATCACTGAAGAAGGGACCGGTCGTTCTCTACTTCTTTCCCGCTGCATATTCCGAAGGTTGCTCCATCGAAGCGCACTATTTCGCCGATGCGACGGAAGAGTTCAAGGCGCTCGGTGCGTCGGTAATCGGCGTCTCCGGAGACGACATCGAAACATTAACCAAATTTTCCGTCCAGGTCTGTCAGAGCAAGTTTCCCGTTGCCTCCGACAAGACGCAGGCGATCATGAAGTCCTTCGACGCTGTCATGCAGACGAGGCCCGAATACGCCAACCGCATTTCCTACGTGATCGCTCCCAATGGCACTGTCGTTTTCCAATATATGAGCTTGAATCCAACCAAGCACGTGGAAAAGACACTGGACGCTTTGCGAGGCTGGTCGAATAGCAGAGGCAAGAAATAACGCCTGTCGTGGCTCGTAACCCTGATACCAGTCGCTGCTATCCTAGTTTTGCGGAGCAAAGCAGGAATTGCGACGGCTCACGACACTGATGAAGCCTTGTCACGAGAAAGGTGAGCCATGCCGGACATTCCGGGGAGTCTCGAGGAAATCGATGAACGCATTTCGACGGTGCGCGAAAACCTTCGCCAGCTCGTCGAGCAGGCCGCAGGCTACTCGGGCAGCGCAGACGACGAACTGGTTTCCCGACGCATCGCCGAACAGGAAGCGCAGCTCGAAGTCTTGACCAAAAAGCGCGCTGAGCTCGCTTCAGCTGCTTCGGACCAAGACGACCGAAACCGGAAATAATCTGCTGTCGTGAGCTACGCCGAGCTGCGGCCTATCAGAGGGTGACCTACCCTCGCCGCCGCTAGCGCCGTGGATTGCAGCGCCGGCGGGGGCCACCTGTGACACTATCCTCGGTATACTTCGCCCGGAAAGCGTTCTCGAGGACCCATCATGTCCGTTCACCCGTTGACTTCCGCGCACGCCATCGATGCGATCGCGCAAGCGAAGACCCAGCTGGCCGCTGCCCATCGCCTGGCCGTGCTGCACGAGCTGGAGGAAGGGATCGACAACCATTTCACAGTGACCGTACCCGGGCAGGACGACCGGTACCTCATCTTGCCCTTCGGCCTCCATTGGTCGGAAGCCCGAGCGAGCGCCATGATCGTTTTCGACGAATTTGGCACGACGCTCGAGGGCGAAGGCGCGGTCGAACTGTCGGCGCAGTGCATACATGCGCCAATCCACCGTATCTGCGACGTTCGGGTCGTGCTTCACACGCATCAGCCCTGGGCGCTCGCGCTCAACATGCTGAAGGACAATCGCCTGTTGCCCGCCAACCAGACTGCGGCTTTTTTCCACGGCCACATCGCCTATGATGATGACTATTCCGGTACCGCTGATTCGCTGGAGGAAGGCGAACGCTTAGCTGGCGTGATCGGCGACAAGCAGATCCTTTTCATGAAAAACCACGGCGTGATCGCCACCGGCGACAACATTGGGCAGGCCTACAAGCGACTCTACAAACTCGAGCGTGTTTGTCGCACGCAGGTGTTGGCGCTATCCACGGGCCGGCCGATCGAAGTATTGTCGGACGACGTCGTGAGACGGCTCCAAGCGCCATCAGGGAACGACCGGCATTCCCGCGCCGAACGTGAGCGTTTGTATTTCGAGGCTATGATGCGAGTACTTGATCGCGAGTCACCGGGCTACGCGGACTAACAAGCGGGCCTGTCCAGTCCGGCGCAGGCCGCGGACCTCCCCTTCTGCAGCGCAGGACAGACAGTAACGGGTAGAACGGCAACGTCGATAGTCAGGCCGAGAGCGGCCAAGAGCCGGAACACTCGTCACTTTGTCGATAAGGCTGACTGAACGATGAAGATCCGGATCCTAGGTGCGGGCCCGGCTGGCTTGTACTTCGCGGCACTGATGAAGCGCCTTGACCAGTCGCACGATATCGCGATCTTCGATCGCAACCCGCGCGACGCGACCTGGGGCTTCGGCGTGGTGTTCTCCGACCGCGCGCTCGAGTTCCTGCGGGCCGACGACGAGGCGCTGTACCAGTACCTGACGCCGCATCTGGAAAACTGGCCAGACATCACCATCGTCCATAACGACACGGCGATTCCGATCGCCGGCAACGGCTTCGCTTCAATCGGCCGCCTCGAATTGCTGACGCTGCTGTACGGCTATGTCGAGCGGCTCGGCGTGAAACTGCATTTCGGCGCCGAGGTCACCACGCTGGGACAGTTGGGCGAAGCCGATCTCGTCGTCGGGGCGAACGGAGCATTTTCGTGGATCCGCAGCGAGAACGAGGACAGGTTCGGCACCACGACCGACTGGCGCCAGAACAAATTCATCTGGTACGGCAGCACCAAGGCATTCGACAGCTTGACGCTAACGTTTCGCGAGACGGACCTCGGCGTGTTCTGCGCTCATCACTACCGTTACCATCCCGACCGCAGCACGTTCTTGGTCGAGGTCGAAGCCGCCACTTGGCACCGCGCAGGCTTCGAGTCCATGAACCCGGACGACACGATCCGCCACTGCGAGCGAGTCTTCGCGAAGGACTTGGATGGGCATCGGATCATCTCGAACAATTCGCAGTGGCGCAATTTCCCGGCGATCTGGAACGAGCGCTGGAGCTTCGACAATGTCGTGCTGCTGGGCGACGCGTTGCGCACGGCGCACTTCTCGATCGGCTCGGGCACGCGCTTAGCGATGGAGGATTCCGTCGCATTGTTCAAGGCTTTCAGGGAAGTCGGGGCGAAGGACGTCCCCGGTGCGCTAGCATTGTTCCAGCAAGAGCGCCTGCCGCCGATGAGGAAGATCTGGGAAGCGGCGAACGCGAGCCTGCGCTGGTATGAGGACATGGACCGTCTCGTCCGGGCGCTCACGCCGGTGGAGTTCGCCCACAGTTACATGACGCGCACCGGTCGCGTCGATCACGCTGAAGTCAGGCGCCGGGATCCGAAGCTGGCGGCGGCCTATGAGGCGTTGCATCCGGAAGTCCTTGCCTGAAGGAAGCCGATCGAGATCAATTTGCGGCGCAAGCAGGGAATCCACGAAGTGCTTTGATCCGCTGTACGCTGAGAGCACGGGAGACGAGTGCCATGGAAAGCTTTGTCGGCTGGCCGGACGACATCGCAGCGCACTACCGCGCGAGCGGACTGTGGGAAGGGTTGACCATCGGTGAGATGTTCGAGCGCACTGCGCGTCGCTCGCCGGATAAGCTCGCCCTGGTGCAAGGGGAGCAGCGTCTGACCTACAGTGAACTGCTCGCGCGCTCGAGGGACCGCGCCGCCCGCCTCGCCGGTCTTGGCCTTCGGCCCGGCGATCTCGTGCTGATGCAGTTGCCGAACACCATCGAGTTCGTCGTCAGCTACCTCGCCGTCAACATGATCGGAGTCATTCCGGTGATGGCCCTGCGCGCGCACCGCCAAGCCGAGGTGCGGCACTTCCTGCGCGCATCCGGGGCAACGGTCTATCTGATACGCGATGTCGTGGGTGGCTTTGATTTCCGGGTCATGGCTCGGGAAATGCAGGCCGAGTTCCCCGAGCTGAAGCACGTGCTCGTGGCCGGCGAACCGGCCCCGGGCCAATTGGCGCTGGCCAGCCTGCCCGATGCGCCGGCTCCTGTGAATGGGCCTCGGCCGGCCGACGTATCGACGATGCTTCTATCGGGCGGTACCACGTCGCTTTCGAAGCTGATCCCGCGCACACACGACGATTACGTGCTCAACGCACGCCTGTGCGGCGCCGCAGGGGGCTTCACCGACCGTACGGTGTTCATGGCCATCCTGCCGCTGGGTCATAACTACAACCTGGCATCGCCGGGTATGCTGGGTACGTTCTACTATGGCGGTACGGTAGTGATCGCACCCGGCACGGGCGTCGACGAAGTCTTCTCACTGGTGCAGCGGGAGCGGGTCACGGTGATCGCCGCGGTCGTGCCGTTAATCACGACGTGGCTGAACTCCGAAGTGCTATCAGCATACGATCTGTCATCGCTCGCGGTCGTGCAGAACGGCGGCGCGCGCCTTGCACCGGAGTTGCGGCGCCGCCTCCGACAGCAACTCAGCTGCACGCCGCAGGAAATCTACGGTACGGCCGAGGGTCTCATTAACATGACTCATCTCGACGATCCGGACGAGCTGCTGCTCGAAAGTTCGGGCGCCCCGGTATGCGACGAGGACGAGATCATGGTCATCGACGACGCCGGTGGCGAAGTGGCCGATGGCGAAGCGGGAGAGCTTGTCACCCGTGGCCCCTACACGATCCGCGGCTACTACAACGCGCCCGACAAGAACGCCGAGGCCTTCCTGCCCGGGGGCTGGTACCGTATGGGCGACGTCGTCCGGCGCCGCGGCCGTTACGTCTACACCGAGGGTCGGCGCAAGGACATGATCAACCGCGGTGGCGAAAAGATCAGCTGCGAGGAGATCGAGAGCCTCATCCTCGGACATCCGAGCGTCAAGTCCGCCGTGCTGGTCAGCATGCCCGACCCCGTGTTCGGCGAGAAAGCCTGTGCATGCGTGGTCACACTGCCCGGCGAAACGCTGGCCTTCGCCGACCTGATCGCGTTTCTGCGCGAAAGGCAGATCGCTTCGTTCAAGCTGCCTGAGCGGCTCGAATTGTTCCGCGAACTGCCGGTGAGCCCGGTCGGAAAGATTCTCAAGCGTCAGTTGCGCGAGACGATTGTCGAGCGGCTCACGCACGAGCGCGCAGCGCCCACCAAGGCTTGAATTCGTGGGCTGCAGGCCTAATACAGGGGCGGTGGTGCCAAATTTTGCGGACCAACGAGGGTGACCCCTTTTCGACCCACTGCCCCCATTGGCAGCGACATCACTCACACCGATCTTGCTCAAGACCTCTGACTTTTTACGAAGTGCGGCAATTTGCAGCTTGGTGGAACCTAGCTCGACGGCCGCTCCGAATCTTGGTCGCTGACATCCGATTCATCATCGAGCGTATTGAGTCCGATGAGTCGCGATATCCGGATGGGAGCGCCAGGACGCTGGTACTGTTCAACGTGTTCCAGTAGCTTTCGATCCCCCATCGTCATCCTTGACCGCAATCGAATATATTCCGCCCACGAAGCAATGATATAGCGCTCGACAAAACGGTACTCTTCGGCAAGATCACGAAAGACCCGCCAACTGGTCGCCCCGTTGCGGCGCCGTATCGTTTCGACGGCATGAATGGCGCGCAGGAACGGCTTGCGATTCCGGAGCTCTATCTGGTATTCAATCTGGATCAGAACCGGACCATCGTCCGGCAGCGGCTCGACGGCGATAGCCATGTCAGGCAATTGCACTCCGGGCGTGACATCGGCCTCGGTTCCCATCGCAACACGGACGCTGCGATTCAGGAGATGGAGCACGACCATGAGAGCAGCGGACGTGCCCAAGGCGATATTCGTTCCGACGGCCGACGCCAGCGCGCCCCAGATAGCGCTTCCGATGGCCAGGCTGGCCTGGACGGCAAGAATGTTCATGGCCACCGCACGGGCTCGGACCCATGCCGGCGCCGTGCTTTGGGTGCCGGCCGAAAGGCTTGCAAAGACCGTGACCCAGGCGACGCCTGCGCAGCAAGCGCCGACCAGGCCGAGCGCCGTGATGTGGGTCACCGCGACGAGTAGGATGGCCACGGTCCACAGCAAAACGCCCGAGGTCACGATCTTGTTTAACGATTGACGTCCTAGTTGATTAGGTATCGCCATGGCAGCGACGACAGCGCCCGTGCCAAATCCGGCGGAAAGCAATCCAAAGCCGCCGGCGCCGAGTCCGAGCTGATCGCGCGCAATGACGGGCAAAAGTGCCCAGAAGGCGCTCGCGCACACGCTGAAGTTGAGGTTGCGGATGATCAGCGATCGCATCGCCGCTGAGTGTCGGGCGTATCTCAGCCCGCTTTGAATGCCTGAAAGCACCCTCTCCGGGACACCGGGCGGGGCGCGTTCGTGGCCCTTCCATCGGCGCAGTGCGACGATCATCACGGTAAAGAACAGAGCGCCCGCGAGAAACGCTGTGCCTGAACCACCCCAGGCGGCGATCGCGCCAGCGAGCGCTGGCCCGATGGCGCGCGCGACATTGAATGCGACCGCGCTCAATGCAACGGCGCTCGGCAGTTCAGCTCGCGATACCAGGTCGTTGACGCTCGCCTGCTGTGCGGGTAGATAAAACGTAAAGCCGGCACCGATCAGGAACGTGAGCGCAAGCAGCGCTGCCGGACCGGTGATACCGGCGACGGTCAACCCACCGAGGACAATCGCAGCCGTGAGCAGCACGATTTGCGTGATAAGAATGATCCTTCGCCGGTCGGCGATATCGGCCAAGGCTCCGGCAATCAGGCCGAAAAGCAGTGTCGGAGCGGTGCTTGCCGTCTGCACCAGCGCGACCATGAACGCCGATGGCGTCAGCGTCGCCATCAACCAAGCCGCGATCGTTGCCTGCATGGTGTACCCAAGCGCCACCCCGATCG
>Ga0105241_10003653_pt1 | contig 11421 bp, 9 predicted proteins | sample KBSC64metaG_FD_80422 | JGI IMG/M metagenome (GOLD analysis project Ga0105241, IMG submission 80422) | Corn rhizosphere microbial communities from Kellogg Biological Station, Michigan, USA - KBS C6-4 metaG | ecosystem: Host-associated > Plants > Roots > Rhizosphere > Soil | place: Michigan, USA... | reverse complement strand
CCTCAATTATGTCCCAAAAAACTATTTTCCTACTTCATACTTCTCACCCTCCGTCACCCCTTTCCATTGGTCCGTCCGGAAAGGAGCTGCCGGCAATCCTTCTTTATTGAAGAGGTTTGCTTCTCCAGCAAAATCTGCCCATCCGTAACGTACTGCGACAGGCTTAGCTACTCCTGTCTGCCACACCACTACTGTATTGCCTTCTATGGAAGCTTTCGCATAATGCCATTGATGGTCGTCTCCTGCCACTTCAAAACCACGCAGGTACAAATAGGGATCCGGCGTGCTCAGGCCGCTGCCGGTATGAGCAAATTGAAGAATGACCTTATCACCGTCTATCTGCATGGATTTGTAAACAGGGCCGCTGTATTCCATCGTCTGGCCATAAATGTTATTAAGCGCAACATATGCCAGCCGTTTTCCAACATCCTGCTTGTCCTTTGGATGTATATCCTTGGCATTCCCGATATCCGTCGTCACGGCCATTCCTGTGTTCGGCAATGACAGGGTCATCGCCTGCGCTTCCCGTAATTCAGCCCAGCTGCTGCCTTGCTGGCTATTCCCATTATTGGCATTCCAGCTGGACAGCTGCACGAAATAAAAGGGGAAATCTCCTTCCTTCCAGCGGGTGCGCCAATCAGTGATCATCAGGGGAAACGCGGTCCTGTATTGATACGCCCTTCCTGCATTGGCCTCGCCCTGGTACCAGATAGCGCCCCTGATGGTATAAGGGATCAATGGATTGATCATCGCATTAAAAAGCAAAGTTGGGGCGCTATTGGGTCCCAGGGCAACATCCATCCTGATCTCAGCCACCCTGAACGACCAACTGCCGGCCAGCGGGAGTTCCCTGGTGTTGACGCTTAGCTTCATCTCTTCCGCTAAACCATGCATACCACCTCCTCCGCCGGTGTCCAATACGCGAACGGCAATCACATTTTTACCGGCTTTCAGCACACCGGCGGGTATAGTATAATGACGGGGAGCGCTATAATTATTGGTGGCTCCCACTTTTACACCATTTACATAGGTATCGTCTGCGTCATCTACAGGTCCGAGGTCCAGCACGGCAGGTTTGCCGGCATCTTCAGCAGATAATTCGACGGTTCTCCTGAACCAGACGACCCCATCGAGTCCGCCCAGCCCCAGGCCGGCGTCCTCCCAGATCCCGGGCACTTTTATATGCGGCCATTGGCTGTCGTCGAGATCAGCTGATGAATATTGCGCATCTTCTCCTGCAGCCGGCATCGAACCTTGCAGATCCGTCACCACTTTCGTGAGCGCTTCTTTCTTCTTTTCAGCCATAGTTTTCATATCGGCGGGGGGCGGCAGGGTTTTGATCATATCCTTAAATTCCCCGCTCTGCTCGAAGGCGCCCTTGCTGGTCCAGGTTTCAACCATCGTGCCTCCCCAGGATGTATTGATCAGGCCGATGGGGATATGGAGCTTTTGATAGACCTCACGGGCAAAGAAATAAGCTGTCGCGCTGAAATCTCCCGCTGTCTGAGGACTGCAGACCTTCCAATCCCCGGAAGGAATATCGTCCTGGGGAACGAGTGCCACGGTGGTGGGCACCTTGATCTGACGAATGGCATTATAATCCGCGGCAGCGATCTCCTGCTCGTAATTATTGATCCTACCCCAGCCGGCTATCGGCATTTCCATATTGGACTGACCGCTGCAGATCCATACCTCCCCTACCATTACGTTGGTGTAGGTCTTTTCGGGCCCGCTTTTCCCGGTTACAGTGAGCTGATAAGGCCCACCGGCAGACTCGGGGTCCAGATGCAAAGACCAACGGCCTTGCTTATCCGCTTTGACCGTTTTTGTCTGATCATGGAATTTAACAGTGACCTTTTCTCCTCCGGATGCCCATCCCCAGATGGCAACGGGCTTATCACGCTGCAATACCATGTTATCCCCAAATATCCGGGGAAGGGTGACACCAGCATAAAGAGAAAAGGACAGGAATGCGGAAAAAGCAAGCAAACAGATCTGTTTCATGTGTATGTGGAAGCTATTGGTGAATGCTATTTCAATTTCATATCTCTGATGACTCCTTCTATACGTGCGTTCAGTTCTGCGTGCACCCGGTCGAAATCAGACGCATTTGCAAGACGTGTATGAACACTGAAATAGAATTTGATCTTGGGTTCTGTACCGGAAGGCCGGGCTGATATTTTTGTTCCATCCGCCAGGATGAATTGCAGCACATTGGATTGAGGCAATTCGATCGCCCAATTCTCCCCTGTTTGCAGGTTTTTGCCGTTACGCAACTGATAGTCCAGCACCTGCACGACCTGCGAGCCGTTGATCTCAGAAGGCGGCTGACTCCTGTAGGCGCTCATCATATCGGCAATCTCCTTTTGTCCGTTCATGCCCTTCTTGGTAATGGAGATCAGCGATTCCTTGTAGAAACCATACTGTACATACAGCTCTATCAGCTTGTCATATAAAGTATGCCCCTTATCCTTTTCATAGGCCGCCATCTCACAAAGCAGGGCAACTGCACTCACGGCATCCTTATCCCGCAGGCGATCGCCAATCATCAGGCCATAGCTTTCCTCACCACCGATGACATAATGCTCATGGTCTTCCTTTTCCTTGATCAGCTCGGCAATGTATTTGAAACCCGTCAGGACGTTATAGCATTTTATACCACTGCGACGGGCAATTTCATCGATCATATCGGTAGTCACTATTGTCTTGACAACCATGTCGTTAGGTTGATCGACACCCTTGGCTTTCCGGGCTTCGATCATATAATTGAAAGCCAGCACTGCCGTTTGGTTACCATTCATCAGCACCCATTCTCCCTTCTTATCCTTAATACCAATGCCCACCCGGTCAGCATCAGGGTCCGTGCCCAACAAAATATCAGCATCTATCTGCCGGGCTTTTTTCAATCCGATGCTCATGGCCTCGCTTTCCTCCGGATTGGGATAGATCACGGTAGGAAAATTGCCATCCGGGGTAGCCTGCTCATCCACCACGTGGACATTGCTGAACCCAAAACGTTGGAGCACTTCCGGCACCAGCTTGATGCCCGTTCCATGAATGGGCGTGTATACTATACGTAAATTGTGTTGTTTTTCAATAACTTCGGGGTATACGGACAGTTCCCTGACCATGCCGATATACGCTTCGTCCAGCTCTTTTCCGATCATGGTAATATTGGCCTCACCCCCGCCCCATTTCACTTCGTCGACGGAAGCTATCTTCTCCACCTCTTTGATCACATTCTTATCATGAGGCGGCACCAACTGCCCCCCATCATCCCAGTAGGCTTTATAACCATTGTATTCCTTTGGATTATGGCTGGCCGTACAAACGACCCCGCCCTGACAATGCAGGTACCGGATGGTAAAGCTGAGTTCAGGAGTAGGCCGGAGAGATTGGAAGAGAAATACCTTTATTCCATTAGCAGCGAAGACATTAGCGGTGGTTTCCGCAAAAAAGCGGCTGTTGTTGCGGCTATCATGAGCGATAGCCACCCGGATCTCCTTTCCAGGGAAAGAGATCTTTAAATAATTGGCGTAACCCTGTGTGGCCATCCCCACTGTGTACTTATTCATACGATTGGTACCCACTCCCATGATCCCCCGCAGACCACCGGTGCCGAATTCCAGGTTGCGATAGAAACTTTCGGTCAGTTCTGTCGGATTTTCGGCCACCAGCCTGCGGATCTCATCCTTGGTCGCCTGGTCATAATTTCCTTTGAGCCATAGATCTACTTTTTCCTGTATAGCGGCATCCATATCGTGCTTTTTTCTTGTTTTAGCGGGTTTATGCCCGCTAATAGATTGGTTTGGAGGCTAATTTCGGTAAGATCGATAAGATTAACAAATCTGGCGAGAAAGATTCCTTTACACTCCCTTATTATTAATAGAAATACTAAATTTGTTACGTCAATCCCCTGAAATACCTGCACAGAAGTATAACTTCCCATTCACAATATCCGGTGAGAAAATTGCAGCGTTTCTCTGTACCATTTGATGATGATTTTAATTTGTATACCTCTTAACCGGGCATCTGGATGACAACGACATATTTGTTATTACGAGACAATAAGCAAAGCGGCCCTTACTCCTTCGATGAATTGAAGGCGAAAGGATTGAAAGCTTATGATCTTGTCTGGATAGAAGGCAGAAGCGCTGCCTGGCGTTATCCCAGTGAGATAGAAGAGCTAAGTGCCTTCGCTCCCATAGTGGAAGAACAACCCTTCGATCGTTTCTACAAAAAGCCTACCCAAAATACACAACAAGCATCGGTTACTCCCATTGCCGGACGTACATCCTCCGACACTGTTGTCGCTGCTTCTGTCATCTCCGGCGACGCATCCACTATTCCGGGTAAACGCATCATTTATGTGACGCTTCCTGCGGGAAGAACGACTCCCGCGCCTGCGCGTTCTATCATACAGGAGATGCCATCAGTGTCCAAAGTCCCCCTCCCCGACCCGCATGAAAAATATTTGCCGGATCATTCTCCTGCTGCCGTGCCAGCCCCACCAGCGAATACCTTTGAGGATATTCCTTCTCAGTATAATGAAGATTGGAGATCCGGTGTGGAAATAACACCACGGGGCACCCGGAGACATCATTCTTCGCGCATTGGTCAATCCATAGTTGTCGGATTGACGGTAGTGGCCTTGCTGGCCGCCGGGATATTCATCGGTCTGTCCATCAATAAGAACTCCCCGGGATTGGTAAAAAATCTTTCTTTGAATAACAGTAAGGATAAACCGGAGCCTGTAAAAGCCACTCCGGTATCCCCGGCTACGCAAACCCTGGCTGTCAATAGTCTGCCGCAAACCACTCCACCACAAAATACTCCCCCTGCTAAAGACAGCATCATTGCAGCCACCCGGCCGGCATCCGTAGCTACTAACGTTCCATCTCCAAAAATTATAAATCCGGTAAAAGAGAAAGCTACCCAGGCTACACCAAAAACGCAGGCGGCTGCCACAGTTCTCAAAGATTCATCCCTGCTTGCACCGCCCGCCGTACATAGGGAAGCCACCCGCCAGGCAGATATGACCGTAGAAAAAGTTGACAAGGACGTTATACGGAATAATCTTTCCAATCTCGTGTCCCTTGGCGGCACCGGTTATACGGTAGGCACCTTTGGTGGTATATCCGGCTTACAGCTTACCGTAAGCAACCATTCCGTCTATCCCCTGGACCTCGTCGTTGTTGAGGTGCAATATATTCAAGCCAACAAAAAAGTATTTAAAACGGAAAATTTGTACTTTCGGGGTATAGCACCGGGCTCCGCCCTGATGCAGGAAGCACCTAAAAGCTCCCGTGGTATAAAAGTACAATATAAGATCACGCTTGTTAATTCAAAGGAGTTAGGTTTATCCTATTCGGCATTATGACCCCTGCCGCCAAACCGGTAACTATGAGTTAACATTTATTTCTTCGCATTTGGCATAGTAGTTGAAAATTATTAGCGTCCTGAACCCACCGCCGCCTGTTAATCTCTTATTGATTGCCTGTTCCCTCCCCTGGCTGATGTGTATCTGTTCATGGACGGCATTGGTCAAATGTGAACCTTTAAATCGAATTGGTATGAAAAATGCAATGGTGCAATTGGGGTTGGTTCTTATTGGTATTAGTAGTGTCCATGCTGTCAAGCTGTTACAATCCTCCACTATTCATGCGCGGATCTATCCGGCCGCAGGTGCGGAAAAGATCTGGGCGATTCACGGCAAAGATTCGTTGAAGATGATGAGCAATGATGACGGACAATATTATCTTGTTACCACCCATCCTGGTTTCTGGGAGCTGAGGGTCGCTGCCAAAAAACCGTATAAGGATATTATTATTAAGGCCATAGATATTCGCCCCGGTACCGAAAAGGATATGGGTGAATTTAACCTGGTACAATAAGCCTGATAAATTATTACTATAAGGACGGTTTCTTTTTAAAGCGTCCGCCAGCTGGCGGACGCTTTTGTATATTTACGGCCTCATGAACAACATTCTCCTTTTTGGCGCCGGTAAATCAGCCACCTGTCTGATAGAATTTCTCGAAAATGCTGTTGCCACCCGCAACTGGCAGCTGGTGGTGGCTGAAAACAACCTGGAGCTGGCAAATTCCAAGCTCAGCGGTTCACCCTGGGCAAAGGCCATACAGGTCAGCGTAGAAGATCAACAACAGCGGGATGACCTGATCAGGGACGCGGATATTGTCATTTCTCTTTTGCCACCTGCGTTGCACTACCTGGTAGCGACATCCTGTATACAATGGAAAAAGCATCTGTTGACGGCCTCCTACCTGGATGATAAGCTAAAAGCATTGGCGCCCGCCATTAAAGAAGGCGGGCTCTTATTTCTCTGCGAAATGGGATTGGATCCGGGTATTGACCATATGAGCGCCATGCAGCTGATACACAAGATCCAGGGCACAGGAGGAAAGATCCACTCCTTTCACAGTCACACGGGCGGCCTTGTATCTCCCGAGAGCGACGACAATCCCTGGCATTATAAGATCAGCTGGAACCCCCGTAATGTCGTCCTTGCGGGATCTGCAGGGGCAAAATACCTGGAGAACGGCCAGGTGGTCACACGAACCTACCAGGAACTATTCCGGCAGATCAATGAAGTCGTTATAAAAGACCTGGCTACCCTGGCCTGGTATCCCAACCGGGATTCCCTTTCCTATATCTCCCTTTACGGACTGGACGGGATAGCCACCTTTATCCGTACTACCCTCCGCTATGCTGATTTTATAAGGGCCTGGGGCCCCGTCGTTGACGCCGGTCTTACAGACGACAAAACGCCCATAACCGCTAACAACATGGCAGAATGGTCAGCACCTATCCGGCCCCTGACCAACCAGGTCATTCGTCCGCAACTGACATACCTGCACTTTTTTAGCGAAGATCCTATCCCGGCCTCGGCCCATACCTCAGCCGATGTGCTGCAATATCTTCTGGAAACCCGCCTGGCTATGCGCCCCGGCGACAAGGATATGATCGTTATGCAGCATGAAATAGCCTATGTAAATGTTGATGGACGTCAAGGCAAAACGACCAGCAGCCTGGTCGTCCACGGACAAGATCATCTCCGCACTGCCATGGCAAAGACCGTAGGGCTACCCCTGGGAATCGCCGCCATACTGATACTGGAAGGAAAGATAACCCTTACGGGTCTGCATATTCCCATCCTGCCGGAGATCTATACGCCGGTGTTGCAGGAACTCGATCGTCACGATATCTCTTTTAAGGAAGCGGACGAAAACTAATTTACTTCGATGTTCAGGGTATTCAGGATGTGATAATCTATATCCCTGAAATAGACTGTATATTTCCCTTTTTTCAGATACAGGAGGTACAGTTTCTTCCCGCCTGCTATATAGGTCTGGTCTGCAGGCACCAGCTGCCAGGGTTTGTTGTCGTTCTGAGCGACCTCATCCTGGTAATAAGCCTGGACAAGGAATACCGCAGGGGAACTGGGTTTTATGGAGACTGGCTGCCGGGTCCCTCCAAGATTAAGCCAGGCAGGTCTGCCATCCTGGTAGGTGGTGGGAGGATGAATGACCGAAAGATCATACATATCCCCATGAATAACATTGACAGGTGTATTGTTCAGCAACGCGATGGAAGGTGCTTTCAGCGGAAATTTTTGAATATAGGCCTGGTATAACACACGGCCATATCCGAAATTACCTTCTTCTGTCATGTCCGTCTGATCGATGGTCAGTGGGTCGATGCCCGACATTCTTTTAAAGGCCAGCGCCATGGGGACGAAGCCGTCCGGCGCTGTTTTCTCGCTGATATGGCTATAGCTTGCCAGCACGAGCATTTTTGCCGAGGTATCTTCCTGTAAGGCATGATAGATATTCGCCGCCTGGATGGAGTCACGGGTAGCCGGGGTATGCCCTGCTGTCGTATCTTCATAGGCTACCAGCTTGTAGCCGAGGGCTAAAGCGCTTCGCACCAGTTCTCCTGTCACCGGCTCCGCTGTATAATAGCCTGTAGCGAGCCGCAGCCGTGATAGCTCGCGGCTGGAGGTGTTACTCAACATTTCCATGGCCAGGAGACGATACCCTTCTTTGTAAAGATCCGCCAGCAGGGAAAGCACAAAAGCGCTGTGCTGCGGTTTATCATGCGCCGCATTGATCATCACCACGCGGTTTTTCCGGGCGGCGAAGTGAATGTATTTCCATGCATCTGCATGCTCTACATTGCCGATGCCTTCCACCATCCTGAATACTTTGCGGCGGGTGCCGTCATCGATGCTGTCATAGCTCTTCTCCAGATATTCCATCGCCGTCTGGTAATCGCCCGCAAAAGCAAAATACTCGCTCAGCTCGCTGTAATATCCTTTTTCTGTATAGATATTTTTAAACTTCGCTTCATCCTTAAAAGCATGATAGAGAGGAAATAGATAATGCAGGTTTCCCTTAGGTATCAGGGTAAGGGCATTCAGCCGCGGACTATACCCCGCCGGTACTTCCCGCTTACAATGGGCCTGCAATTGTTCGACAGGCGCCGACGGCTGGGCAAAACCGCCCTGGACTATCAGAACCAGGGCTGCCGGCAGCAGGATCTTTCGAAATGACGTCATTTGGGCTGCAATATCGCCAAGTCTTTGTTAGAAAAAGCTTAAATCGCCTTTCTGGAGGGCTTCCAGGTGCTTGCACAGCACCTGAACACCTGTCGAGGCGGGCTGTTCGATGGCCATGAGGTTGGGTATGGAAGAGGTGTACGGTATCTTTTTGTCCACGATGAACTTGGGGACCATGCTTCTCGCGAAATCGACCAGGCCGGCAGCGGGATAGACCGCCAGTGACGTACCGACAATGACAAACACATCCGCCGATCGTACCAGTGGAATGGCCTCCTGGATCATGGGCACAGGCTCTTCAAACCATACGATATGCGGACGTAGCTGCGCACCATCATCAGCCAACTGTCCCAGGCTGATATCATCCCGTATGTCATATACCAGCGACTCATCCATTTCGCTCCGCATCTTAAAGATCTCTCCATGTAAGTGAAGCACCTGCGTACTACCCGCTCTTTCATGGAGGTCGTCGATATTCTGTGTGATGATATGTACGTCGAAATCCTTTTCCAGCCCAGCCAGGCCTAGATGGGCTGCATTTGGCTCCGCCCGTCCGACATCCTTTCTGCGCATGTTGTAAAAATCCAGCACCAGCTGCGGATTGGCCTTCCAACCTCTGGGTGTGGCTACTTCCGTCACATCGTATCCTTCCCACAACCCGTCGCTGTCCCTGAAAGTCCTAAGACCACTCTCCGCGCTGATGCCGGCGCCGGTGAGCACCACCAGCTTTTTCTTTGTGCTGTTCATAATGGGAAGATACGCAAAACCTTTTTGTTGTGCTCTCCCATTCCGGGGGCATTATACTACTTTAACCTTCTATCGTTTTGCCACCGCCAATGCTTTCACCGTCTCTGCCATACTGATGAATTCACTACGATCAATGATAGCGATTTCATGTCGAATGTTTTTTGAGTGAGTTTTTATCAGGATGCAGCGACCTTATCCTTTGCATAATTCCGGGGCCGTTTTTTCCACCAGATGACGACTGCCAGCACGGCCAGCAGCAACGGCCATAATCCTACCAGCCCTACCAGCGCTGAGCTTAGCCAATGCCAGCCTTCCTTAAATGCTTCATTCAGCTTGCGAAGAAAAGAAGGCTCTTCCGTATTTTTGGCGGAAGGGTCAAGCACCTCGTAAAAATTCAGGTTGATCGTACTATATGAGGCCGCATGTCCCAGATACGCGATCCTTCCCGCTGCCCCATCCATCTCCTCCTGAAGACTGTTGATCTCATTTTGCACCTGGAGGATATCCTTCATCGAACGTGCCTGTTTCAACAGCTCAAGGTATCGTTCGCGCACTTCTCTTTTTGTCTCCAACCGGGATTTGGTATCCACCAGCTGCATCGTCACATCCTCTGCGGTAATTCTCTTGCTCACCAGCTTATCGCTGTCGCCGGCCAGTTGCAGGACCGTTTCGTCAAACCGGTCCACCGGTACCTTTATCGTGATGGTGTTCTCGATCTTATACGCAGACTCCTGCTGCTCTTCCCGGGCAATATAGCCGCCGGCAGCCCTCACCTGCTGATGCAGCCGTGCCGTATAAGCATTGAAATGCGGCACTTCTATGCTGAGATCGGCGGTTTTGACGATCTTTTTATCCCAGTCGGGGTTGGCGGATGTTTGCGATTGTGCCTTGCCGGTAGGTACGTTTTGCTGCTTTTGTATGTCCGCCTGCTGGCCGGTTTGATCTTCGGTATTCCCGGATGCAACGGCTGTGCTGTCCGCACGGATTGTCCCATCGGTCTCTTTGTCGACTGCCTGGGTCGCCGTGGCCTCGGAGCTTTTGTATTTTGCCTCTCTGGCCATATTGTTACAAGCAATAGCCAGTACCACTGGTAGCAATGCCACAGGCAGGATGAATTTCATCGCCATAAATTTTTTTTGAGTGAGTTTACAAAAATGATAGATGCAGGGTCCTGTGTAATTACACAAACGCAAATAGCCGGCTACAGCGATTGATACCCGCAGCCGGCAAAAAGTAACCCTCAAAAAAATGTTAATTGCCTTGTTGGACGCTATTCCCCCGCCAATTCCATGATAATCTTCCACTCCCCGTCCTTGACAGTCTGCACCGACAATCGTCCCAGACGGACCAGGTCCATATTGGTAAGACGTTTATCCGCCTTCACCTGCGCCAGGGTAACGGGATGTTTTAACTTCCGCTCCGGCTTGAGATCCACTGCTACCCAGGCATCGTCGTCCGTCGTGGGATCCTGGTAGGCTTCTTTAACGACCCTGGCAATACCGACGATCTCTGTTGCGCCCGTGCTATGATAATATAATACTTCGTCGCCCTTCTTCATACCCCTTAGATTGATACGGGCGGCATAATTGCGGACCCCATCCCAGAAGGTTTGCTTGTCCTTCACCAGTTGATCCCAACTATATACATCCGGCTCCGATTTCACCAGCCAATATGCCATATTATCAAAGTTTTGCGCAAAGTACAACAAAAAAAATCCCAACAGCCAAATCCGGACCCGGACAAACCCCCGTATGTATTTCTGTTGGTTACATGTAACAAGCGCTTAAAAACTCAAAAAAATTACTGTTGGCGGTACGGTGGAATCGCTCTTAAAGCCGGAAAATAAAGCTACGCTGACACGACCATCCAGTAATGCCTAAATAGGTTGTAAATAATTGGTTATCAACGCCTATCCGCAAGCAGGGGTTATACCTCAAGGAACTTTTGAAAAAAAGTTCCTTTTTTTAAATCCAAAAGTCATCAGCTTACGTATGTTTATTTGAGGCCTGGTTTTAACCCTATTTAACGCTTGCGACAGGTTGTTTTAAGGGTCAAGACCATCCAGTTACGAATGTAATTTGGGTGGTCTTATTTTTTT
>Ga0105241_10003651_pt1 | contig 11426 bp, 10 predicted proteins | sample KBSC64metaG_FD_80422 | JGI IMG/M metagenome (GOLD analysis project Ga0105241, IMG submission 80422) | Corn rhizosphere microbial communities from Kellogg Biological Station, Michigan, USA - KBS C6-4 metaG | ecosystem: Host-associated > Plants > Roots > Rhizosphere > Soil | place: Michigan, USA... | reverse complement strand
GTTCAGGTGCCGGATGCCTGGCCAAACGTATTCCGCCAGTCGCGTTTCCTCTCTGCCGTGGATTTCGTGCAAACCGACCGCTTCCGACGCAAAGTCGCTCAGGAAATGGCTCGGATTTTTTCGCAAGTTGATCTTCTGCTCGTTCCATCGCTCCGCGACGAAATGCTGACCATCACAAATTTCACAGGACACCCCTCGCTAACGTTACGGGCGGGATTTGTTGAAGTTTCCGAAGCCCGCAGCGACTGGGCACCCGACCCAAACCATCCGTTGCCGAAGTTTTCTCCCCCGAGGAGGGTTCCTCACGGAATTACCCTGATTGGGCGTTTGTTCGACGAAGGCACCCTGGGCAGAGTCGGAATTGCTCTAGAGCGCGCCTTCAACGTTGCCGCAGAGCACCCGGCAGGGTTCTGAACTAGGCACGGCCACGGCGTTCCGGTAACCTGACCCGCCGCGAGCCAGTCGGGTGGCCCCTGCCGCAAGATTCCGCTTCTATCCTTCCTTTCAGGAGCTTTCCTTACGCTCCTTGCGGGTAAAAGCTCTCGACAGGGGGAACGGGCGATGGCAGAGTTCGAGATCCAATTGCACGGCGTTGGGTTGACCAGGAATTGGATCCGATAACTCTGCCGGATGCTTGTACATCTCCAGCCGGTGCTATACTTTGCGCACGGGTAACTGCGTTCGCTTTCTGCAAGTGAAGCGTTCTTAGCGTCTCGGTCACTATTCGGTGGGAGACTCCATGGGAGGACGTGATCCACTCCGTCCTGATGAGTTTGAAACGGTTGTTGACGGCACTGTAGCAGGTCCAGCCGTTTCGGATTCAAATGTCCCGCCTAGCAAGCCTTCGGACCCTGATCAGGCGACCATTGCCCTCCCGACCTCTTCCCGGCCTTCCAACTCAGATCAGATGATGACACTCGAGATCGGGCCGGACTCGCCGACCCTCATCTCCGCCGCCCCGCGGAAAACTCCGTCGCCCGTCAATTTGAATTTAGATGGGCAGGCACTGCTGCTACCCGGTGCACTGCTCGGCCAACGCTATGAGATCTTGCAGGTGCTCGGTCGCGGGGGTATGGGTGCTGTGTACAAGGCGAAGGACCGAGAAGTAGATCGCATCGTCGCGCTCAAGGTGATTCGTCCCGATCTTGTCGGCAACCAGGCGCTGCTCGAGCGCTTCAAGCAGGAACTGGTCTTGTCTCATCAGGTCACCCACAAGAATGTCGTGCGGATCTATGACCTGGGGGAAGCCGATGGCGTGAAGTTCATCACCATGGAGTACATCGAGGGCAGTGATCTGCGCTCGATCATCCTCGACAAAAAGAGGTTTGCGCCTGCCGAAGCGGTGGAAATCATGCTGCAGGTTTGCCGCGCGCTCGAGGCCGTGCATGTGGTCGGCGTAATCCATCGCGATCTGAAGCCGCAAAACATCATGCGCGACAACCAGGGCCGGGTGGTCGTCATGGATTTCGGGCTTGCCCGACTGGTCGAATCGAATGGCATGACCCAGACTGGCGCGCTGGTTGGCACGATGGAATACATGTCGCCCGAGCAGGCGCTCGGCAGCCAACTCGACCAGCGCTCCGATCTTTTCACCCTGGGATTGATCTTTTACGAATTGCTCAGCGGAAAGATGCCGTTCGCCGCTGACAGTGCCCTTGCCAGCCTAATCAAGCGCACACAAGAACGGGCGATTCCGGTTACGCAACATGATAGGAGCATTCCCTCGCCTCTCGCGCATATTGTCGCGAAATGCATGGAGCGTGACCCCAAGCTGCGCTACCAGAGTTGCTCGCAGCTGCTGAACGATCTCGAAGCCTGGCAGGGAAAACGTGCTGGAGCCACCTTGGCCTTCCATGCCTCCGTCGGTCCCTTTGCTCGCACGTTGCCGTGGCCTGCAATCGGGATCGGGGTAGCGGTGATCGTCCTAGCCATGGTTGGCTTCCTACTTAGAAACAAATTTACCCCTTCATCGAGCACTGCCGGCCCGCAGGTCGCGCTCGCCATATTGCCTATGCGCAATGCCTCGGGAGACGCCTCGCTCGACTGGATGGGGAAGAGCCTAGCGGAAATGCTTCGCACCGACGTCGGCCAGTCTGAGAACCTTCATACCGTCTCTCCGGAGCGACTCCATCAGATTCTGACCGATCTTCGCATCTCGCCCGACACCGAGCTCGATTCTTCGATAAAACGCATTGCTGAGTTCACCAACGCCGACCAGATCGTTTGGGGTGAATACGTCAGGCTGGGCGATCAAATTCGCATTGATGCGCAAATCGAAAATATGAAAACCGAGCGCATCATTCAGATCAAAGCGGAGGCGGTGAATGAGAAGGCTTTGGTCAAGGCGGTCGATCAGCTTGCGAAATCCGTGCAGAGCAACCTCACCTTGTCCGATAAAGCGATCGAGCAGATGAAAGCGGCAGCCTTTACGCCCTCGTCGGGTTCGGTCGACGCGCTCCATCAGTACAGCGAAGGCCTGGAACTTTCACGCCAGAATAATGACCTCGAAGCCGTAAAGCGCTTCCAGGCTGCGGTTGCCGCCGATCCCAGCTTTGCCCTGGCTTATGCGCGCCTGGCTCAGACTTATCTTCGCTTGGGAGATGGCAACAAGGCCAAGGAGTATTCGGACAAGGCCACGGATCTCAATCTGAACCTTCCCTCTGCAGAGAAGTACATGATTCAGGCGGCCACGGCGCGGGTACAGAGCAATGCCGACAAAGCGCTTGAGGCTTACGATAACCTTGGCAAACTCATGCCCCAGGATCCCTCCATTTGGGCTGATCAGGCTTCCATCTACGAAGGTAAAGGAAACTACGACAAGTCTTACGAACTGTACGCGAAGGTGCTGGCAAGCGATCCGAAGAACCTAGACGCGTTGCTAGCGATCGGAGGGGTGCAAATCGAGAGAGGCAAAACCGAAGGCTCCTTCGAGTACCTCAATCAGGCCCTGAGCCTGGCGGTTCAACTCAACAATCAGCAGGGCAAGGCGAATGTACTTCAGACTCTTGGAGCCGCCTATCGGTTGACCAACAAACCGGACGACGCGCTGCAAAATCTCCAGCAAGCGGCGGCCATCGAAAAGCAGATCGGTGACAAGGGGGGCTTGGCGTTCAGTGTTCGGCAAATTGCGGATGCCTACGTCATGAAGGGCAAGTTTGATGATGCCGCCAAGAACTATGAAGAGGCGCTAAAACTCGAAACCGAGTTGAACGACCAGGTTGGCCTGGGCGGAGTTCTGTTGAATTACGGCAACATGCTGGATTCCCAGGGAAAATACGACAAGGCTCTCGAGATTACCAAGCGTGCTCTTCAGATCGAACTGCAGCTCGGTGATGAGACAACCCAAAGCATTTGCTTGAACAACATCGGCAGTCTGTATGTAGAACAGGGCCACTACGACGAGGCACTCACCTATTTCCAGCGCACCCTGGACTTGCAACAGAAGTTAAACCTTACTCCCGACACGGCCCGTTCCCTGAACAACATCGCCGATACCTACCTTCGAACCGGCAAGATGGATAAGGCTCTTGATAACTATCTGAAAGCATTGGAAGTGTCGCGCACCACCGGTGATAAGGGTTTGATTGCCCAAACCTCCGATGGCATGGCTCAGCTATTTGCTTTGCAGGGCAGACTGGGGGCGGCTTTGGGTGCCCAACAGGATGCAATGAAGAACATGCAGGACCTGCAGCAGCAGAACAGCGACTTCGCTCGAATCCAGGCGAACTATGGCCGAATTCTCGCTCTGGTTGGCCACTTTGACGATTCCCAGAAAAACCTGGACGCAGCGCTTGCCTTAGCTCGCTCCCTGCAGAATGACGTGCTAGTAGAAAAAATCTTGAACCACCAGGGCGAGCGCTTGCTCTACCAAGGGGACCTTCCCGGGGCGCGAACCATTTTCGAGCAAGCGATGCAACTCGCTTCCAAACAAAAGGACAAAGGAGAGATCCTTCGTGTCAAACTGAATCAGGCGCGCACCGATCTCTATCAGGGCAGGGCAGCGCTGGCGAGCAAGAGCGCTAGGGAAGTTGGCAGCGCCGCCGATTCTCTCGGCCTCAGCGCATTGTCGATTCAGGCTTCTGTCACTCTTGGTCAGGCTCTTGCCGAGTCGAAGAGCTATGCTCAGGCGCGTCCGGTGCTCGAGGCAGTTGTGCGTCGCGCGCAGGATGATGGCGTTAAGTCGTTCTTCCCGGCGGCACACTACTGGCTGGCAGTCGCGCTGCGTGGTTCCGGGAAAACCGCTGAAGCCGAGGCCCACCTCCAGGTCGCAAAGAAAGCGCTTCAGGATATCCGCAACGAGTCTCGTAGCGACGACGTCCTGAAGAGAATTGACTTCAAGCCGATCGCTTAGCTTCTAATCACATATTGCGGGTTGCTAGAACCGAGGACTCCACGACAAAACAAAAGGGGACGAGCCAAATGGGCCCGCCCCCCTAGCCTGTGTCTCGATACCACTATTTCAATTGCACGAGCGTCGTTTGCGCACCGTAAACGCTCTGTGTGCCGCCACCCGTGTTGTTGGTGAGCAGCATGACGGTCATGCTGTATGTTCCCTTGGGGCAAACCTGCGTCACGCCGCTCGGCATGATGCAGTTGCCGCTGTCCCAATTGAACAGGTATTGATTGTTGTTGTCTCCCTTGAATAACGGCTGCGCGAGGCCGGAGCTTCCATTGGAGATAAGCCCGATGGGTACAAATACGTTGTTGCCCTTGCTGTCCAAAATCTGAGCAACCGAGAGTATGGCCGTTGCGTTTGAAACGTAGGGTCCGTTTTGGCACCCTCCGGAGGCCAACTTGAACTTCACCGGCACCGACTTTCCAGCCCCGAAACTTGATGCCGAGGATATCGCCCAGCTGTTCAATACACCGGTAAAGGTATTGTTCACTGGCGACTGAAACCCGCAGAAGGTACCGGCTACTTGGCTGGGATCGTTGCCGACCGGGGGAGCGTTAACCATGAAGATTCGGCATCTCAGGGATTTCGCAGCGCTGGCTGTCCAATCAGCTGGCAAGTAGCCGCCGATCGGAAAACCGCCAATCTGGGACAAATTGGTGGTAAGCGGCTGGCAGTTGGTCGGCCCAGGATCTGTTGGTTCCGAGCAAACCATGATTTGCGGATTGCTGATCCCTGCCGAAAGCAAGTTTGCCAGCTGGAAATTGGTGGTTTGGCTCACCGCCGAACCCGCAAAACAACCGTTTAGGTTGGCCGTGCTGTACATCGCTTCAAATCCGTCTAGTCCTAGATTTACCGCGGGAGACGCCTGCGAGCCAGAGGCTGCAATCAAGATTTGAATAGCTGCCGGACTCGCCAAGCCGACAGAAATCGTTCCGCCGCATGAGCCTACAATTTGATTCAGCACGAACGCGCTGAAGCCGAAATTAACTTGTGCTACACCGTTTGCGGCTGACACATTCTTCTGTGCAGTCATGGTCGGCGGCAGTGCAATGCCCACCGCCGGAACGGAAAGCGAATACGACCGGATCAGTTGACAGCTGTTCGCGTCAATGCTGCGAACGCTTCCGGCGTTGTTGCTCGCGACCGCGACGTAAAGAGTGTTGTCCAAAGCCATTTGCATGAAGTTGGGAACATCCTTGTTCTTGAACGTAGCGCAGGTGGTTGGATTCGCTCCGCTTGCATCAAACTGCTGCAGCTTCCCATTGCCCTGGTTGCCAACGTAAATGAAGCCGTCGCCGCGGCGAGCAATTCCGAAAGGCTGCGACAGGCCGGAACTGATAAACGGTTGGGTGCTCGCTGGAATGCTCGATGGTGTGCGAAGAACCTTGCCACTTGTATTGTCCACAACCAAGAAATCGCCGGTGTTTTTCTGCGCCAGGCCTTGGGAGCTCCCAGGGACCGTGACCAGCTGAGTTGGCGGATCAATGGACGAGAGGTCGGTGACATCGGTGAAAACCCAGAGTCCAGATCCAGAATCCGTGCTCGAAACCACAAGATCACCATTGGCGGTAATTCTGCCGCACTGCGGGTGCCGCAAGGCTGCAGAGGAGCCATCGTAAACCTGGTTTAGTGTCGGAGACGCAAGGCTGGGATCGAAGCGCCAAATCTTGCTGTTGGCGGTGTCGCAAACGTAAACCATGTAATGCGTGGTTTCATCGCCAGCTGCTTGGCCGATGTTGTTCGGTGCAACCACCATGCCCTCGAAGTCACTTCCTGGGTTCGAGATTACGGCTGTCGCCGATCCGCTGGTGGTGTTGAGGCTGTAAATGATACCGGCGGTGCCGGTCGATACAAAAACGTTAGAAGCTCCGGTTACCGCCCACAATCCGGTACCGCTAAGACACACAAACACTGAGAGTACAGAACGAAGCTTGCGCATTGGTCTTGCCCTCCTGGGAGCAGGTGACGGGAAGAGGTCGGACGCACGAATTCGCCGTCGTAGGTGTATACCTTGATAGAGGAAAAGCAGATTCCTGTCAAGTAAAACCCCTGTCAGGAGCGGGGTCCGGCCAGTGCTCAACAATGTCCGCAAGCGTGGCCGACTTTATGACCGCAGAATCATTTTACTTGCGCGCGCTGGTGTGCAGTTTTATGCAACGAAGGACGTGTCCGTTTGGCCAATTCCGTCGTTGGATTTAGGCCCTTACGTAATCTCGATTTTGGCCGTGGGGCCGTTCATACTAACCCCATCCGCATATGCCTTTCATTGCGCAATCCGGTGGTCAACGGCGGGCCGAGCGCGTTCGGCTGGACGAAAGCATTCCAGCGGTGGTCCGTTTCGACGATGGCAACCGGGCGTCCGGTCGGTTGAAAGTGGTTTCCATGACTGGCGGACTGCTATCGCTACCTCGCCCTGTTCGTCAGGGCTCGGTCGGAAAACTGATGTTCCTTACTCCAGCTGGCTCCGTGCTCGGGTCGGCCGAAATGCTCACGCCAATGTCCTGGGAACTACAGCCTTTCAAGTTCATCGGTTTTTCCGGGGATGATCACGGGAAATTGGAAAGCGCAATCCAAGCTTATCTTCATCAAAGGCGAACCCAGGAGAAGCAACAACAACGCTCGCGAGATGAATTCGAAAACTTTCGCGCCTGGTAAGAGTCTTCATCCGTACTTGAATTTTCCTTCTCACGGCTAAAATATGGACTCATTCTTGATTTCAGGGAGGGTGCCAATAATCGGTCGGGCGTGACAATTCTATTTTTCTCTTCTTTCTCTCTGGTTAACTCTGATTCCTGCGATCGCCATAAAAACGGCACGCTCGCCCAGCACGGAATCGTGCTCGTCACGGTCAACTACCGTCTGGGAGTATTCGGCTTCTTGGCGCATCCGGAACCTACGCGTGAGTCGCCACACCAAACATCCGGCAACAATGGTCTGATGGAGATTGCGGCTTTAGGATGGGTGCGGGAAAACATAGCGGCCTTCGGCAGCGATCGCGATAAGGTCACCGTCTTTGGCCAGTCTGCGGGCGCTGAGGGCACGGAGCCTGCTGAAGGACTCTCCCCGATCAAAGGGATTGTTTCAACGAACCATCGTCCAAAGCGAATCGGCTTTTATGCCACCGTTCGCTCCGCTGGCTACTGAGAAGAAGACACGCGAAGCCTTGGTTGGTTGGCTTGGATCTCAGGGGGTGAAAGCTGTAGTTTTTCTCGGCGGCTTGTCTAGGTCCGTTACTCAGGCCGCGGGCTTCTTTTTTTGCGCCTCTTGAATTACCCGCTGAACCGCGCGCTTTCCCTCCATCTCCGCAGCTTCCCGGCTGTCTGTGGTTCCAGAATGCAGGAGCTCATTAGAAGGCCGGACGCGATATACGTTATACCTCCAACCCGCGGCAACCAGGGTTGCCGGGTCGAGAACCTGTTCGATCTCATAAGCGAAATTGTCTTCGTAGATGCGCATGCTATACGTTGCCTCCAGGTCTTGCCCGACGTGATGCTCCGGCTTCGCATCTTTCGATGCGTTCGATGACCAACGCTTTGTTCTTTAGTTCTCACGCATTTCGGGGCAAGCCAGCAACATCGCGTTGCCGCCGTCGCTCATCTCAACTTGGTCAGAACCAACGTCAGAACCAACCAACAACAATCCCTAAATTCAGCAGCCAAGGAGTTAAACATGAAGATTGGAAGCCTTCGCGATCTATTTGAAATGGAACTACGTTACGCCTATGACTGTGAGCAGAAGTTGGCCAAGAAGGGACTGCCGCTGATGATTGAGTCCTCGACTTCGACAGAGCTGCGGAATGCGCTCGAGCAACACCTCAAACAGACCCGCAACCACATTACCCGGCTCGAACGTGTGTTCGCGGTCGTCCGCAGCGAAGCTAAGACCGAAGATAACGATGCCTTGGACGAACTCACCAGTTCTGTGAAGGACACAGTCGGCGACATCGATGAGTCCTACCTTCGCGATGCTGCGCTCATTGTTGGTGGAAACAAAGTTGAACACTATGAGATGGCGTTGTACGGATCGCTCGTCGCGTTTGCTCGGCAACTCGGCTACAGCGATGCAGTCACTCTCCTGCAGCAAACGCTGACTGAAGAAAAGGAAGCAGATGCCAAGCTGACCCAAATCGCAGAGACCGCGATCAATTCCCAGGCCAGTACTGAACGTAGAGCAGCCTGAAAACCGCACATCGGATCATGACGGCCCCGTTTTCGCAGAGCGGGGCTTTTTTTATCTTTTGCAGAACTCGGCAAGCCAGAGGGTGAGATCACCTTCGTAATTATTGCGCACGTGCGGATTTTCAGGGACACTGATCTAGCCTTCGCCTGAACCTCTGTCTGGCGTCTAAGACGGTCTCGGGGAAGCTCGGGCGGCGGTTTGCCAAAAAAGGGAAAAAGTCACACAAATGATTTTTGGCTTCAACACGGATGTCAAACACAACGACACGATCTACCACGTGCAAAGCGAGGCTCGCGAAGGCGATCTTCTTCTTCAGACCCAAGTCTTCGTTCGCGGACGCTGCATCGGGAAGCGTGCCACCCCTTACGCCGACCAGGCGAAGAGCCCGGACTTCACAGACCAAAGGAAAGAGCACATCCTTCGGGAGCAACATCGCCTTGTACTGGAAGCCATCCGCGAAGGGCGACTGCAAGAGGTTTTCGACAATCGCGATACACCTGAGACCCTGGCCACGATTAAGGAGCTCGACATTCAGTGGGTGAACGCAGAATCGGTTCATGCCGGCGAAAAGCTTTCGGTCAGACTGCGCGCCACCGAAGGCGGGCTTGGTATAGCCAACGCCCGGCTGACTGTGCGTCTCGCGCGTACTAACGCCGCCCCGTTCTATACGCAGTTAACCACCGACAATCTAGGCGAAGCCGAACTGGTCGTCATCGTGGAGGAATCATCGCTTGCTGATTCCTCGGTGTTAGTGCAGGTCAACTCTAGCGGACGAACCGCCACCCGTAAGTTCCAGATGCGCCGCGTCGAAGCCTAAGGGCAATTGAAGGCACCACGCGAAATAGCTTAGGCTCCAAAAGCTTTGGGCAGTCAGGATATGGGACCAAGTCCACCAGCGGCCCCCGAAACCATTTCGACTTCTAGCGTCTCTCTGGTCGGCACGCTAAATGCAATTGCTCTAGTATCCTGGACGGAATGCCGCCCAACCGCCCTCCCCTACTTGATCTCCGTAACATTCAGGTTTACCGGGGCACGCGTCTCGTGCTCGCCGATCTTGATTTGTCGATCGAGAGTGGGGAGCATGTCGCCATCCTAGGCCCGAACGGCTGCGGGAAATCGACTCTGATTAAGACCATTACGCGGGAATGCTATCCCGTCACTCGACCCGATTCGAGCATGAAAATCCTGGGCAAGGAAACCTGGAACGTCTTCGACCTACGCCCGCTGCTTGGGATTGTCTCCAACGATCTCATGGAGTGGTGTACCGGCAACGCCCTGGGGCGGGACGTCGTCCTCTCAGGATTCTTCAGCAGCAATGACGTCTACTCAAACCACCGGGTAATTGCTGAGCATCTAGCCAAAGCCAACGCAGCCTTAGCCCAACTCGACATTTCCCACCTAGCCGATCGCCCCGTTCAGGAAATGTCCTCCGGAGAGGCAAGACGCATCCTAATTGCCCGAGCCCTGGTTCATAAACCGAAAGCCTTGCTTTTTGATGAACCCAGCAACTCGCTCGACCTATCGGCGAAAAAAATGCTGCGCGGAACCATGAGCCGACTGGCTCAGTCTGGCCTAGGCATCGTCCTAGTTACGCATGACCTTTCCGATGTCATTCCCGAGATCGAGCGTGTCCTGCTGATGGCGAGCGGCCGAATCGTCGCCGATGGAAACAAGCAAGATATCCTCGAGAGTGGCACTCTGTCGCAAGTATTCGGATTGAGAGTGCAAGTCGAGAAACGAGACGGCCATTACCATCTATGGTGACCCGAGGCACATTTTATGTCTTGATTCGGAATGCTTGCCAGAATCTGCTTGCTGCTTCGAACCCAACATGACCCTAATCATTAATGGCGAAAACCGCGAATTCAGCGGCCTTCAGACCCTCACTGACCTGATCGCAGAGCTCGGCATGAAATCTGACCGGGTGGCGGTCGAACTCAATCGCGAACTTATCCGTCGCGACCGCTGGTCTGAGACGAAACTCTGCGATGGCGACAAACTCGAAATCGTCCACTTCGTCGGCGGCGGATCCTAGGAGCCCCTATGAAAGTTAATCGCCAGACGGTCGATCTCTCAGCTTACCCCAACCTGGTTGTGATCTATCTCGGCATGCGCGTAAATGCCCCGACTGGAATCAAGACGCTGCTCGGCTTCGGCCCGAAAATCTCGAAGTCGGTGGCCGCAAAACCCGACGGTCTCCTTCTGCACGAGAACCTCATCTACTCTGTGTTTCCCATGCATGTCGGAATGCGCCAATACTGGCGCGACTTTCAATCACTCGAGAGCTGGTCTCGCTCCGAGCCCCACCTGCTCTGGTGGAAGCAGTTCCTGCGAAATTCAGGAGGCACGGGCTTTTGGCACGAAACCTACCTAATGCGCGGCGGCATGGAAGCCATTTACGACGACGTCGTCAAACCAATCGGTTTCAGCGCCTTCGCTCCTGTTCACACCGCCCGCGGGCCTATGTTCTCCGCCCGCACCCGGGCAAACATCGCGGGTGGGGAGAGCAAGCCATCGGGGATTGCGGAAGATGATCTCTACCAGTGAACCCGTCCGCCGAATGGCTCGCCCCCCGGCTTTCTAAAACCGACTCTCGGGCTTGCACCATACCTCTAGGCTCCCTCCGGTGCCGCGCTGGGCTTGGCCGGTTCGGCCAGTAGCTTTGTAGTTAACCCATTTCCGGTGTTTCCCACATCGTGGCTCGACGGTTCGCCCCTACAATGTTTAAAACATTTTGTAACGAGAATGTTTGAAACATTGGTGGTCTTGAATGCAGGAAGTGTTTACATCCCGTGACATCATTCGACTGACCGGCATCACTGCCCGGCAGTTGCAATGGTGGGACGAGCGC
>Ga0105241_10003646_pt1 | contig 11434 bp, 10 predicted proteins | sample KBSC64metaG_FD_80422 | JGI IMG/M metagenome (GOLD analysis project Ga0105241, IMG submission 80422) | Corn rhizosphere microbial communities from Kellogg Biological Station, Michigan, USA - KBS C6-4 metaG | ecosystem: Host-associated > Plants > Roots > Rhizosphere > Soil | place: Michigan, USA... | reverse complement strand
TTGGGATTATTGTTAGCGCCGTTAAGCACCACTGCATGTCCGCTTTTAATAACAGGAGTTAATTGTTCACCATGATAATCCTCTAATAACTTTTCGTTATTAAAATTGTGGTTGCCATTGATAGCGGCCGGATTTTGCAGCACATCAAAAAACATCCGTTTTAGTTCCGTAACATCTTTCTTTACATCAAAAAACAACTTATACAATATTTCTCTTTCGTTATTAAATTCCTTTTGGTTAGCACCTGTATTTCCTGAAGCCAGCACCGGTAACCGGTTAAAATTTGTTTCAGGTAAAAATCTTCGTAACTCCTCGCCGGTAATATTTTTGTCTTTTGCCAGAACTGAAATCTGCTCAGCAGTATTTTTCAATTGCCGCACATTACCGGGCCATGGAAAATTCATCAACACATTTTTTGCATCGTCATCCAATTGCACCGGTGGCGATTTATATCGTTCGGCAAAATCAACGGCAAATTTTCTGAATAATAAATAGATATCTTCTTTGCGGTCGCGTAATGCGGGAACTCTTATGGGGACAGTGTTTAAACGATAATACAAATCTTCCCGAAACCTGCCGGTATGGGTGTATTCAAGCAAATCTTTATTAGTAGCGGCGATTACCCTTACATCTGTTTTTTGAACCTTAGAAGAACCTACACGAATGTATTCCCCCGCTTCGAGTACCCGTAACAGTCGGGCTTGTGTACCTAACGGCATTTCGCCAATTTCATCAAGAAAAATGGTACCGCCGTTTACTGTTTCAAAGTAGCCTTTGCGGCTGTCCACGGCTCCCGTAAAAGATCCTTTTTCATGACCGAAAAGCTCGGAATCAATAGTTCCTTCAGGTATTGCACCGCAGTTAACGGCAATAAAAGGATTATGCTTTCGTGCAGAAAGCGAATGAATGATATGGGAAAAAACTTCTTTCCCAACACCACTTTCTCCATTTATCAATACACTCAAATCGGTATTGGCTACCTGTATGGCAACGTCAAGAGCATACACCAATGCAGGTGAATTGCCAATTATTCCAAACCTGTTCTTTATTGCTTGCTGATCCATTTGAATTTATTCTATTAGTTTATTTTTTAGTTCTCCTATCAATGTCCCCGCCGTACAACTTTCAACAATTACATCCGCATATTCCCCTTTCTTGAGGATTCCGTTTTTAGGAAATACTACCACTTTGTTATTATCGCTTCTTCCGGCCCAATGTTCCTCACTCTTTTTTGAATTGCCTTCTATCAAAACCTTTACGGTTTTGCCAACTTCTTTCTGCATACTTTGTAAAGACTGCATCCTGTGTAAAGCCACCACTTCCTGTAATCTCTTCTTTTTTATTTCTTCCGGAACATCATCCGCAAAGCGGCGTGCTGCAAGGGTTCCAGGTCGTTCTGAATAAAAGAACATATAGGCCAGGTCATATTCGCAATATTCCATAAGGTGTAATGTTTCCTGGTGATCTTCTTCCGTTTCGCTGCAAAATCCCGTAATAACATCGGTTGATAAACCGCAGCCCGGAAGTATTTCCCTGATGCGATTCACTTTGGCTAAATACCATTCACGTGTATAAGTTCGGTTCATCATCTCTAATATCCGGGTACTTCCGCTTTGCACCGGAAGATGAATATATTTACAGATGTTGTCGTATTTCGCCATCGTAAACAACACTTCGTCGTTGATGTCTTTTGGATGCGACGTTGAAAATCTTACACGAAGTAATGGAGATATTTGTGCAACTTTTTCCAGCAGGTTTGCAAACGAAATGGTCTCTGTTCCTTCAGCGTTTTGCCAATGGTAACTATCAACGTTTTGCCCGAGCAAAGTCACTTCCCGGTAACCCTCTTCAAATAGTTCCGTACATTCTTTAATTATTGATTGCGGATCGCGGCTTCTCTCACGGCCACGGGTAAACGGAACTACACAGAAGGAACACATATTATTGCAACCACGCATAATGCTTACAAAAGCCGTAACTCCATTACTGTTTAATCTTATTGGAGAAATATCACCATAAGTTTCATCACGACTTAGCAAAACATTCACTCCTTTTTGGCCGCTCTCTGCTTCTTCAATTAGTCCCGGTAAACTTCTGTAAGCATCTGGCCCAACAACTATATCAACTAATTTTTCCTCTTCTATAAACTTTGATTTAAGCCTTTCTGCCATGCAACCCAATACGCCAATCAAAAGGCCGGGATTGTACTTCTTTACTTTCCTGAATTCTGTAAGTCGTTTTCTTACGGTGAGTTCAGCCTTTTCGCGAATGGAGCAGGTATTTAAAAAGATCATATCGGCTTCCTGGAAATGCTGCGTCGGTCCAAATCCATTTTCATGCAGTATAGATGCTACTACTTCGCTGTCGGCAAAGTTCATCTGGCATCCATAGCTTTCTATATAGAATTTTTTTCCAGGCGTATAATTCATAGATGGGGCAGGCGCAAAGGCCTCTCCCTGCCTTGTTTCGTCGTGTTGTTTATTTAGTAATACATCCACCATTTGTCAGGTTTTAAACCGGATTGCAAATATAAATAAATTAAACATGGCGACAAGATGGCAGAAAGTTAATAATCCGAAGGCGGGATGTTTGCGGAAGTAGCTAGTTCCTCAAATCAGGCATTAATTTTTGCGCCGTCATAAATTTCTGAAAGCGGAATTTTTTCGTTGATCACTTTTAGGTAAAGGAGATCGTCAATGGAATTATATTCTTCCAGTTCCCAATGATTGTTTTCATTTAACCTGAATACTTCAATGTGTACACTTTCAGAATCTGCGAGGATGTATTCTTTTAAAGTTGGTATATCGCGGTATAACTTAAATTTTTCGCCACGGTCATAATTTTTGGTTGATGGTGACAGCACTTCGATAATTACCGATGGATTTAAAACATTATAATCATCATTATTCAATGTTATTATTTCTCCCCAAATAATAGAGATGTCAGGATAGGTGAAGAGCGTGTTTGCCTCTATGTGAATGCGCAAATCGCTTCCATAGGGCTTGCATGATTTGCCTTTTAATTTTTGTTTTAATACACTTAAAATGTTATCGCTTATAATTACATGAGCAACCTTTGCACCGCTCATGGCAAATATTTCTCCTTTGTAATATTCATGTTTTTCTATCGAGGCGTTTTCCATCTCAAGGTATTCTTCGATAGATATTTTTTCTTTGCCGTATGCTATCGCTGGTTCTTTTATTTCCATTAAATAAATATACAAAATTTGGTGGGTACTAATTTATCTACCAAACAATAATAAAGTTGAATTGGGTAATAAATATCATCCCTGATAAATGTGATAGAGATAATATTGGGATTCGAAAAAAGCAGACTATATTATTTTTTACTTAAGAAAGGCACTCTTTTAGCGAGCCAACTGTTTTTAACGGGGATAATCCAGCTTTTTAATAACTCTTTCTTGGTAAGAATGGTATTATTGAAATACAGGGTACTTGCGGTAATTACTCCTTCTTCCAAAAGATGATTTACCTGGGATAAAGGAATCATCTGGATTTTCTCATTTACGACAAAAGCCAACATTTGCCTGTCGAACATGTCAACCTCGAAATCTTTTTCTATATTTTTAATCAACCTTACTGAAGAATCTGTACTGCATCCGCTTACTCCAGAGGCAGTTTCATCTGCCATGAAAATAACAAACTGGCCAAAAAGCAAATTGCCATAACCTTTTATGGGGGTACCGTGGCTTTTCCAATTAGCGGCGAAATCTTTTAATTGCTCTTCAATCTTTACTGCTTCGGGAAATGTGAATACACGGTTGCTTTGATAAATCCAAACATGAGAGTTATCATTAAAATCTTTGGGAATTAAATCCTGAAAATGAATATTCATCGTGTAAATTTAAACAGGATTTTCCTTTTCCGAAAGAAAGGCAAGTAATTTTTGTTTTTTTTAATTGGCCTTGCCCAGCCGCCTTAAATATGCTACGTGGGACCCTATAGCCTGGCTCATTTTTGGAAATTCTCTGTATGCGATGCCAAAATCATTACAGGTGCGTTTAATTATTTTGCTTATCGCCGGGTAGTGAATGTGAGATATTTTAGGAAATAAATGATGTTCTATTTGAAAATTTAAGCCCCCAACCAACCAGGAAATCAGTTTATTTCCGGTAGAAAAATTGGCGGTAGTTGCCACCTGGTGAATGGCCCATTCATTTTCAATTTTATTGGTTGCCTCGTTCGGCATAGGAAATTCAGTATGTTCAACAGTGTGTGCCAATTGAAACACAATGCTTATTACAAGGCCCGTAACCATTGTTATAATTAGAAAACCAACTATCCACGATGTAAAGCCTAATAGCCAAATGGGTAATGCCACAAACATAAATGCATAACCTACCTTGGCGGTCCAGAAAGATATATGTTCTCTTACCGTCATTTTTCTTAAAGCAACAGGACCTATTTTGCCCGAAAAATATTTTTTATAGTCTGACATAAATATCCAAACCAAATGAAGTAATGTATATAAAAACCAAAAATAATAGTGCTGGAACTTATGCAGTTTCATCTTCTTCTGTGTAACAGCAAACCTAAGCCACGGGCGTGCTTCAATGTCATCATCAATACCATCTATATTGGTATAGGTATGATGAATGATATTATGTTTCATGTTCCACATAATAGCGCTTGCTCCCAAAAAATTCAAAGAGAATCCTGCCATTTTATTAACAGCTTTGTATTTGCTGAAACTTCCGTGGGCTCCATCATGCATCACATTAAATCCTATCGCAGCAGTAAGGCATCCGAATAAAACGCATTCAGGAATAGCAATCCAAACTATCGGTGTTAAGAAAACAAGATGAACATAAATTAACACATACCCCAGGCAGAAAAGAATCGCTTTTAAAAGCAGCATATTGTCCCCCGTCATAGGTTTTTTACGGTCGATAAAATATTGATTGACACGATTTTTCAATTCGATATGAAATTCGCCTTTTCCCTGGATGAATTTTGGATTTGACATTTTTTAAAATTTAATAAGTTGTAGTATGCTGTTTGTTAACGCCAGTTTTCTTTTTTAAGTATTTTTTTGAATCAATGCATCAAGAGTTTTAACTCCAATCATTTTTTTTGATATAAAACCTTCTGCATATTTAACCCCAATCATCTTGCCATACATCTTGGCACGGTTAATAACACTTTCTAAAAATTCAGGAGAAGAAATATACGTTTGTGGTGCTTTATCGTTTGAATTTGGATTATAAAATTGAGTAGTAAAGGCTTCTATTGCTTCAATCTTTTTATCAAAAACATTTGATACATCTATTACAAAGTCAGGTTTAAAATATAAATCCTGTATGTAATTAAAAACATATTTCGGCCTCCATGCTTCCTGATTCTTTCCTTTTTCATCTGTTGTTTCAATCTTCATTAAGCCGGATAAAAAAGCCGCATCTGTTACCAGTTGTGCAGAACGCCCATGATCAGGATGCCTGTCGTCCGGAGCGTTGCAGAGAATAATTTCCGGCCTGTATTTTCTAAGAACTGTAATTATTTTACGCTGGTTAGTCTCATCATTCCTGAAAAAGCCATCTGCCATTTCAAGATTTTCTCTTATATCCAGGCCCAAAATAATCGCCGACTTTTCGGCTTCCTCTTTCCTCGTTTCCGGAGTTCCTCTTGTTCCCAATTCTCCCTGAGTCAAATCGGCAACCCCAACTTTTTTCCCATTATTTTTTTCGGTGAGAAGAGTTCCGGCACAACTTAATTCTATGTCATCGGGATGAACACCGAATGCTAAAAGATCTAATTTCATTCTAAAAAAATAACTAATCTAAAGCGGGGAACGAAGTAAAAGGTAATTTAGGCTGCAAAGATACGTTAAAAAGTGCAGCTTTTCGCAATATTCAATCGATAAAGTTTACAATATAACGAGATTAACATAACCAATGTAGATAAAAATTCTAACCTGAATATCCATACATTCTTTGTACCTCTTTTACTATGGATTCCATTTCAGCATCCTGGCCCTTTGCATCGTAAGGTTGCCTGAGATCGCTGCCAAAGAAGAATGCAACAGTTTGCCAGAAGCGGGCGGTGAAGCCGCCTTTTAATTCTTTCAGAATATCATAGCAATTGGTTCCTTTAGTTTCGCGGTTTATGAGTTTCATTAATACTTTTCCCTGGTAAACAGACAAGTTAGTAAGCGGCTCGGTAAATTCTTTTTTTAACTCCTTTTCCCGGCTGTTAATATACCTGTTTATAAACTGTTTGTCCGTACTTCCGGCAATGTGTTTTTCTATATCATTAAATACAAAGCCGGCCTTTCTTGCGTAAGGATAGGTAACGTAAACTGCATTTCTAAGTCGTGTCCATCTCTGTCTTGCAGTCAGCGTACCTTTCCATACATACACGCCTGCTAATATTTTAGCTTCTATAGTGTCGCCTTCGTATACAACCGCAGTGGTTACAATGGTATCGTGTTGCCCATACCTTGATTGCGCTTTAACATTATTAAAGCCGCTTAATATTAAAATAATAAGGAAGGAAATGAAATGAGCGGTATAGTTACGGACGATACGCATTGCGTATGTAAATTTATATTTTTATTAGGTTTGTGCAAATAGCGCTTGGTGAATAATTGATTAAACAATTAAGCGTTGGCAATTAAAAACATATAAGCCAAACCGGCAAGTACCAATAGTACTGACAATGCGGTTATATAATTAGCTGCTTTTGTTCTTCGGCAAATAGAAACGATAAATCCGCACGCCATAATTAGCAAGCCGGCCCATACCAAGTTAATATATGGGAAAACGTATGCTTTAAGTGTTATGAAATCGGTAAGAACTTCGGATTCTTTAACGCCGATTTTAAATTTTTTATCGGAAGTAAGCCCTGCAAGGTTCAAATAGAGATTTTGCCTCACCAGCGTATCATCAATAAAATTAATTTGTTGATTTGTGATAGTGAGAGCAGGGTAGGCCTTAATTTTTGTGCCATCATTACCATAAACAGTAATGTCAGCAACTAATGCAGTATCAGTCGGGGTGAAATGAAATCTCCCGCTATCCGGATTTTTAAGAACATTATTTAACACCAAAAAGCCTTTGGAATAAAATGCCGTATCATTTAATCCCATTTCATGAATCTTAAATTGAGCAGTATCAGCAGAATTATTTTTAACTGATGTTGTGGAGATGTAGGTGAATATATCGTGTGTGAAATAATGCCTGGTTCCCGGGTTAGAACTAAGATTATTATCCCTCATTTGATAAACATCTTCGGTAAGTGTAAAATCTTCCTTCACTTTATTAGTTACACTGTCCGTTTTTTTAAAATGAATATTGTAGAAAACACGGGTTTTCTCCAGCCCGTTTGAGTCGCCTACATAAGTAACCATATAGTTTCCCATTTGGGTGGGAACGTTCTTTACCAGCGTAAGATTTTCCATTGGATCATTAGGTTCTCTGCCCGTAGGATCCTTGTCAAACGGCAGAAATAATCCTGTTTTACTATTATCGCTAATAACTTTTTTATTACCCGACGATATCAGCATTCCCGCTATCATTAAAGCGAATCCCAGGTGAGCTATTGCAGCGCCACCGGCTTTCAAATTTCCTTTTAAAACTGTTTTTAAATAAGCAGCATTTGCAATTACAGAAAATATGCAGGCGAATAAAGCTAAGTAAATAGCAATCAGGAAGCCAGGGCCTTTTTTAGTATATTCTATCGGGTAAAAAATAGCCATTAAAACAGATATTATTGTGGCAGCTATCAATGGCATTGCCATTTTTTTAATGAGATATTTTTTATCTGTATTCTTATATTTAAGATACTGCGATAATGCCGTAAGCAAACCAACTATAAATGCAACTAACACTAATACTTTATTGTAAGTAAATTCCCTGTCCTGCGGATCGGCATATTTTGTTCCGAACACTTTGTTATAAACAGGTAACGATGTTATTGCAATAATAAAAAGCGCTGCAAGGAAAAAAATAAGTGAACCAATAAACATCCAGAATTCTCTTGATGAAATATTTTCTTCTTTTTGTATAGAAGGAATCTTTTTATATCGAACTACAAAAAGCACGAGCATGGGCAGGGATATGGCAATTACATAAATGCCAATTAACACGTTCATTGCAAACCCTGCTTCGGTAAAGGAATGTACCGAAGTATCTCCAAGGATTCCGGTACGGGTCAAAAAAGTTGAATAGAGAACAAAGAAATACCCTAGAATAATGAAGAAGTAAGAAGCTCTTAACGCATTGCCTGTTGAATTATAAACAGCCATGCAATGCAGGCCGGAAATTAGAATCATCCACGGCACTAAAGCGGCATTTTCCACCGGATCCCAGGCCCAATAACCACCGAAAGAAAGAGATTCATAAGCCCATTTTCCACCCATCATAATACCAACTCCAAGCACACAGCAGCTAAACAGTGTCCAGGGAAGCGCAGGCTTTACCCAACTAGTGAGATCTTTTGAGTTAAGCGATGAATAAGCAAAACCTAACGGAACAATCGTACTCGCAAATCCTAAAAAAAGGATGGGTGGGTGAATAACCATCCAGTAATTTCTTAATAAGACATTTAAGCCTATACCGTCTTTTATAAATGACAGATAATTCGATTGACTAAATATGGGACCATTGATTTCGTTTCGTGTTAATACAAAGGGACTGCTCCCAATGCGGGTATCACCAATATAAATACCTACAATCATTATTAGCAAAACAAATTGTGCCAATGTCAGGATTGATAGAATAGGCGCTTCTCTTTTTTTGCTCGTGAAGATTAGAATACTTCCTAAAACGCAATGCCAGAGCGACCATAGGATAAAACTACCCTCCTGGCCTTCCCAAATACACGCCAACAAATATCTCGGTTCCAGTTCTTTGGAAGCATGCTTATATGCATAGAGATATTCAAAATAATGATGAGAGCATAAATAATAGATAGTAATAAATACTGTAAGTAAAGAAACAAACTGGATAAAAAAAGCGCCTCGTGCAAAAAGAATCCATGAGCGTTTTTCAGGTTCATTCTTAATTGCGGAAGCATAAAAATAAGCAATGGATGAAACCAGTGAAGCTACAAAGGCGAGCAATACAAAAAAATGTCCAACCTGGCCGGGTAATAAATGTTCACCTTCAAACTTCATGGTGCGGTTTAGTATTGTGAGACAGTTTTTTCGAGTTGTTTTTTGTCATCCTTATATTTTGAAGGGCATTTCAATAAAATGTTATCACACTCAAAAACATTTCCTTCCATTTTTCCTTTTAGGACAACGCGGTCACTTTGTTCCAGTTCAGCAGGTTTTGTGTTATGATAAATTACCTGGGTGCTGCCTCCAAGGCTGTCTGTAGCATAAAATGAAAGATAATTGGGATCCTTTATCGCATCATACTGTATAGGCTTCGACTTATCGAGCCTCGCAATCAGGTGTACATATTTCCCTGGTTTTGCTTTTGCAGAACTTATGGTGTCATAAGTTGAAAAATCAACAGAATACATCAGCAAAACTCCTATTGCTGCTGCGATCGCTACCAAAATAATGATGCTGGAAGTTTTCATAAATTTTTATAAGCTGCAAATCTAGTTTAAAATGACAACAATATTTTCATAAAAATTGATGAGGTTAATCATAATAATAAGTGATGCCAATCAGTCGTTAAATTGTGAACAGAATTCTGTCCAAAACCATTATCATTTGCGATTATATTATCTTTGCACCCTTAAAAAAATTTACCCGCTTCCATGACAGATTTATCAAAGTTTGATCCCAATTGCGTAGGCAATCCCAACAATAATATTTTTGGCCTTCCTTTTACTGAAGAAGATGCTGCGGTGGTGCTGCTTCCGGTTCCATGGGAAGTTACCGTAAGCTACACTGCCGGTACCGCAAGGGCGGCTGAGCACATGGCTAAAGCAAGCCTGCAAGTTGACCTGATTGATACTGATGTACCAGACGGATGGAAGGAAGGTTTTTATATGCGTGATATTGACAAGAAAGTTTTAATGAAGAGTGATTACCTGCGCAAAGAAGCCGAGCTTTTCATTAATTACATTTGCCAGGGAGAAGAAGTGATAGACAGTAAGTTTATGTGTAGGATTTTAAAAGAAGTAAATGAAGGAAGCGAATTTTTAAATAATTGGGTTTATGAACAGACCAGGGAACTGCTTGATAGCGGAAAATTGGTAGGAGTGGTTGGTGGCGATCATAGCACTCCTTTAGGATTTTTTAAAGCAGTTGCAGAGAAATATGGTGATTTTGGAATTCTGCAAATTGATGCGCATTGCGACCTTCGTAAGGCTTACGAAAATTTTAAATATTCTCATGCTTCTATCATGTATAACGCGTTGGAAGAAATTCCGGAATTAACCAAACTGGTGCAGGTAGGCATCAGGGATTATTCGCCCCTGGAATATGAATATATAAAAAACAGCAACGGCAGGGTGGTTACTTTTTTTGATAAATATATTAAAGAACAAATTTTTGAAGGCGCATCGTGGAAACAAGTAGTTGATGATATTGTAAGCAAGTTGCCGCAACAAGTGTATATTAGTTTTGATATTGATGGCCTTGATCCCAAATTATGTCCTCACACCGGAACTCCCGTCCAGGGCGGATTTGAGGCGGAACAGATTTTTTATCTTTTAAGGAAAGTTGCAGAAAGCGGCAGGAAGTTTATAGGGTTTGATTTAAATGAAGTTGGTATCAGCCCTAATGAATGGGACGAAAATGTAGGTGCAAGAGTCTTGTTTAAATTGTGTAATTTAATGGTAGCTGCAAAAATTAATAGCCATGCCACAGTTTGAAATTACTCTTAAAAATTCTAAAGCGAAGTCGTATCATTTTATCGCTTTGTTGATTGTTTTTTTTAACATTGCTATTTTTATTTACCTGCTTTTTTTTGATAAATATCTTTATGATGCCGCGGCATCATTTTTTTTTATTGCGGTGTATTGTCTCTTTAGATTTTATATTGTTAAAAAAAATAAATCCGGGTTCTATATGGATGAGGTTGCGTTCTTCATACTTGCCGGATGCTGGGTTGCGATACAAAATTATCCTATTGCGGGCGCTTGCCTGCTCATGGGCATTTTATATCACTATTCCCTCCAAAAATTACAGTTTGTTTTTAATAATGTTTTTATAAAAAAAATAAATTTTCCCCCTGTTGAATATCAATGGAGCCAGGTGAGCAATGTAATGTTACGCGATAGCATTCTCACATTAGATTTCAATAATAACAAATTGATTCAAATAGAAGTTGATGATGAAGCCAACATCAACGAAGTTGAATTCAACGAATTTGCACAACAGCAAATAATAAAATATTCAAACTCTGAAGAGAATCTTTACTTAAATTAAACCTGTTTGAAAAATAGCCCTTATATATTGTTTTCAGATGGTAAAGGAAATATTTTTGAAGACACTTCTTTATATGCATGTGGCAGAA
>Ga0105241_10003642_pt1 | contig 11436 bp, 9 predicted proteins | sample KBSC64metaG_FD_80422 | JGI IMG/M metagenome (GOLD analysis project Ga0105241, IMG submission 80422) | Corn rhizosphere microbial communities from Kellogg Biological Station, Michigan, USA - KBS C6-4 metaG | ecosystem: Host-associated > Plants > Roots > Rhizosphere > Soil | place: Michigan, USA... | reverse complement strand
TGCTGCTGACGGAAATTCCCGATCGCGAAAATAAGCTGATGGTGTTTACCGGCATCGAGCGGGCCCGCTTCCGGCGTCCAGTTGTTCCCGGAGATCAGTTGCGCATTGAAGTTGAAGTAAAAGCCTGGCGCGAAGGCGGCGGACGGAACGCCGTACGCATGGAGGGCATCGCCTACGTGGATTCGAAAAAAGTTGCCGAGGCCATTGTGACCTGTCAACTGGTCCCGAAGGCCGTCGGAGCGGGCGATTCCGGCTCGGCGAATGCCGCACCGGAAGAATGAGCTGTCGGGTTTCAAAGTTTTCTCTGTGAGGTTTGCGGTGAAGAGCTTTTCGCGTTGATTTCTCAATGCAGAGTTCAAAGATCTTTAACCGCTGAGATCGCCGAGTACGCCGAGATAGCAATGGGTTTTATGATCTTGAGCTCGCATTGTTGTTTTTCTCGGGGATCTCGGCGGTAAATGCTCTTGAAATTTCCGATGACTGTCCATCCCACCGCCATCATCGATCCCGCTGCGAAAATTCACCCATCCTGCAAAATCGGCCCCTACTGCACTGTGGGAGCAAACGTCGAGCTCGGCGAAGGCTGCGAACTGATCTCGCATGTCGCCATCGAAGGCCCGTCGAAGATCGGTGCGCGCAACCGCTTCTTCCCGTTTTCTTCCATCGGACTCGCCCCCCAAGACTTGAGCTACAAGGGCGAGCCCACGCGCCTCGAGATCGGGGATGACAATACCATCCGCGAATTTGTCACCATCAATCGCGGCACGGCTAAGGGCGGGGGCCTGACCTGCATCGGTAATCACACGTTGATCATGGCCTATTCCCACGTTGCCCATGACTGCGTCATCGGCGACCACGTCATCCTCGCCAACGCCGCAACCTTGGGCGGACACGTGATCGTCGAAGAATGGGCCACGGTAGGTGCGCTTTGCCCGGTGCACCATTTTGTTCGCATCGGTGCGCATTCGTTTATCGGCGGCGGCACCACCATCACCCGCGACGTGCTTCCCTTTTCAAAGACAGTTGCCGCCCGCGACACTCACGCTTACGGACTGAACGCCACCGGCCTCGAGCGCCGCGGTTTCACCAAAGACCGCATCCGCAAGATCCACCATGCCTATAAAGTTCTGCTAGCGTCGAAGCTGAACACCTCGCAGGCGCTGGAAAAGTTAAAGTCGGAGCCGGACCACGGCGAAGATGTGGAGATGCTGATCCGGTTTATTGAGGCGAGCGAGCGGGGTGTAATTAAATAGCGAGCAGGTGTCATTAAATGGGGGCATGATGGGTGCCTTCCTAAGTTTCTTATGTAGATGAACCACTGCCCATTATTCACGGTTTTGGGGGTCGCTGAACTCGCAGGTACCTGAGCCGTCTCGAGCCTCTTGATCGTGAGTTCGACGTGTACTATTCTCTAACTACACCGGAAAGGAGGTGGTCGGATGACAAGTTCTGATAGTGGCAGTAGATGTATCCATAGACCAGGTGAGGTGGCTGAGACTTAGGGCGGTTGCTCTGAGTGCTTCGCAACTCGACCGGTGAGTTTGGATTTAGTCGCCCGGCGTGAGGTCGCGCCGGGTACCCGGAGTTCGACGAAGTGGCTACTGATGAGAGTCCCCGCAGGGGATACTCAGAGTGACCACCTCATGGTCAAACCCAAACAGTCCACCGGGCGGCCCGCAGGCTAAAACCTTGCGGGCCGTTCTATCTCTATGGCTAATCTTTTTCTATGGCCCATCTTTTGTGCGTGACCTGATTCACGCGTATCATCTCTGGCGATGAACGAAAGCAATGGAGAACCGGGCGGCTTTGCCGCGCGCTACCAGGAAATGACAGACGGCGAACTGCTGAAGCTTTCGGCCCAGCCCTGGGCATTGAGCGATGCGGCGTGGGATGCGCTGGAGGATGAGCTCGATCAACGCGGTCTGGAGGTTCCCGAGCCAGAATCGCCGCCACACTCAGGATTTCCAGACAAAAGAAATTTGGTGATGCTGCGACGATTTCGCGACCTTCCGGAAGCTATGCTGGCCAAAGGCAAGCTGGATTCCGAAGGGCTGGAATCGTTTCTGGCTGACGAGAACACTGTACGCATGGATTGGCTATGGTCCAATCTGTTGGGCGGAATCAAGCTTTTGGTAAATCCTGAAGACGCCGTTGCGGCGAGTCGAAGTCTGGACGAGCCGATTCCAGAACAGATCGATTTCGAAGGGGCAGCGGATTATCAGCAACCTCGCTGTCCGAGATGCCAGTCGCTTGATATCAATTTTGAGGAATTATACAAACCGATAGCATATGGAAGCCTTTTTGTCAGCTTCCCACTTCCCATGCAGCGAAACGGCTGGATTTGTCAGACGTGCCACCATACTTGGGAAGATGCCACACCAGAACCCGATCAGGAAATCACGCCGCCGACTTCGTGAAGGCCAGACGAATAACGCTGACCGTATCTTCAGGAAGCGGCAACCCGGAGACTTGCTCAGCCGTGAACCAGCGGGCGTCAGCGGCGTCGCCGCCGGCACGCATTTCTCCGGATAAAATCTCGCAAAGAAAATCAACAAGAACATAGTGATAAGACGTGCGCTGCCCCGCATCGGGCACGATACGTTCGAAGACTCCAAGCAATTCAGTCGCACGCACAACCAATCCTGTTTCTTCTACGGCTTCACGTTCGGCGCCTTGGCGGAGGGTTTCGCCAAGTTCCAGCATGCCGCCGGGAATAGACCATTCGCCGAGCAGCGGCGCCTTTGCTCGCTTAATCAACGCGACCCGGCCGTCCGCAATGATGATTGCGCCAACACCGACGAGCGGCTGCTGTGGGTATTCACGTTCCATGGCTTCCCCTGGAATACGTGCCCAGATTCTATCCTGAAGCGATAGGCCGGTTTCAGCTACAACCTTGCTATAATCCCGCAAGGTTTTGCCATGAAAAAACCTCATCTGATATTGGCCATTTGCCTTGCGGCATTCGGCGCGTCGTGCGGAAAGAAAACGCCCACGCTCAACCTGCTGGTATGGGAAGGCTATGCCGATCCGTCATTCGTGAAGGCGTTCGAAGAGCAGAACCACTGCAAAGTCTCCGCTTCTTACATGGGATCGAGCGATGAACTGGTGGCGAAACTCCGCGGCGGTAGCGCCGGAAACTACGACGTGATCTCGCCGTCGAGTGATGTGGCCACGATGATTTCACAGGCAAATCTGGCTATGCCGCTCGACCTATCGAAGCTGCCGAGCTATGAGCAGCTTTCGTCAAAGTTACGCGCGATGCCACTGGTGCGAGTGAACGGTAAAGTCTATGGCGTGCCATTCATGTGGGGACCCAATCCACTGCTTTATGACACGACTGCTTTGGTGAAGCCGCCCGACAGTTGGATTGTCATGTGGGACCCGAAACTTCGCGGCAAGATTTCGGTGTGGGACGATCTCTCGACCCTGTACATGGCGGCACAGGTGCTCGGCTACGATAAGCCCGATCCCGATCACCTGTATAACCTCAGCGATAGCGAACTTGAAGCGGTGAAGAACAAGCTGCTTGCGCTGAAGCCGAATATCCGCAAGATATGGTCAACTGGCGGCGAGCTCACGAACCTTTTTGAAAGTCACGAAGTGGTTGCCGCCATGGGCTGGCCTTTGATGACGAATCAATTGCGCGCGGCAAAATTTCCAGTCGGCGAAACCATCCCCAGAGAAAACACCACCGGCTGGATCGACCATTTGATGATTACCGCCGGAAGCGAGAACAAAGACCTCTCCTACAAATTTCTGGAATATATGATCGAAGCTCAAACGCAGAAGAAAGTCACCGATGTTACCGGCTACGCGCCTGCCAATCCGCAGGCGGCGCAATTCATGACCGCAGAGCAGCAGAAATACCTCCACCTCGACAACGTGGACGAATATCAGAAGCGAATTTACTTCTGGCAGAATGTGCCACGCCGCGCCCAATACAACGAAATCTGGAACGAAGTGAAGGCGGCGCAGTAGCCACAGTCGCATGGGTAACGAACCCCAGGCCGCAGAGTTGGAGGCACGGGCGTCCTTGCCCGGGCGAAACCAAGACTCGACTCTCCTCTCCATCCGCTCCATCGCCAAAACCTTCGGCAAACACACGGTCCTTCACGGCATTTCCCTGGATGTTGCCGAAGGGGAATTTCTCACTATCCTCGGCGAAAGCGGATCGGGCAAAACAACGCTCTTGCGCATCATTGCCGGATTCGAGCAGGCGACTTCCGGCGAAGTATGGATGAGTGGCGGGCGGCTTGACCCCCTGCCGCCATACAGACGGCGCGTCAATACAGTTTTTCAGAGCTATGCGCTCTTTCCGCATTTAACCGTTGAAGAAAACGTGGCGTACGGGCCGCGGGTGGCGAAGCTTCCTGCGGAAGAGATCAGAACGCGAGTCGGAGAAGCATTGGCCAAGGTGCGTATGGAGGGCTTTGCGAAATATAAACCCTCAAAAATCAGCGGTGGACAGCAGCAACGGATCGCACTGGCCCGCGCGCTGGTGAACCGGCCGAAGCTATTGCTGTTGGACGAACCGCTTTCCGCGCTCGACGCGAATCTGCGCCGCCAGATGCAGATTGAATTGAAAACCTTACAGCGCGAGGTTGGCATTACCTTCATTTTCGTGACTCACGATCAGGAAGAAGCCATGGTGATGAGCGACCGCATTGCGCTGTTGCACGCCGGCGAACTGGAACAGGTTGCACCGCCTGATGAGATCTACAGCCGTCCAGCAACGGCCTACGCCGCGCAGTTCATCGGGCACACCAATTTGCTCGAAGCAGAAATCCGCAATAGCGTTGCGCGAGCCGGAGGGCTCAGCTGGATGGTGCAGCTGCCAGATGGGAGGGCTACGTTTTCGCTGCGACCGGAATGCATCCGGCGAGCACAGGGCTCGGACGCGGTTAGTGTCGCCCGTTTTCGCGCGCGCGTCCTCGATCATGCATTTCATGGCGCAAGCGAATTGGTGCGGGTCCAGGTTGGCGATTCGCAGATCCTGACCGTACGCACTGCTGATCGTGGAAGGTTGCGGGGAGACGTTGAACTCGAATTCGATGCTGGCGACGCAGTTCCGGTACGAGGGCCGAAGGAATAACTATGTTCTCGCGCGCCTACAAGGTCACGGTTTCGCTTCCGCCAGTCCTTTGGGGCGCCATATTTCTGCTGGTTCCGTACGCGCTGATGTTCGCCTACAGCTTCTGGTCGGTTTCGGAATCCCAAACGATCGTCCATTCCTGGAGTTTCGCCAACTACGGCGAGCTGCTATCGAAGCCGGTTTACCACCAGACGCTGCTCCGTTCTGCCTGGATCGCTGCGCGGGTGACGTTGTTGTCTCTGTTGCTCGGATACCCGGTGGCCTACCTGCTGAGCTTTCATTCTGGAGGAAAAAAGAACCTGCTGTACCAGCTGGTAATCATTCCGCTGTGGGTCAGCTACCTGGTACGAGCTTACGCGTGGAAAACCATTCTCGGCACTGATGGAGTATTAAACACGGTTCTACAATATTTTCATCTCACTCATCATCCGCTGGAGTTTCTGCTCTATAGCCCATTCGCCGTAGTGCTGACGCTCACACATATCTATACGCCATTCACATTTCTGCCCATCTTCGCGTCGCTTGAACACATTCCTCGAAATCTGGCCGAGGCTTCGCATGATCTGGGAGCATCGCGGGTGGAGACATTCCGCCGCGTAATTCTTCCGTTGTCGGTGCCGGGAGTTCTGGCGGGCGCGACTTTCGCTTTTGTGCTCAGCTTCGGAGATTTTCTGGCGCCGCTGCTGCTTGGCGGTTCGAGCGGCATCATGATCTCGAACATCGTAGTGAACCTGTTCGGCGCGTCGTATCAATGGCCGCTGGGAGCGGCCATTTCATTTTGCATGCTGGCTTTGGTCGTTCTTCTGCTTTGGGTATCCGAGCGCCTGGAAAGAAAATGGGCCTATTCATGACCGCGAACTCCGAGCCACGAACGCCCAAGCTATTGGCGATTTACGCCGCGCTGGTTTTCGCATTTTTGTATCTGCCCATTGTTGTGCTGATCGTGTACTCGTTCAACGGGCAAGGTGTGGGCGGCTTTCCTCCGCGCGATCTCACCCTCAACTGGTATCGCATGTTGTTTCAGGACGAAGCTATCTGGGCCTCCGTGCTGAATAGCCTGACAGTGGCGGGCGCATCAGTGGGCATCGCACTGGCGCTTGGAATTCCCGCTGGGCTGGCGCTTGATCGCGCCAACTTCCCCGGAAAGGGGATTTTTCGCCGCCTGGTGCTGTTGCCGCTGGTTCTTCCCGGAATCATTACCGGACTCTCGTTGCTGATGCTGTTTCGCGAAGTGGACCTGAAGCTAAGCCTCGCCACCGTGATTCTCGGACACGGAACGGCGCTGATCTCCGTCGCCACCACCGAAGTGTTCGCGGGATTACAGAAGCTTGATCGCGCACAAGAGGAGGCGTCGCTCGATCTCGGCGCCACCTATTTGCAGACCTTCTGGCGCGTGACCCTGCCGAATCTCAAACTCTCAATCATTGGCGCTGCGCTTTTGATATTCACGCTCTCCATGGATGAGATTGCGGTGAGCTTTTTCCTGATTGGCCGCGATAATACATTGCCGCTCGAAATCTGGGGACGCCTGCGGCGCGGCATCACCCCGGAGATCAATGCCATCTCGACGCTGATATTCTGCTTTTCGCTTTTTGCGATCGTACTCTGGTATCGCCTGCGAACTCGCGCCGACGATAGCGTGGCCGCTGCGGAACTTCTCGAAGTCGCCTAACAGCGATAGTCCAAGAACCTGTCGTTAGCAAGCCTGAATGTTACGATTCAATTTCCTCGCTCATCATGGCCCAATTCTGCGACGTAGCCGTGCCTGTGCCACTCGATATGACGTTTACTTATCGAGTGCCGGAAGGGCTGTGCGTATCGGCCGGTTCCAGAGTCATGGTGCCGTTCCGGCGGCAGCGCACGGTAGGCGTCATAACGGAGTTGCATGACCGGCCGCCAAGCGTCACCGCCAAGAACATCCTACAGTCGCTGGATGATGAAAATATGCCCGCGCTGTCCGAAGAATTGTTGCGTTTGGGCAAATGGATCAGCGAATACTATCTCGCGCCCGTCGGCGAGGTTTTCCGCAGCATGTTGCCGCTGAATGCGGAGTTCCGTCGCGCTGTCGTCTATCGGATGGCGGACGAGGGCCACATGGCGTTGCACCTGGCAGGAAGCGCAGGGTCCGCGGGAAGGGCGAAGCGAACACCCGATGAGCAGGACACGGAGTTCCGCGTGCTCAATTATCTTTCTGCACGCGAGCAGGCGCGGGAAGAGACGCTGAAAACTTCTTCGGGGGTTTCGCGTGAAGTGCTCGATGGCATGGTCCGTAAGAAGTGGATCACGCGCGAGGACGCGTCGCATGTTACTGATGCGGCGCGAGTCCGGGAAGTAGCAATTCTCAAGCACGCAGAAGGCAAGCTCAACGCCAATCAGAAAGAGCTGGTGGAAATTCTGGCGGCGGGCGGTGGCCGCATCTGGGTCGAGCATTTGCGAGAGCTAGATATCCCGCGAAGCACGCTTGCAACTCTGGTGAAACGCGGCCTGATTGAGTTAATCAATGAGCCAGTCGAACTGGTGAAGTCGGGCGTGGCTGCACGGCGGGTTGATTTTGAGTTGAGCGCAGCGCAGCAGGCGGCACTCGACAAAATGCGCTCCGCCGTCGATGGCAAAACCTTTGGCGGAATCCTGCTGCATGGAGTTACGGGATCGGGGAAAACCGCCGTGTATCTCGCGGCGATGAAGTCGGTACTCGATGCCGGACGCTCGGCCATTTTGCTTGTTCCGGAGATCGGCCTCACGCCAGCCGTCGCAGCGGACGTTCACAACGTCTTCGGCGACGAGGTTGCCATCCTCCATTCCGGGCTTTCTGATAAAGAACGCGCCGAGCATTGGCATCGAATTCGCCGCGGCGAAGCTCGCGCTGTCGTGGGAACCAGATCGGCGGTGTTCGCGCCGGTGTCGAATCTCGCACTCATCATCGTGGATGAAGAGCAGGATTCGTCCTACAAGCAGGAGGAGACGCCGCGCTATCATGCGCGCAATGTGGCCGTGATGCGTGCGAAGTTTTCAGACGCGACCGCTGTTCTGGGGTCGGCAACGCCGTCGCTGGAATCGTATTACAACGCGAAGAAGCATCGCTATGCGCTGCTGGAAATGCCTGACCGCGTGGAGAAGCGCCCGTTACCGGAAGTCGAATTGATAGACATGCGGCAGGAGTTCCAGGAAACCGGCCAGGAGCAAGTGATTTCGCGCAACTTGATCGAAGAAATCCGGTTGCGTCTGGAGCGTAAAGAGCAGGCGATGGTGCTGCTCAACCGTCGTGGATATTCGCCGGTTGTCCTGTGCCGCACTTGCGGCAAGAAACTCGAGTGCCGCAACTGTGCCATTGCTCTCACCCATCACAAGCAGAGCCGCCGCATGGAGTGCCATTATTGCGGCTTTATGGCACCTGTACCGAAGGTTTGCGCACAGTGTGGGAGCGAGTACGTATATTTCCTGGGAACGGGATCGGAAAAGCTCGAAGAACTACTGCACGGATATTTTCCGCAGGCTCGGATCGCCCGGCTCGATCGCGATACTGTCCGAAGTCACGCTGACTTCGAACGGGCTCTAAGCGCGCTCAATGCTGGGGAGCTCGATCTGCTCGTCGGAACGCAGATGATCGCCAAGGGCCACGACATTCATGGGGTCACGCTGGTAGGCGTGGTCGGCGCTGACATGGCGCTGGGGCTGCCCGATTTCCGTGCCGCAGAAAGGACATTTCAGTTGCTCACTCAAGTTGCAGGGCGGGCTGGCCGCGGTTATGTTCCGGGCAAAGTCATTCTCCAAACTTATTTTCCCGACCATTATGCGGTGCAATATGCAGCGCAGCACGATTTCATCGGCTTCTACGAAAAAGAGCTGCGCTTCCGCAGCTGGATGCACTATCCGCCTTACAATTCCTTGGTCAACGTAATCCTGCGCAGCGACAAACTGGATCACGTTCTCAAGTGGGCGGGCGTCTTAGGACGCTGGTTCGAGAAAGAGCGCCACGAAGGAGTGCGCGTGCTGGGACCTGCCGCAGCGCCTATTCAGCGGCTGAAGCGCGATTATCGTTATCACTTCATTCTGAAGTCGGCCAGCCGCCAAAAATTGAACTCGCTCATACGCGCGATGCTGGCGCATGCGGAAAGAGAAAAGATTCCGCGAACGAATGTTGTGGTGGATGTAGATGCGCTGTGGCTGATGTAGCGTCCGGCCCAACACACGGGTCATTGACGATTGACGGTGCTCGTTCGTCGTAAGTCGTGAGCCAAAGGCCCTACTCTGAAAGCCGAGGGTCAGCCGGCGCGGTAAATAATTTTCCCGCCGACAATTGTCGCGACGACTTTGCCGGTAAGCTGACATCCGTCGAACGGCGTATTGTGTGACTTCGAGCGGGACTTCGAGGCGTCGAATGTCCATCTCTTTTTTGGATCGAAGATGGTCACATCGGCATGACTGCCGCGCAGCAGCGTTCCTCGACCGCGCAAGTCGAGAACTCGCGCCGGACCCGAAGTGAGTAGCTCAATAATTCTGCTAAGGGGAATCTTGTGCTCGCCTGCCAAAACAGAAATCACGAGTCCCAGCGCGGTTTCAAGGCCAGTAATTCCAAACGACGCGCGCTCGAATTCTATGATCTTTTCATGTTGCGCATGCGGTGCATGATCAGTAGCGATAGCGTCTACAGTGCCATCAGATATCGCCGCCACCAGCGCTTCGCGATCTTCTAACGAGCGCAGTGGAGGATTCATCTTGAAGTTGGTGTCGTAGTCGCGCACGTCGACGTCGGTGAGCGCGAGGTGATGCGGCGTGACTTCGCAGGTCACACGAGCGCGGTTTTTCTTTCCGCGACGGACAGCGGTTAGAGCTGCGGCTGTCGAAAGATGAGCCACGTGCAGTCGGGCGCCATTGAATTGTTGTGCCAGTTGCACATCGCGATCAACAATCGCGGCTTCTGAATTGACGCTCATTCCGCGCAAGCCGAGGCGGAATGAGGTCGGCCCCTCGTTCATCGAGCAATTCTGGGTGATCCGAGTATCTTCCGCATGCTGGACGACGGGAAAATTTATTTCTGCCGATGCACGCAACGCATCCCGCATCGTAGTTTCACTCAGGATCGGCTTGCCGTCGTCAGTGACGGCGACCGCGCCGGCACGCTGCAGGGCGCGGAAATCCGTTAGCACAGCGCCTTTGCTGGCCTGGGTAGCGGCCGCAATGGGGAAGACATTGACCACCGCCCCGCGCTGCGGTTGCCGCACCCACGTCACCCATTCGGGAGAATCGAGCACTGGCGTCGTATTCGGCATGCAGCAGACTGAAGTAAATCCCCCCACAGCGGCCGCCGCCGTGCCTGACGCTATGGTTTCTTTATAGCCCTGACCGGGTTCGCGCAGGTGCACGTGAAGATCAATGAATCCGGGGGCGACAACCAGCCCCTGCGCGTCGAACTTTTCATCCGAGCTAGCGCGTATTTTGTTGGGGGGCGCGATTTCGGCCACTTGGCCGTCGCGCAGCAACACGTCCATGACGGCATCAATGCGCGCCAACGGATCAATCACCCGCCCGCCACGAATCAACAACGAATGTGTCGCTTGCTTCACTGAAATTCTTCTCCGCTCGTCACTGAACTTCGTTACCTCGGATTAACACCGGTTTGCGCGGATTCTTTTTGGATGAATCTACGACTCTCATGCGGCTTTCCCCATCGCTCGGGCCAGCACCGCCATGCGCAGAGGCACGCCGTTGTGCACTTCCTCCACGATCACGGATTGCGGGCAGTCGGCAACGTCCCAGGTCAGTTCCAGCCCGCGAATAATGGGCCCGGGATGCATCAACAGCGCATCCGGCTTCGCCATCCGCAACCGCGCCATGGTGATCTGATAACGCGAAACATAATCGGGTAGGCTGACCTTGAGCCCCGCCAGGCGCTCGCGCTGCACCCGCAGCACCATGACAACATCCGCCCCGCGAACCGCTTCTTCGCAACTCCGGGAGATGCGCAGGCCTTTAACTAATGTAGTCGCCATTTCAGGTAGAAGTTCATGCGGCCCGCACAGTGTCACTTTGGCGCCCACCTTACTGAGCAAATGAATCGCTGACCGGGCGACACGGCTGTGATATATATCGCCAACAATCGTGACCAGCAGTCCCGCCAGCTTTTTCTTGTGCTTGATGATGGTATAGGCATCGAGCAACGCCTGCGTGGGGTGCTCGTGCATCCCGTCTCCGGCATTGATTACCGGAATATCGAGGTAGCCGGCCATCAGGTGGGGCGCCCCGGCATTTGGATGCCGGACGACAATAGCGTCGGCGCCCACGGCGCGCAGAGTGTAAGCGGTGTCCAGGAGCGATTCGCCCTTTTCGATGCTGGAGCCGCTGGA
>Ga0105241_10003632_pt1 | contig 11463 bp, 8 predicted proteins | sample KBSC64metaG_FD_80422 | JGI IMG/M metagenome (GOLD analysis project Ga0105241, IMG submission 80422) | Corn rhizosphere microbial communities from Kellogg Biological Station, Michigan, USA - KBS C6-4 metaG | ecosystem: Host-associated > Plants > Roots > Rhizosphere > Soil | place: Michigan, USA... | reverse complement strand
CTTTCACTGCAGGCGCGGTCTTCGCTTTCACTGCAGGCGCGGGTTCCGTACGAACGGTGAGTGGTGTCTCCGCAATCGGAGCCTTGACCGGTTCGACCACGGGCGCAGGCGTGGCTTCCGCTGTCAGCGCGGGTTTTGCGCTGCTCGCGACGACCGTCTCACCTGCATCAGTGGCCGTGTTCGCCGTCGTCGCGGCGGGCGTCGGCCGGGACACCTTGCTAGCAATTTTTGGCGGATCGAACCCAGGCGAAGGGCCGGCGAGATCCGCTGCGCCGTAAGCATTCATGCCGAGCTCCACGGATCCCGTGAGTCCGCCCCAAAAACGTTCCGACGCGCTCTGGTGCAAGTCTTCGTCAGTCAATAGCGATCGATTGGTGACGCTCTGGATTATTTTGCCAGTACCGCTCGTGTCGAGCACCGCCGCCGCTGCGATCGAGAATGGATTGGAACCCTTTCCGCTTTCGCTCGCCTCTACCGAACGCGTGTACACATGACCGAGGTAAGTGGAGCTGACCGTAGCGCCGAACGCCGCTTGTCCCCAAGTGGCCGTCGAGACCCCCTGAATCGTCGCCGGAAGGGCCGGGATTGCCTCCGCGCCAGCGACGAGCACCGGCGGAGCGAGCGCGGCCGCGCCGATCAAGAGCGGCGTCGTCACGACCGAGTGGTTGATGCTTTTGCTGATTTCGTTGAACTCGGTCTGCTCGATCTTCTTTTCGCCGGACATGATCTGCACGAGCTCTCGTGCTGCTTTGAGCGAGTTGATGGTGGCGGGCCACCATCCGCCAATGCTGCCATCATTGCGGAGCTTGTAGTCCAGCGATTCGACGTTCGATTTGGCCGTGCCCACGCTCATCATGGCCGTGGTCTCGGCCATTCCCGAAAAATATTCACTGTATCGCGTAGCCGGCGTCGCATTCTGCAACCACCGATTCACGACGTGAACCAACCGGGCCGCGCGTGGGATGTCAGGGGGGTTTTCTTTCTCCGCGAGGCTCCACGCTTCTTCGAGCATTGCAATCGCGTTGTCCACCTTGGTCGGCGCGGAGATGGGCAAGGCTCGGCGGCGGTTTCTTTCCTGCTCTAAACGCCGCAGCCCTTGGTTTTCTTCTCCCGCATATTTACGGATATCCGCGATCTTGTCGCTCAGGGCTTCGCCGGAAAACTTGGCGTACTTTTCCTGAACCCGCGCTTGCAGTTTGTTCTCCTTCGAACGCGCGTCGACGATGTGCATCGCAACATGCGGGTCGTTGTTCGCAGCGGGCATCGCCGCAAGGATGTCCTCCGTCAGGCACACGCCTTGATACGGCGCACCACCGCCCGGACAGAAAAGCGGCGCCCGCGGCGGTGGAGGTGCGTCGTCATCGTCCGAATCGCGCTGAATAGCGGTGACACCGCCCTGTTGTTGCAGCACGTGCGAGAGCTCGTGCGCCAGGAGCCTCCGGCCTTCGGTCGTTGCCGGCGAGAATTGGTTGGGCGCAAAGGCAACGTGGCTGCCAACCGTATAGGCACGAGCGCGGAGCTCTTTCGCCGAAGCCGCGGCGCTCGCGTCAGCGTGAACGCGAACGCGGCTGAAATCATGACCGAAGCGCGGTTCCATGAAAGCGCGGGTCGCAGCATCCAGCGGCTCGCCGGGAGCGCGCAACACTTCGTGCACGCTGCGCGGAGCGGTCGCTCCGCCGTTGCTCGTCGCGTCCAGGCGTTTCAGCTGCACCGGTGCGCGTGCCTGCTCTGCGTTTGCCTGACAACTGCTGCATGTCCCACAGTCACACTTGCGCTGCAGCCCAGACCCCAATGGCGTCACCGCTGCTAGCGGAGCGCCGAACGCTGGCGTGCGCAGCACGTGCTCCGCGATGCGGTCGGCTTCTCGCTCGAATCGGTCGCCGGGCTCGCGGATCGCAAGGTTCGCCTGGAACCCCATTGGCGCTGCGTGAGCGCGGGCCCCGCTGCCCGAAGCTGCCGGTTTGGCCGTGGCGAAGAGTGCCTTGGACATCGCGCTGCTAGGTTACACCACGCACTCTGCGGATCGAAGTACGCGCTTCTTTCCCCCCGACTGCTCGAGGGTTCGAATCCCTCCCTCTCCGCAGATAATCTGTAAACGTTCTCGCTACTTCAAAGGCTCGCATCCTCGTTGCCTGATCGCGCGCACGGTTGGATGTTGAGGTTGCAACATTCATTCGAGGTACAGAAGCGCGATTTCGTCCGTGCACGAAACATTCGCAACAGATGAGCCGGCTATCAGCACGCCTGCGTGACGCGCCCCCACCGTATCCCGCCGCACAACGCAGGCGCGGCGCGCAGCGTGCGCCTCTCGCGAAGCCCGGCACGCTGCCGGCGATGGAGGCGGCGGGTCGCGACTTCATCGGGAGCTCCCTCGGTCGATGGCTCAATGTCGCGGAACGGCGGCCTCCTCCATTCCGCACCTCTTCGGGTGTGTCGAAGCGCCTCGCGCAGGCCCGACGGGCCGAGCACGGAATTTGGGGGAGGCGGGAAGCGCGCAGACGCCGGAGGCGGCGAGCACTGCACGGTGGGGGCATCAAGACCGAGGGTTCGAATCCCTCCCTCTCCGCTGATATCTTGTAACTGTTCTCGCTACTTCAACCGGTGGCCGCTTCGGCGTTGCCCACCGGTTGCCCAAAATCCAACAAACCGATCGCTTCGTACAAAGCGCTCGGCGCCAGATGCATGTACCGCAGGGTCATGCTGAGCGTTGCGTGCCCGACGAGCTCCCTGAATCGCCTTCGGCGCTGCACCACGCATGGCGAGGTGCGAGCAGAAGGTGTGCCGGAGCACGTGCGAACCGATGATCACTCTTTACCTCGGCGGCAGCGCCGAAGATGCCGATATGTGCGCGTGGAACTTCGGCAGCACGTGCACCACCTCGAATGACTCAACCGCGAACGTCAAGCTCGGCAAGCGCGACTGCCAACTGCAGACCAACTGGATCAACTCCGGCATCGGCAAGTGCGGGCTCTAGGGCTGCCCCCCGCCGCGCACTGTGCCTGGCCTCGATCGGAGCGCGATAGGCTAGCCGCAGATCTCGCCGCTGCCGAAATTCGCGCTGGCATCGTGACGAACTGCCGCGGCGCTGCTACGACGAGCATCGCTCGGGCGAAATCAGCCCTCCGGAGCAGAAAGACCAAGCCGTGTTTCGATCTACCAACTCCCGTACTGGCGCGCTGATGGGCGTCGGGCTGCTGTCGTTCATCCTCGTCGCCGGTTGCAACCATTCCGGCACCTCGCCGGCCGCTGATCCTTCGAGCGCACACGGCAGCGCAGCGGCGGGAGCGGCCTCGCTCCCCACGCCTCATGCCTGTGAAAAATACGTGGCCGCGCTGTGCGAGAAGACCGGCAAGGAATCGGACACGTGTCGCGCGATGGGCATCAGCGCGGACGTCTTACCGCCCGCCGCGTGCAGCGCTGGGTTGAACGATCTCGCGTACTCGTTTCGCAAGCTTGCCGAGGAAAGTAAGTCCTGTGACGAGCTCACGGCCAAACTGTGCGCAGAAACGGGGCCGACCAGCACGAGCTGCGATCTGGTCAAGTCTCAGAGCAAACAGCTCGCACCAGAGCGCTGCAAGATCATGCTCGATCACGTGCCGGAGATCGTCGCGGACCTGAAGAAGATGGAGGAAGCGAGCCGGCCGCTCAGCGCGGAAGTCGTTGCAGCTCTAGCGCGCGGCAAGGCTCCCTCGTTCGGCCCCGAGAACGCCAAGGTGACGGTCATCGAGTTTGCGGATTTTCAGTGTCCGTACTGCGCGAAGGCCGCCGAGGTGGTCGAGCAAGTGCGAGAAAAATACCAGGATCGCGTGCATTTCGTGTTCCGCCAGTTTCCCTTGTCGATGCATGAAAACGCGCGCGGCGCAGCAGAAGCGGCGCTCGCCGCCAATGCGCAAGGCAACTTTTGGAAGTTTCACGACAAGCTATTTCAGAACCAAGGCAAGCTGACACGCGAAGGCCTGGAAGGTCTCGCCAAAGAAGTCGGGCTGAACCTTCCCAAATTCAAGAAAGCGCTCGACGAAAAGACCTACGCCGCCGACGTCGATTCGGACGTGAAGCTGGGTGACAGCGCTCTCGTGCAGGGCACACCCACCTTGATCATCAACGGCGTACGCGTGCCGAACCCAACCAGCTTCGAAGACGTATCAGCCCAGATCGAGAGCGCGCTCAAAGGCGGATCGGTGGCTACTCCAGGCGGCAACGCCGGCTGATGAGCGCCCTCGAGTCGTACCGATGAAGTTCCGCCCTCCTGGTGACACGGGAACGCAGGGCTAGCGTCGCGTCATGCTGACGGAGCGAGCGCGCTTCGCGAGGGCTCTGCAGCGCGTTAAGGCGTGCTCCAGGTGCCCATGAGCCCTGTCTCGCAACCGGCTTTGAGTTGTTGCGGCGTAGCCGCGACTCCCTGATAGTAACGGGTCACGCCCGTAATACCAAGACTCGGCGTGTCGTGAGTGTACGTGCACGTGCCAATGACCTGGGCGGTGGAGCAGGAGGCTTGCCACGTTTGTGCGGTCTGCGAGCATTCGGTTTGGAGTCCCGCGGCGCGTTCTGCAGGCCCCGTGTACTCTGCGCAGTACAGGCCGGCCGCGTTGAAGCAAGCCCCGAGTAACTGATTGGAAGCGGCGCCGCCGCTGCCACCTATCCCGCCTGAGCCTCCGTTACTCCCGCCGCTACCACCAGAGCCGCCGCTACCACCAGAGCCGCCGCTACCCCCCATTCCTCCAGAGCCGCCCCCGGTGCCACCAGCGCCCCCGCCGCCGGACGCAACACAGCTATCGCTCGACGACGACGAGCTCAGGGACCAATCCGGGCCGGCCTGCACGGGGGCCACTAGCCAATTTTTGTACTCGACACGCGTCTGCTTCACGTCATCGAAGAAGTCGAAGATCGCGCCGATATTCGCCTTGGCGCCGAGCGAGGTCATCTGCGCGGTCGTGATCGGGCCCCAATAGTTTGCAGTGGCGTCGATCGGTGAATCAGAGGCGTTCCCGTTCTTGATTATCACGGAGTACGGCACGCCGGGCGCGCCCAAGTTGTTGTTGTGAAAGGAGGACGAAGACCCCGGATAGGAGAGTAGTAGCTGGCCAATCTCATTGTAGGCGAGTGTTGCCGCCGCCAGTGCGTAGTCGACCTCGAGAGTGCCAATTTGATTGTACGTGAGGTCCGTTGACGTCAACGAGCCGTCGAGCGACGCCGACCCGAGATGGCAATTCGTCAGGCGCGCATGGCTTAGGGTAGCGCTGTCCGTGATTTCTCCGACCCAGCTGTGCGCGATATACACTCCATAGGTGAGGTGGAATGGCGACGCACCCGTGAGCTTTCCAATACGGGAATTGGTGATGTACGCCCCTGCAGCGGCAAACGTAGCGTTACCAAACGCTAGCTGCCCGCCCGACAGATCGACGTAGTCGAGCCGCGGCCCAACCACGTATGCGCTGGTCGCCGGATCGAACGTCTGCGTGTCTTTGAGGCCGTCGAGGAGCACGTTGGCCTGGTACATGACGATGGGCTTGTCCTGAGTGCCGAGCGCGCTGAAGCCTCCGACCAAGGCGAGCGAGGCGGAATTCTTGAAGATCACCACGACGCCCGGCTCGATCGCGAGGCTAGAGTCCGCATCGAACGCGGTGTCTGCGGTGATCACGTATGGGCTGTTGGCGACAGTCCAAACCGCATCGGACACGTAGGCCCCAGAGACGGTCGTGGACGTTCGATCGATGAACAAGTGCTTGCTGGAGACGAAGTCTGCGGACGGGTTTCCGGCTGCGTCTTGAAAGTGAGCAGTGAGCAGCGCGCTCGGTAGGTCGGCGCCCGGCGGGATCGCGTAGTCGAGCTCATAGATGCCGTCGCCCGCTTTGGTGTCCCCGCCTTGACCGTCGTCCCGGAGTTTGATGATTCCGATGCCTTGGACCTCGAGAGTGGCGGTGCCGAGTGGCTCACCGGCAGCGACGCGGATGTGCATCGGAAGATCGGCGTACGCCCTAGTATCGGCGGAGACGCTCGCGTTGCAGATGACCGGCGGTGTGGTGTCGATGATGTATTGAGACACAAAAACGGGCCCTAAATTGCCAGCGGCGTCGACCTGGCGAGCGCTGATCTTCGTAATGCCGTTTTGATTGATGCCGCAGATCTGCGAGGAAGCGCCGAGTTTCGTGGAGAGCGTGGTCGGCTGCGCGGGATTCGAGCCATCTGTCGTGATGACGTAATAGACCTCGGCGCCCGCTTCGATGTTGCCGACTGCCGCGCAACTGAACGCGGTGGCGATGTTGTACGTGCCGGCTTTCGGGAGCGACACCGCGCCAGGCGGCGTGGTGTCCTCGCCGTGCCCGCCTGAGCCAGCTGCACCGCCTGAGCCAGCTGCACCGCCTGAGCCAGCTGCACCGCCTGAACCGGCTGCACCGCCTGAGCCAGCTGCACCGCCTGAACCGGCTGCACCGCCCTGAGTGGATCCGCCTTCCCCCGCGGTGCCCTGCGCTGAGCCACCCGAGCCAGCGTTGGAGCTGTCACCGGCAGCGCCACTCGACCCCGCGTTCGAAACGGTAGCGCCCGACACACCTGCGCCACCGCCTGCGTCGACGCTCGAGCCGGGTGAGCCGCTGTCACCACAGCCGACCACCAACAACAAAACCTGTCCACCAATCAACCCCAAACTCAACCACCGCATAGACGCTCTCCTATTCGGGACGGACGCTAGATACAAGTCCAAAATCACCGCCATAATTGGCGGTTTGCCGCCAATTGTGGCGGTCCGAGGAGGCACACTCGCTAGCCTGAACTTCACCTCGGCAAGGAATGCGAGAACCGAGATAAGATATCAGCAGAGAGGGAGGGAACATCGTCGTCGACGGCGGAATTGACGACGGATCTCGATTGCAGCTCTGGCTGCAACGTGAATGACGTCAATTACTGCAAAGCCGCCTCCGCTCTGTGTAAAGCTGGCAGAGCGACCATCAATATTGGCAGCTCACTGCGCGGCAGACTCGCCGCTTGGCCGTGCTGTCGAAGCCGCAGATGGGCAACAAGCTCGACGGACAATCGCTGTCCGTTTCACATTCGTCTTGCGGCGTTTGGCAGGCGTATTCCGGGGTGTAGCAGCCGGGGTTTGCGTCGTACAGCGAGCACAGCACGCCGCCAGCGCAGTCCGAATCCGATTTGCAATTCGTCGACGAGACGCAAGAACCGGCGACTACGCCGCCGCACTGACACAGTTGATCGGCAGCACAATCAGCGTCGACCAAACAGCCGTAGCTGCAGTCGTTGCCGGTGATGCCATCGAAGTTACCCTGGAGGCTGCAATAGCCGTTGGGCTTGGCCGTACAATCGCTATCCTGGAAGCACTTGTCCGTGCCGGTCGACGCAGGGAGCTTGGCGGCGCGGGGTTTGTAAGTGCAGGTGGCGGGTGTCGTGCGGTGCGTGAGACCGCTCTTGCAGGTTTGCCATCCGCCATCGCCTGTCACCGGTGCGACGCATTCGTGGATTGGCCCGCCACCCGCCGCTCCCGCAGTGCTGGTCGAGCCCGCGTTGCTGCCCGAGCCACCTTGATTCGTACTTCCGCCGGTGGTGCTTCCGCCGCTGCTCACGCCACCAGCGCTGGCACCCGCCGTTGGCGCGCTTCCGCCGTTCGGAATAGCGCCCGCCGATCCGGCGTTGGCCGAGCCGCCCTGTCCGCCACCGTCGTTGCCGAGCGAGACGGAACTACCCGAGCAAGCAACAACGGAGACGAGCGAGAGCGTGAACGCCCACACGGGCGCGGTGTGCATCGACATGGTTTTTGACCCTAACGAAGGAGGTAATGCTTACGGCTTTGCGCACGAGGCATTCACTCGTGGCAAAAGCGGAGAACTACTTGCGATCGAGCGAAAAAGCGCGGCTTTCTGCTGCGCGGCTCGTGTCTGCCCCAACGCACAAAGAGCGAATATTTCGAGTGCGCTACGTTCTGCCAACAACTCCCCACCGTGCACATCGCGCAGGATGACCAAGGTTCGGGTGGGCGCGCCCGCGTTCAACGCTTGTTGCGCGGAGCGTAGTGCACGAAGTTCGCTGATGATCGAGTGCGGCCCGGCATTCGTGGTCGTGACCGAGCTCGCGCTGGGGGTTTTATCGGGTGCAGGCTTCGGCTCCAAAGCGGGCTCGGCAGACGAAGTTTCATCTTCCTGTTTGGCCTGCTGTGGTTGGCTAACGGGAGCGGGTCGCGCGAGCGAGCGAACCGCGGCGGAATTGGCCTTACCTAGCTCCACGCGACCGACACTCAGCGCCGGCGTACTCACCCGGGCCGGTTGCGGTGTTGACGCTGGCTCCGACGTTACCGCTGGCGGCGGTGCATTCGGAACCCCAAGACCGCCGCGCGGAGCCAAAGAGGCGGCGCTTGAAGTCGCCTCCGCTGATGGCTCGCTCGCCAATGGCACGTTCGCTGAGGGCGAGCGCAGAGCCGCACCATCGGTTTTCCTATGCTGCGTCAAAAACTGATTCGGAGCGTCCGCGCCGCGATAGCGATGAACCACCGCGCCGCCCACGAGCCCGAGTAGGATCACTACCGCCGCAACTTTCACGAGCCCGAAGCCCGCGAGACCACCACCGCCGAGCGCGACATGACCCGCGCCCGCGCTCGCCTTCGCTGCGGCACTGCCGGCTGCACTCGCGTGGCCGCTCAGCGAAGAAGCGGCAGCCACTCCGCCAACGGCGGCCAACACGCGAGCCCGCACACGCTGCGCGTCACGCGGCAAATCTCGCTCGGCTTGCTTGGCCAAGCGAAGCAGATCGCGCGCTTCGGGATCCAACGACGGGTTCACGTTTGCCTCCACTCGTCTCGGGCCCGGTGGCGTTTGAGTTCCGCGTTGAAGGTCTCGCGCGCGAGCCGCAACCGCGAGTAGGCAGTGTTCAGCTTCAAGCCCAACACTTCGGCGATTTCGACGATCGGCAGCTGTTCGAGCTCGGCCATGATGAACACGGCTCGGCGCTCGTCATCCATGCCGTTGAGGATTTGATCCATGGTTTGCAGAGCCTGAGCGCGCGCGGCGGTTTCGTGCGGAGAGCTCCCCGTGTCCGGAACTTGCTCGAGCTGATAGTCTACGGGAGCCGGGCGGCTCTTTCGCCGGTGAGTCTGGGCGACCCGCATGGCCAGGCTGAACAACCACGTCTTCAACTGCGAGCGAAACTCGAATTCCTCGAGTTTCCGGTACACCACCACGAAGACGTCCTGCGTCGCGTCGTCGAGCGCACCGGAGGCAACCCCGAGGCGTCGCAAACTGAGCCAAACGAAGTCGAAATATTCACCGTACACCTCGTCGAACGTCGGCCGAACCAAGCCCACAGGGCTCACTTCGGCAGAACTGACGACGGATGCGGCGGACATTGCGGACTTAGTGCCGAGTTTGGGCTCATCCGTCACGAAAAGGACCGCTTCAGCGGACATCGACGATGGTCGAACAGCCAAAAGCCAGGTTGATCGCCCCTGAACTGTCCGCTTCGAGGGTTTGGCAAGTCGCCGGACAAGCCAAAACCCGCGACGGATTGGGGTCTTGGTCGTAATACCACCCGCCCGAGGCGCGGCAATCACCGAGCGTGTTCACTTTCGGGATGGTCGTCACGGTTGCGCCCCCGCCCGCGTGATACTCCAAGTTGACGAGGCCCGGATCGAACGCCTCACCGCTCGGAGGCGGGGGAATTTTCCATTCGCAAGATAGCTGCGCCGCCTGAAGCGCGTCCGCCGCGAGCGCGCGGAAGACAACGTTGAAATTGTCGTGCGCGCAGATCGGGAAGCGCAGCCCACCGGTCAAGATGCTGAGCGCTTGATGAGCTTCGCCAGCGGCATCCACGTCACTCCCACACTCCGCAGCCTGCAAGGGAGCGCTGGGCGGCCAGGCGCCCTCGTCCGTCGTATTTCCGACCACGCCGACGATGCTGTGAACGCGGTATTTGCGACGCTCGGCCGTACCGAACTGCTCGACCGAAAGCGCACGCAGCGTGACATCGAAACGAGCGGCATCGGCGCTCGGATCTTTGAGCACGAAGGCCCCCGGGTTGGCGCTGAGCTGAACCGGATCGGAACTCGACGCGAGCGCAGCCGCCGTCGTGCACTCGCTTTCATCATCGCTGACGATGACGATGCTCTTGAACGCTTCAGGGCGCGCGTACTGACCCCAACCGTCGGATCCGGCGAAGCCATCGATGAGCTTGCACCACGCATCCTGACTCATGATTTCGACATCTTGCTGATAGAAACGCGGGGCTGCGTTGAGCGTGGGCTTCGGCTGAGTGCCACTGCAATCACCCGCGCCCAGCGGAGCGCGAATGCAAATGTCGTTGGGTCCGTTCGCGGCTGAACCCGGCGATTTTTCGCCGTATTTGGAGATCATGATCACGCGATAATCCGCGCCGCTCGCCGACAAGATGCCGGCAAAGTCGTCGTTGATGCGCGCTTCCACGGCGGCGATTTCTTCGCTCATGCTGCCCGAATTGTCGATCACGAAGATGATGTCGACAGGCCGCTTTTCCGCGGTGGCGCGCTCGGAGATGGACGCGCAACTGGCCGCATCGACGAGCGGCGCTGCATCGCCGAGCTCGAAGGTCGCGCCGCCACTCGTGTTCAGCATGCTGCTACCACCCACGCCTCCCCGGCCTGGCTCATTCGAATCATGGTGAGCGCTTCCGCAGCCGCAGCACAGGGCGAGCGTGAACGTGCCCACCACTCGGGCAGCAGAGCGGTCGTACTGAGACATCGCCCCTTAGTGCGGCGTGCCGAGCGTTCCGTCACGAAAAGTGCGAGGCCAAGCCGGGCACCCCTCAAAAGGTGACTTGGAGGCCGGAACCGAAGCGCGCTCCCCAGTGAGGCGGCTTGAAAACGGCGCCCAAATCAGCGAGAAAAAATTCGGGGCGCTCGAACAAATACGTGGCCTCGGCGGAAACTAGGATGCCCAGGTGGTCCGTCACCGGGAGCACGTACCGTACGCGCGCGCCGCTCCCGAACCACGGCGTGAGGTGGCTCTGGGGATTGGCGACGGCGTTCCCCTTCGCCGTCCACGCGCCCGCTCGTAACGCGAGGCAGGCAGAAAGCCGGCCTTCATTCTCGATCGGCGAGTAGCAGACGGCGAGCCCGCCACCGAACGTTCCAATCTGGCCCCCGCGCCCCGTCTCGTCGCCGCCCACGATGGCGCGCTCCTGTGCAGCCCAAAAGACTTCGGCAACCGCACCGAAGCCGCGAAAATCAACGCCGGTGTCAGCGCCCACCCAGGGCGCAGCACGCGGCAGCTCACCAAGCAAGAGCCCGCCGAGTAGCGACGAGCGCACGCGCACTCGCGCTGGAGGCGCCGATTTTTCGGGGACCTCTGCTTCGGGTTCGCTTTCCGTGCGCGCGCTGGGATCGACGGCGAGCGCCACGACGAGCGCCGCAGCTTCGACGGCTTCGCCGCAGGTTTTCGTGTTCAACGTGCGCTCGAGTTCGCCCTCGGGATGGTGTGCTCGGACGACGAG
>Ga0105241_10003630_pt1 | contig 11467 bp, 10 predicted proteins | sample KBSC64metaG_FD_80422 | JGI IMG/M metagenome (GOLD analysis project Ga0105241, IMG submission 80422) | Corn rhizosphere microbial communities from Kellogg Biological Station, Michigan, USA - KBS C6-4 metaG | ecosystem: Host-associated > Plants > Roots > Rhizosphere > Soil | place: Michigan, USA... | reverse complement strand
CGGGTTCTTTTTTGTTTTACGGTTTCAGTAGTGGCAGCAATCCAAACCCCGAACAACTAGACCTAAGCCCAATTTGCCGCAGCGAACCTATGCCGCAGCGAAGCTATCTTGACGGCGACGGCATACGCAACCCGGCGCCCGCCCACGCCATGGGAGCGAGCGCTTATGTCGCATCGCCGAAAGGCGCGTTAACCTTTGCGCTGGGCGACCATGAACAGCCGCCGGAACGGGAACAGCGTCAGCCCGGCGTCATTCTTCGGATAGGCCTTTGCGACTCGCTCCCCATAGGCCGCTTCGAACGCGGCCTTCTCGTCGCCCTCGAGCACGTCGAGATAGCGCGTCAGCCAGGTGCCTTTGGTCCACTCCTTCACGGGATTATCGCCTTCGAGGACCTGGAGATACTCGGTTTCCCAGATGTCGATGTTTTGCGACAGCGGCGCCAGCACACCGTGATAAAAGGCGGGCCCTTCGACCGGCGGCGGCGTCACGAGATGCTCGACCTTGGACCGCCAGGGCCCGTTTAGCGCAGTCTCGCCGATCAGCACGTGCGACGGCGCCAGGAAGTTGCGCGGCATCTGCACTGCAAGCATGCCGCCGGGCGCAACCTTCTCCATGACAGAGGGGAAGAGTGCCGCATGATTGGGCAACCAGTGCAGTGCGGCATTGGAATAGACGACGTCATATTGCTTGGCCGGACGCCAGTGGCCGAGGTCTTCATGGGACCATTCCACGTCGGGCGCAGCTTTGCGCCCAGCGGCGACCATTTCAGCCGAGCCCTCGACGCCTGTGACCGCGGCAGACGGCCAGCGTTCCTTGATCAGTTTTGTCACGTTGCCGGCGCCGGCGCCGAGGTCCGCGACCGTGCGCGGGCCGACATCGGGAATGCGCATCAATAGGTCGACCGCGGGCCGGAGCCGGTGGCCGGAGAATTTCAGATATTGCTGCGGATCCCATACCATCGTCCAAGCCTTTTCTTTTTCGTATTTCCTTCGCCGTCGCCCTTGGTTACCACTGCTCGTCCCAGTCGGGCAAATCGCCGCACCCGGGACAGGGCAGGAAATCTAAAAGCGAACGAAAGCCAAACCAAAATCAAAACCGCGAAAAGCGAACAAGAGAGCGTGTGACCATGGACCTCGGGCTGAAATCAAAAACCGCAGTCGTCACCGGAGCCAGCATCGGCATCGGCCGCGCCATCGCCAAGGGCTTGGCTGCCGAAGGCGTGCGCGTGGTAGGCGTCGCACGGCGCACCGACCTGCTTGCTGAGCTGGTGAAAGAAGTCGGCGGCGGGCTGATCACGCCGTTCGAGCAGGACGTGATGGCCAAGGACGCAGCCGAAAAGATTTCAGCCTTCGCCGTGAGCGAGCTCGGCCATGTCGACATTCTCATCAACAATGCCGGCGGCAGCCGCCCCCTGCCCGTCGATGCGCCCGACAGCAAATGGGACGAAGCGATCGCGCTGAATTTCACCAGCTACCGTCGCATCGCGCATGCGCTGTTGCCGCAGATGATCGAACGTAAATGGGGCCGCATCGTCAACATCACCGGCAAGTCCGAGCCGGAAGGATTGAACGCCGCCTTCGCCGCCAAGGCCGCCGTGCACGCCTGGGCCAAGGGCCTGTCGCGCGAGATCGGCGAGCACGGCATCACCATCAACTGCATCCCGCCCGGCCGCATCATGAGCGAGCAGATCCGCCGCAACTATGCGCCTGACTATCGCGAGCGCTTTGCCGAGGAAGAAATTCCCGTGGGCTATTGGGGCGAGCCGGAAGATTTGGCCGCACTCGCGGTGTTCCTCGCCTCACCGGTGGCGCGCTACATCACGGGGACGGTGATCCCGGTGGATGGAGGGTTGAGGCGGTATCAGTTCTAGCGGGGCATTTCGAAATCCGAGCAGCTCGCCAGGTGTTCTCGTGAGTGGACGGCGTCAGTTGGCCAATCTCAGACAATCAACTCAATATCGGCGCGGCCGGAAATCAATTTTGCCATTCAATTTGCGAGGCGTTTTTTGCTCATTCGCAGGGTGGCAACCACACCCTCGTCCGACCAGTCAAAAGCTATCGTCCCGCCGAGCTGAGCGGCCATGCTTCGGTGCACTAACTTGCTCCCAAAGCCTTCCAGCTTTGTCGGAGCCACGACAGGCGGGCCTCCCCGTTCGGTCCACATAACCACGACGTCGTCCTCGTGGGCGTTGCAAGATACATCCAAGGTGCCACTTGAAAACGATAGCGCACCGTATTTTGCCGAGTTGGTTGCCAATTCATGGATCACCAGGGCCAGTGCTGTGCTCGAAGTCTCTCCCACGTTCATCTTGGGGACCGAGACACGAATACGGACGCTGGCTCCCTTCTCGTCGTACGGTGCGAGCAGCACGGAGATGAGGTCTCCAAGAAGCGTGGCGTCGCTCTTCCGGCCGGGCCCTGGACGAATAAGGTCCTGGGCACGTCCGAGAGCGATCAGACGACTGGTCAGCTCGTGTGCCATATCTTCTTTTGTCGCTGCCGAGCGTGACGTAATTTGAGTAAGCGCCGTTGCTATGGTTAGAAGGTTTTTCACCCGGTGGCTCATCTCACCCGCTAGCAACTCATTGGCCTCCTCGGCTTGCTTGCGTTGGGTCACATCAAGGAAGATACCGAACATAATTCGATCTGCTATGTCTGCATCGTCGCCTTGGCCCCGAGCGGAAATCCAGCGAATATCGGCTCCGGTTAGAATACGAAAATCTATCTCGTAAGCGCCAACGACCGCGCGGGTAGCCGCAAATGCTGACCTGACCCTCTCAAGATCGGCAGGATGGATATTCCTGGATAGTATCTCGAATGTGATTTTCCGTTCGTCCTTGGAAACCTCCCAAAGCTCGTACGCAGGCTCATCCATGGTAATAGCGTCAGTATCAACGTTCCAAGACCACAGTGCGACCCCGGCGGCGCGGGTTGCAGCCCGCAGGTGCTTTTCATGCCACACTGGCATAGTCACTTCGCTGGGAGACATCGCGCATTGCACCACGGTTCATCCCAACCGAAAACGAATTCTTTCGATAAGGTCGACAGACAGTACCATACCAGGCTGGGGAAAGGGCCGATTAAAAGCCCAGCAAATGCCCGCTCGGGATCCACTCGCAGACTTTCGTGTGCACGGGTGTTTGACTGGCATCCTGACCACCCACGATGAGAGGCGACGAACCGCAGCTCAGTATGACGGTGACAGTGCTGGACTGCACCTGATTATCCACTCGTAATCTCTCGCGCAGCCATTCCGGCGCTACCTGCATAATCCGGGGGCGATGCACCGCAGACTCAGCGACTTCGGGAGACCCGGTGCGCGACCTTGTTGAGCGAGGGCGCGCCGCCGTCGTCGACCTTCTCGAAAACGATCCTGGCGCGATATCCGAGCGCTCTGGCGATCTGGAGATAATTCGTCAGGTTGATATTTCCACCTTGCTTGAGACGGCGCGAGACGTGTCCGCCCGCTGTACCGAGCATGAAGGCCAGGGTCTCGAGGCTGATCCCCGCCGCATGCCGCAGCTGCGCAAGAGCCTCGATCATGTCGTTCTGGTCGCAGGCGACGTCCGCGTCCATACGGCCGCTGTTCGCTTCGTCGAGGCCCTGGAATTTACGTATTGTCATGGCGACGGCTCATCCACTCGCGGTCCGGTGCGACGGTTGCAGACCGTCTGGCCTGCACTGCTCGGCTTACATCTGGGTTTGAGAATTTCTGGCGACGCTCGCGTACCTATCAAAAGGCCGGCGGTGGCCGCTCAAAATTGGACAAATCGTCCTATGGCCTCGCGCGGGCCAGGCCGCGCAACGCCCGCAAGAAATTGTTCCGCACAGGCTGATCCGGCATGCCCCGGCGGTCGTTGAGGGTGTGGTGGCGCGGCAGAGCCTGCCCCGCAACGCCGAAACGCCGCCCCACGGTCGAGTGCTTCATGAGGCTCGGCCGTGACGGACAGATTGCGCCCCGGCCGTTCCCCGCCCGGCTGGGGCGCAGGTGCGGACGCGCCGGTCCGCGAGATCGGCAAACACCGCATCGCCATCAATTGCATCCCGCCCGGCCGCATCATGAGCGCGCAGAACCGCCGCGACTATCGCGAGCGCTTTGCGGAAGAGTAGATCCGGGTGGGCCATTGGGGCGAGCCGGAAGATCTGGCCGTACTGGCGGTGTTCCTGGCCTCACCGGTCGCGCGCTACATCACGGGCACGGTGATCCCGGTGGACGGCGGGTTGAGGCGGTATCAGTTCTAAGAGCTCAGTAACGTAGGGTGGGCACGCTTCCGCTTTGCCCACCCTCCCGGCAGCACGAGTCCTACACGATCATAAAGTTCGCTGCGTGCAATTGGCTGGCCGCAGCGTCGACGAAATCGATCGAGCCAGCGTGAGGCGCACTGCCCAGAGCAAGCAGGGTCCCGCCATGCCCATCGCTCCTGAGCGCGCTCATGATATCAGCGACGGAGTGGTAGACGCCGACGCCATTGGCAAGTTGGATGACACCGAGCGCGTCGTTGCCAAATCCGGAGATCGTATCGACTTGGTTGGCGGAATTGACAGAGACGGTCAGGCCCGAACTGTGATCGATGATGTCGACATGGGCCGGGCCATTGATGATCGCCTGGTTGCCGAACCCGACGAAGTGGAACTGATCCGATCCACCATTGGCGGTAACGATGTCCTGGCCGATCTGGTTTGTCACATCTGCTGTAGAACCGTTGAGGACCACATGATTGGCGACTCCGCCGAGTGTGATCGTATCGTGGCCGGCGCCGGCAACAACGCTATCCAATCCGTTGCCGGCTAGAATAGTGTTTGTTCCGGAGCCGACGGTGATCTGATTGACCATCCCGTCGAGAGTTACGGTGTTGTTGCCATCGCCAAGCGTGACGCTGTTGGCGCCGTCTCCGCCGGTGACAACGTCATCGCCGTTTCCAAGCACAACCTTGTTGCCAAATCCGGAGAGCATCACCTGGTCATTGCCATTGCCGGCAGTCGTCGTGCTTGCGCCGTCACCCGGATGGACAATATCTTTGCCGTTGCCCAGCGTGATGATGTTCCCGTATCCGCTGGCGTCGATGGTGTCGTTGCCGCTCCCAAGCGTCATCGTGGTGGCACCCGTTGAGCCCGTGACCGCAATATTGCCATCACCACCGGTCACGCGGTTGTCGAACCCCTCCAGATGGACGGTGCTGTCACCGCTCGGCATATCGACCGTGCCGTAGAGGCCGGCGTAGATCGCGTCGTTGCCGCCATTGCTGTGGATGATATTGAACATGCCATAGGCGTGGATGATGTCGTTGCCCGTCGTGCCCTCGATGATCGCATGACCGGACGCCGGACCGTTGATCATCGTCGGACCGGCCGCGGCTGTCAGCAAGATGCCGCCGGTGCCGTCTTTCGTGATGCCGAAATGCGTGATCGACGTATCAGCCAGCGTGAAGGTCTCGCTCGCCGTGCCGTTGCTGACCATGAGCGTCGAGCCGGATACGGTCGCCGTTGCGCCATCTGTGTAGGAGAGCCCGGACAGGTCGATTTCGTCGCCGAGCGCAATGCCTTTGATCTGGCTGGCAAAGGTCGATGCGCCCGCAACCAGCTTCTGCTCGATCCTGAGCATGCCCTGGCCGGAGAAAATGATCGCATCGTCGGCGATTGCGCCAGCCTTGAGATCGAGCATCCCGCCGGCGATCGTGGTCGCGCCGGCAATGCCACCGGCTTCGACGAATTCCGTGGCGCCATGATAAATCGTCGAAGCGTTCGCGGTCCCCTGATCAAGCACGTCGAGCGTACCGCCATTCAGGGTCGTGGAGGTGACGATGCCGCCGTCCGAGACGGAGATGCTGCCTGAATTGAGGATGGTTCCGCTCGCCTCGCTGGCATCGACCGCCGGTGCGTTTGGATCATTGGTCACGGGATCGGGTATCGATCCCGAAACCGTCATCACGCCACCATCGATGGTGGTGTTCTTGGCGATGCCTGCACCGGACAGGTGCATTTGGCCACCGCTGCCCACGTCTGCCGAATCGAATTCGCTTCTGATGACGGTGGCGAAGTAGCCGCCAGGCGAATAATAGACGGTCTCTCCCGACGCATTGATGACCCCGCCCGATTTGACGATGGTGTCACTGGCAATGCCGCCGTTGGTGAGATTCTGGACGCCGCCGGCGTTGACGATTGTCGCCGTGACGATGCCGGTGTCGACATCCTGTTCGCCGCCATTGTTGACGGTGGTGTGATCGGCCCGTCCCGGTCCCGGCTCATCGTGAATGTAGAGACCAGCGACATGTTGAATGCCGCCTTTGTTGATCGTTGTGTAGCTCGCGGTGGCGAGAAGCTCGACATCCTGTTCGCCGCCATTGATGACGGTGTTGGTTGCGGAGCCTCCCTCGCCGAAGTTACCGACGATTTGCTTGCCACCCGCCAAAATCGTCGTGTTCGTGGCCGTGCCGAGCACCTTGAAGGTGATGCCGTCAGATACGGTGAAGTCGCTTTCTGCATAGCCAAACTCAACGACGAACGTGGCGCCGCTCTGGAACGTCGTGTCCGAGAAGGTCGCACCGGCTTCGAGGATCAGCGTTCCGCCTGCCGAGACAATGCCACCGGTGAGGATACCTCCGTCCAGAACGTCCAGCGTGACGCCGTTTGCAACAATGAAACCAGTTTCGCTCGTGCCGTCTCCGATCTCCAGGGTGCTGCCGGCGTTGAACACAGTGCCCGAGAAATCTGCACCACCGAGCACGACAAGAACGCCACCTTGATTGACGATTGTGTCGGTCGCGGTCGCGCCGGCGGACAGCTGCATCGTTCCCAAATCGAGCGTCGTGCCGGTCGCCGTGCCGCCGGCATCCACCTTCATGCTGCCGAAGATTTGGACGATCGTTCCGGACACCAACGCTCCGTTCGACACTGCCAGAGTTCCACCATTTTCAACGATGGTGCCGGTCGCCGTGCTGGCGTCGACGGCAGGTTGGCCGGGCACGCTGGCGAACGGATCCGGTATCGATCCCGACACCGTCATGGCGCCGCCTTTGACCACGGCATTCACCGCAGTCCCGCCGCCAGTGACGTCGAATTCGCCCTGGTAGTTGATGGTTGCGGCGGTCGCCACGCTTCGGATCACGGGTTCCGGATACACCGGTGCCGTTTCGACAGTCTCTCCCGAAACCTTGAGGACGCCACCGGATTCGACAATGGTGCCGGTGGCGCTGCCACCATTGGTCACGTTCTGGGTGCCGCCGGAATTGACCCTCGTCGCCGTTGCGATGCCGGTGTCGACGTCCTGCTCGCCGCCATCGATGGCGGTGTGATCAGCCCTCCCTGGGGATGGTCCCTCATGGACATATGAGCCGGTGACTCGCTGGACGCCCTGGAAGATAGTCGTATAGCTGGCGACGCCGTTGAAGACGACGTCCTGCTCTCCGCCAAAGATGTTGGTGTTGGTTGCCGTACTTGTCGCGGAGGACCCGCCGACTGTCTGCGAACCGCCCGTCAGGATCCACGTGCTGTCGACGGAAATGTCGCCAGTGACATCCATCGTGTCGCCATCGTGGAGCGTAACTCCACTGGCGGGAGGAACAACCGTCATATGAATGCTCCGCGTTTGGTTCCCGAAAAATCAAACCAGCAAAGCAAAAATCATTCGACGGTTATTCAACCCAAAACTGCTGGAGTTCGGAATGCCTGTCAAGCCATCGTTGACCTGACCAAAATTTTGAACGGATGCGCGAGCAGTTTCGGCTAGTGAAAATCGTGACGCGCATACAGCTTGCGCGATGAATTTATCAAAAGCGTGACGAAGATTGCGGCGGTAACGTTCCCAGCGCACGCCGCAGAATGAGCGGCAGCAAACCGCCGGCCCAGAGAATCTCGCATTCGAGCCTGGTCTCGATCGCGGCGGTCGCCGTGAAGCGGTCGATCTCGCCCCCGTCGCCCGGCGGCGATGCCTTGCTGGGTGCCGGTGCTCTGGGACTATTGATTGGTCTTGAAGGAGACCGAACCAGGGCGCGTGCTCACGTTCGCGCTCTGGTTCCTAGCCTCACCGATCGCTTCGGTACGCAGCCTGCGCGCGACCAGAACTTTCAGCCACGACAGCCGCTTGATCTTCTGAATCTGGCTTTGTGTCAGGGAGGCCTTGAGCCAAGTTGAGTGCGCGCCTCCGGCAACGATCACCGCGCATTCCACCTGCAATTGAGGCGGAAAAAGCAGTCACCGCGAAGCAACGGCGCAGCAGGCCGGCCGCAGGCAAGCGCTCAGAACCCGAGCATCCGCAGCGCGTTCTTGCTGCGCTCGTCGTCCGGGTCGATCGATTGCGCCTTGCGCAGATCGGCGACGGCCTCCGAGCGGCGGCCCATGGTTTCAAGGATGAGGCCGCGGTTGTTGTAGGCTTCGACATAGGACGGGTTCAGCCGGATCGCTTCGGTGAAATCCGCAACCGCCTTGGCGTCCACATTCGAACCGGCGCGGTCGCCTTTGGCGACATAGGCCTTGCCACGCGAATTGTAGGCATTGAAGTCTTTCGGGTTGATCGCGATCGCCCGGTCATAATCGGCGATGGCGTCATTGATCCGGTGCAGCGACGAATAGGCATTGCCGCGATTCCAATACGCCACGCCGTTCCTGGGATCGATGCCGATCGACTGGTTGTAGGCGGCGATCGCCCGGTCATATTTCTGCAAGCCTTCGTAGGCGACGCCAAGACAATTGTAGCCGGTCGAATTGTCCGGGGCACGCTTGATCACCTCGCTGCAGTCAGGCACGGCCAGATCGTATTGAAGATTGTTGCTGTAGGCGACGCCGCGCGCGCCGTACAGCCAGACCAGATGCGGATCGAACCTGATGGCTTCGCTGTAGTCCGCGATCGCAGGCTCCCAACCGCCCTTTTTCGTGATCAGCCGCTTTCTGAACTGCGCCTGCCCGCGTTGGCCGAAACCAAAGGCGTATTTCGGATCGATGATGATCGCCCGGTTGATGTCGGCGATGGCCTGGTCGAATTCGCCCTTCTCCATCCACGCCATACCGTGTCGGACGTGAGCCCACGCATCGCGGGGATCGAGCCTGATCGCCTCGGCGTGATCGGCCAACGCCGCGTCATAGTCATGCCGGGCGTAGGACGCGACGCCACGGTTGTCGAACGCTGCGGTGCGTTCCGCCGGCGTTTCGTTGGCGTCACCGATGATGCGGCTGCAGGCAGCATCCCCCAGCTCGGGCTTGTCGGCGCTGGCGGCGCACGCGTCGCGGTCATCGGGCGTCGCGGCCAGCGATGGCATCGCCAGCAGAAGGCTCGCGCAAAGCAGCAATCCACCGCGTATCGTCATGCCGTTTCCTCCTCCGACGGACGCGACGACTGTAACCGTAACAGCGGCGCTTCCGCCATCGTCAACCAGGGTCGACGAAACGGCTCATACGCTGACCTATTCGATCACGTCGTCCGCTCGCCCGATCAGCGAGGATGGGATGGCAAGCCCAATCTCCCGCGCGGTGTTGAGATTGATGACGAGCTCGAAACGTGTGGGCTGCTCCATGGGAATCTCGCCGGCCTTCTCGCCGGCAAGCACCTTTTTGATCAAATGAGCCGACTGGTGGCACATGCTCTGCACGTTGGGGCCATATGACATCAGCCCGCCGGCCTCGACGAACTCCCTGAAATTGAACACCGTCGCAATGCGTTCGCGCCTGGCGAAGTCAGCCAGCTCGCGTCGGTGCAGATAGAATAGAGGATCGTAGACGACGATTGCGCCGGTGAGGCCGGAGCCGCCCGCCCGCGTAAATGCGCAATCGAGGTCATCGGGCTGGACGGCCGCCAGCGGCAGCAGTGCCACCGCACTCGCCTTCGCTGCGAGCTCGACTTCGGTCAATTCAGCCACCGAGCGTTTGTCGCCGGGTTGAGCACGACACCCAACTTTGCGATCGACGGCATGATTTCCCTGATGAGCTCGACGCGCTTGCCGTCGAGATCGGCATTGATGCAGGTGACACCGGTGAGGTTCTCGCCCGGCCGGCGCAGATTCGTCACCAGCCCGGCCGCGAGCGCATCGCACGTCACCGCCACGATCGGGATGCTGCTGGTCGCCTGCTTGGCGGCCTTGCCCGCCTGGTCACCGCTGGTGAAGATCAGATCGACGCCGGACCCTGCCAATTCGGCGGCAAGCTTGGGCAGTTGATCGATGCGGCCGTTCGCAAAGCGAACGTCGAACGAGATGTTCTTGCCCTCAACCAGCCCTTGGTCTGCAAGACCCTGATAAAGCCCCTTCAAATAGGCTGACGACGCCGTCGACCCGGGCAGCAACATGCCGATCCTGGCATGCTTTGCGCGGTCCTCGGCTCTGCCGCTTGCGGCAAAGATCGCGCTCATGACAACAGCGAGAACGAACAAACCGGTCTTCATGAAAAATCGTCCGCAAACGGAAATGAGATCGTGCGCTCGAAACGCGATCATTCTCGGCCGGATTGGCCCGTGCGCGCAAGGTCAGCTTTTTGGTGGGGTGTCAGACCCGCGTCGGGTCAGGCGGGGCAAAGGGATCAATGGGCGGCATGCCGAGGCTTGTCGCGGACCAGTACCACACTAGCATCATGCCAGTGTTTTGCCCGACGGGTCAACTTTTCCGGTGTACCGGAGGTCGAAGCGGAGCCGGCTGAAAAACCCTTGCGCATCAAAGGACGTTCTACTGTGCATGGGGTTGTTTTGCGATTTTGTTCAGAGCGCAGAAGAAAAATTCACTCCGCCTGCAAAATCTCGGCGATCGCGGCGCCCGCCGCGATGGTGCCGAGCTTGCCGCCGACATCACGCGTCGCCCTGCCCGCACCGATCGCTTTCGCCACCGCCGCCTCGATCGCACGCGCCGCTTCCTCGTAGCGGACGGCGCCGCTTCTCTCGCCGTGCCAGCCGAGCAGCAGCGCGGTCGAGAGGATCAGCGAGACCGGATTGGCGACGTCCTGCCCTGCGATATCAGGCGCCGAGCCGTGCGCGGCCTGCGCCATGGCGTAGCGATCGCCGACATTGAGCGAGCCGCCGAGGCCGAGGCTGCCCGAGAGCTCGGCGGTGAGATCGGACAGGATGTCACCGAACATGTTGGTCGAAACGATCACGTCGAACCGATCGGGGTTGCGCACCACATGCGCCATCATGGCATCGACAAGGATGTCGTCGACGACGAGGCCAGGATAACCCTTCGCCGCCGCGCGGCAGATGTCGAGAAACATGCCATCGCCGATCTTGAGCACATTGGCCTTGTGCACGATGGTGAGATGCTTGCGCCGCTTCATCGCCAGGCGACAAGCGGCTTGCGCGATGCGCTCGCAGCAGAGCCGCGTGATCCGGCGCAACGAGATCACGACATCAGGCGTGACCAGCAGCTCGCCATTGCCCTGCTCCATGTTGCGGTCGGCGTAAAACCCTTCCGTGTTCTCGCGCACCACGACGAGGTCGAAATCGCCGACCCGGCCGGACAGCCCCGCATAGGTGCGTGCCGGCCGGACATTGGCGT
>Ga0105241_10003629_pt1 | contig 11467 bp, 11 predicted proteins | sample KBSC64metaG_FD_80422 | JGI IMG/M metagenome (GOLD analysis project Ga0105241, IMG submission 80422) | Corn rhizosphere microbial communities from Kellogg Biological Station, Michigan, USA - KBS C6-4 metaG | ecosystem: Host-associated > Plants > Roots > Rhizosphere > Soil | place: Michigan, USA... | reverse complement strand
CGACGGCGACCTCGGCGTCGTCCTGGCCGCCGACGACGCGCTGGTCGTCTTCCACGCGCTGCGCACGCTCACCCGCGCGGCCGCCGGGACGGCCAAGCCGCGCTGGGTCATGTCCGGCTTCTCGCGAGCGCCGGGCTCCTCGCCCGATCCCGGCGCGACCGGCCGCAACCTCATGGGCCAGCTCGACGGGACCAACAACCCCACCGCCGCGCAGCCGGACTTCGCGGGCAAGGTGTTCGTGGCCCCGGACGCCACGACGGCGTGGATGCGCGGCGGGTCCTACCTCGTTTTTCGGCGTATCAGAATGCTGCTGACGTCGTGGGACGCCCAGACCACCGCCGCGCAGGAGAAGGTGATCGGACGGCACAAGGCCGACGGCGCCCCGCTGTCCGGCGGCACCGAGCACACCCCGGTCGACCTCTCGGCGCAGAACCCTGACGGCTCGCTGGCCATCCGCGGCGACGCGCACATCCGGCTGGCCGCCCCGGCGAGCAACGGCGGCGCGGCCATGCTCCGGCGCGGCCTGAGCTACGACGACGGCCTCACCGCCGACGGCGAGCCCGACGCCGGGCTGCTCTTCCTGGCCTGGCAGGCGGACCCGGCCAGGGGCTTCATCCCGGTCCAGCAGCACCTGACCCGCAGCATGGACGCCTTGAACCGGTTCACCACGCACGAGACCAGCGCGCTGTTCGCGATGGTGCCGGCGCCGAAGGCCGGCGGCTATCTCGGTCAGGCGCTGCTTGATCCGGGGAGCGCGTAGCGGGGCGTCGGGGCGCCGGATATCAGGGCGTTGACTACTGGAACCCTTGTCAGGGTTTAGCGTTCGGGCACTGATACTTCAGGTCGCCGGCGCTGGCTGTTTCGGTCCCGGCGGCCAGCACCTCGGGGTTGGTGATGCGGAACGTCGCGGTGACCGTTCCGCTCCCCGTCAGCTTCAGCTGCCACGCCAGGTGCACCTTCGGCGACTTGCCGCTCACCGTCTCCGTGCCGGTGACCTTCTGCGTCGTGTGGTTCTTCGCCGGGATGTCCCACTCGTAGTGCACGACCCCGGTTCCGCCGTTGGTCGTGAAGTCCGCGACCATGTCCACCGAGGTGTCGCAGATCCCCGTGGGCTGGACCGGGGCGAAGTTGTGCACGGAGATGCTGGAGATCTGCACCGGCGGCGCGGTCTTCTTGTCCCGTAGCTTCACCGCGACGAACGCCGCCGCCCCGAGCACCGCGCCGACCAGCACCAGACCGACCAGCGCGCGGATGATCCGGCTCGCCAGGCCGTCCTTGAGGTCTTTCTTCGCGGGCTCGGAAACACCGTGGCCGGTCGCCGCGGCGAGGCCGCCGGGCACCGTCACCGGGGTCGAGCCGAGCAGCAGCGCGGTCGTCCGCGCGGCGTCCTCGGCCTGCGGCACCACCGGCGTGATCAGCCAGATCTGCCCGGCGTCCTCGATCAGGTCCAGCACCGGCACCGTGCCGGGCAGCAGGCCGCCGCGCGCCGCGACGGTCCGCTCGACCAGCCGCGGCACGCCGCCGGCCGCCTTGACCCGGACCGGGTCGAAACACAGCACGCCCAGCGTGCCGCCGTCGGCGCCGGTGGCGGAGTACCACACGCCATCGGCGGCGCGAAGCACCTCCGGACCGAGCTTCAGGCCCATCCCGGGCAGTCCGCCCTTGCTCAACGCACTCTCCCCCAGATTTTTCTGGCAGCACAGTGTCCGGCGGCACAGTGTTCCGGCTGTGCGGCTGATCGCGCTTGCGGCAGTGTAGAGCGTCCGGCGACGATGGAGTTCACCCCTCCCCCGAGGAAAGAGCCCGAACGATGCCTGTGACCCGTCTCAACCACGCCGTGCTGTTCGTCCGGGAGCTGGAGCGCAGCGTCGCCTTCTACCGCGACCTGCTCGGTTTCGAGGTGCTGACGCAGGCCCCGAACGCCGCGTTCCTGCGGGCGCCGGGCTCCACCAACGACCACGACCTCGGCCTGTTCTCCATCGGCTCGCAGGCCGGTTCCTCCGAGGCCGGCCGCACGCGCGTGGGGCTGTACCACTTGGCGTGGGAGGTGGACACGCTGGCGGAGCTGGCGCGCTTCGCCGAGAAGCTGAAGGAGCACGGCGCGCTGGTCGGCGCGAGCGACCACGGGACGACCAAGGCGCTGTACGCGCACGACCCCGACGGCCTGGAGTTCGAGATGTCGTGGCTGGTGCCGGCCGACCTCGTCGCGGGGGCGCAGCTGCCGGAGGGGTCGTTCACGCTGCCGCTGGACCTGCCGAAAGAGATCGAGCGGTACGGCGCCGAGAGGCGGGGCGGGGTCGGGATCTCGCACGTCGTCGTGCCCTGACGGGTTCGGGTTCGGCGTCGTGACCTGACGGGTTCGGGTTCGGCGTCGTGACCTGAAGCGGGCTGTTTGAGATCGGTCACACCAGACGGCGACCCGTCCCTCAACCTGGCGACTTCCCAGCGAACCCGAAACCCGCGGCCCCTGCCACCGGATACTCTTGAGAGGTCGCAGGTCCCACCGCTTCGATCTCTTCACTGGAGTCACCCGTATGTCGCTGCCCAGCCAGCAGGCCCTGTCCAGAATGGTCGTCGCCATCGACGGCCCCTCGGGCTCGGGCAAGTCGAGCGTGTCGCGCGGGGTCGCCGCGCGGCTGGGTCTGCGCTTCCTGGACACCGGCGCGCAGTACCGGGCGATGACGTACTGGATGCTGCAGAACAAGGTCGACATCGGCGACGCCGCCGCGATCGCGGCCGACGCCGGGACGCCGGAGATCGTCTCCGGGACCGATCCGGCCGGGCCGGCGATCAGCGTGGACGGCGCCGACGTGGCGGTCGAGATCCGCGAGGCCGACGTCACCGGCGCGGTGAGCGCGGTGGCCGCGGTGCCGGAGGTGCGGGCCCGGCTGATCGCGCTTCAGCGGGAGATCATCGGGGACGGCGGGATCGTGGTCGAGGGCCGGGACATCGCTTCAGTGGTGGCGCCGGGGGCCGCGGCGAAGATCTTCCTGACCGCGTCCGAGGACGCCCGGGCGGCCCGCCGCAACGCCGAGCACGCGGCGAGCGGCGGCGGCGGCGCGGGGGCGGACAGCGTGGCTGCCACGCGCGAGGCGCTGACCCGGCGCGACAGCGTCGACAACCGGACCAACGCGCTGGCAGCGGCGGCGGGGGCGGTTGTGGTCGACGCCACCGAGCTGACGTTGGAGCAGGTGATCGAAGCGGTCGCCGGCATCGTCATCCACGCGGCCGAGGGCTCCGTGCCGGACGCCGCCTCCCAAGGGGTGGGACTCACCAGATGAAGGTTCTCCGCGGTTCAGAGACAGATTCGGCTCCACATCGTCCGTCGGTCCGTTCCCGGACCCGCACCGCCGGCCACTCGGTTCCCAGTGCCCGCGGGGCCAAGCGTGCGCACCGTATCGGCGTGCCGCTCATGCACTCGCTGTGGCACGTCACCCAGCACAACGCGGCCAACGTCCCGGCCGACGGGCCGCTGCTGCTGGCCGGCAACCACACCGGCTTCCTGGACGGCCCGCTGATCGCCGGCGTGGCGCCGCGGCCGGTGCACTTCCTGGTCAAGAAGGAGATGTTCGTCGGCCCGCTCGGCCCGCTGCTGCAGCACGGCTTCGGGCAGATCCCGATCGACCGCGACCACCCGGACCGTGCCGCGATCCAGGCGGCGCTGGCCGCCCTGCGCTCCGGCGGCGTGCTGGGCGTCTTCCCCGAAGGCACCCGCACCACCGGCGAGTTCGAGTCGGTGCACAACGGCCTGGCGTACTTCGCGGTGGCCACCGGCGCGCCGGTCCTGCCCGTGGCCTGCCTCGGGACGGCGGCGAACGGCAGGACGGTGGGCTCGCTGCCGACCCCGCGCACCCATCTGGACCTGGTGTACGGAACACCGCTGAGCCTGGAGGAGTTGTCCCAGGGGTCCGAGGGCCTGGGGCGGCGGCAGAAGATCGCCGCCATCAGCGAGGAACTGCGAATCCGCCTGGCGGCGCACGTGCAGTACGCCAAGCAGCTCACCGGGCGCGACAATTAGACACGGACACGGACGCGAAGACTGACGCGGTCCGGTCGGCGGCTCCCTGCCAGCTTTGGGGGCCGCCGACCGCACGCTTTTACGAGACGCGCTTCTAGGTAAGCGCGCATTACGAACTGAGGGATCCCTGATGCAGCCCGACACCGAGGACTACACCCCCGGCGACCTGACCGCCGCCACCGACGGCGCCTCGGACGTCGGTTACTACGACGAGGACTTCGATTACGAGGCCTACGCCGAGGGGCTCGACGCCGAGGACTGGGACAGGGGCGAGGGCGACTCCGTCCGGCTGCCGGTGCTGGCCGTGGTCGGACGCCCCAACGTCGGCAAGTCCACGCTGGTGAACCGCATCCTGGGCCGGCGCGAGGCCGTGGTGCAGGACGTGCCCGGCGTCACCCGCGACCGCGTGTCCTACGACGCGCACTGGAACGGCCGCCGCTTCACCCTGGTCGACACCGGCGGCTGGGAGCGCGACGTGGAGGGCATGGCCAAGGCCGTGGCGTTCCAGGCCGAAGCCGCCATCAACGCCTCCGACGCGGTGATGTTCGTGGTGGACGCCACCGTCGGCATCACGGACACCGACGAAGCAGTGGTCCGAGTCCTCCGCCGCGCCGGCAAGCCCGTGGTCCTGGCCGCGAACAAGGTGGACGACCAGCGCACCGAGGCCAACGCGGCGGAGCTGTGGAACCTCGGCCTCGGCGAACCCTTCGCCGTCTCCGCGCTCCACGGCCGCGGCTCCGGCGACCTCCTGGACGCCGTCCTGGACGTCCTCCCGGAGACCCCGGCCGTCCGCTTCGGCGTCCCGATGGGCGGCCCCCGCCGCGTGGCCCTGGTCGGCAAGCCCAACGTCGGCAAGAGCTCCCTGCTGAACAAGCTCGCGGGCGAGGAACGCGTCGTCGTGGACCCCACCGCCGGCACCACCCGCGACCCCGTCGACGAACTGATCGACCTGGGCGGCAAGACCTGGCGCTTCGTCGACACAGCAGGCATCCGCCGCCGCGTCCAGCAAACCTACGGAGCCGACTTCTACGCCTCCCTGCGCACCCAGGGCGCCATCGAGAAGGCGGAGGTGGCCGTCGTCCTCGTCGACGCCGCCGACAGCCTCACCGAGCAGGACCTCCGCATCATCACCATGGTCGCCGAAGCCGGCCGAGCCCTCGTCATCGCCTACAACAAGTGGGACCTGATGGACGAGGAACGCCGCTACTACCTCGAACGCGAGATCGAACGCGACCTGGTCCAGGTCCGCTGGGCCCCGCGCGTGAACCTGGCGGCCAAGACCGGAAGGCACGTGGACAAGCTCGTCCCGGCCCTGGAGCAGGCCCTGGAGGGCTGGGAGACCCGGGTACCGACAGCGAAGCTGAACGCCTTCCTAGGGACGCTGGTGGCGGAGCACCCGCACCCCCTCCGAGGCGGCAAGCAGCCGAGAATCCTCTTCGGCACGCAGGCATCAACGAGGCCGCCCAGGTTCGTCCTCTTCGCCAGCGGCTTCATCGAGGCAGGCTACCGCCGCTTCATCGAACGCCGGCTGCGCGAGGAGTTCGGCTTCATCGGCTCCCCGATCCAGATCTCGGTGAAGGTCCGCCAGAAGAACAAGGACCGCAAGAAGTAGGAACACCCCACCACCGACCGCGGATCGAGGGCGCCCGCAGTAGGTCCGGCACCCTGTCAGCAGCACCTCCGGCGCGCCGCCAACAACCGATGTGATTCGAACCCCCCGGGTGCGGTATTGTCTTCCTGCCCGCAGATGCGGGCGGCGGGCTGTAGCGCAGCTTGGTAGCGCACTTGACTGGGGGTCAAGGGGTCGCAGGTTCAAATCCTGTCAGCCCGACGGTAACGTCGCAGGTCAGGGCCTCAATCCGGAAGATCGGATTGAGGCCCTTGATATGTTTTGGGGCCGATTCGGGGCCCCCAATTGGCCCCCTGAGTCACCAGCTCGACCTACGACTGCCAGCGCTGTCGGCCCTTGACCTGCGGCATCGCGGTGGTAATGCCTCCGAGGGGCACCCGGTGGAGGGTCAAGGGGGTCCAGAGCGAGGGCGGGTTCGTTTGGCTGGCGCGCGGGACGGCCAGCGTTGAGGCTGTCGGCGGCCAACGCCGAGCCGTCGGGGATCTTGAAAAGAACCACATTTCAGCTCGCGATGCAGGTCCTCGTTCTGCCTCTCATGCCGATGCACCGATTGCGGCTGCCGGACCGCCATCAGGATCCCCTCCAGCAGGTCTAAGCGGCTCGAATCCGGTCACCACCAGCGGCACGCGGTACGGCGCGGCGATCGGCTCGTATTCGTCGGCGGTGAAGCGTTCGCGGACTTCGTCCTGGAGCTGGTTCCAGGCATAGGTCACCTGGTCGTGGAGGACAGCCGGCTCGGCCCCGGTGTCGAAGAAGGCGCGGCACGCCTCGGTGGTGGTCGTGAACCCCGGCGGGACGTCCAGCCCCGTCCGCGTCATCTCGGCCAGCCCTGCGCCCTTGCCGCCGAGTAGGTCGGCCATGCCCCGGCCGCCTTCGGCGAATCTGTACACGTACTTGTCCATCACCGGAGGTCCTCGCTACGTCCGCACTCGATCGGCACTCGCGGCCTCACCTCCAGCGTCGGCTGGGACACAGGGCCCTGACGGAGTCCAACGGAGGCGCGGAGCGGGACTGGGCATTCATGACCGAAGCCAGCCGCAGGCCCCGAGCCCGCAGTTCCCGGACCTCCGGGACTGGATCGACCCCTTCGGGCTGATAGACCTGCGTCCCAAGCTCGACTTCCACCCCATCGTCCGCGGTTCATAACGGGGAACGCGTCCAGGACTGAGCCCGGCAGCGCCGGGTCAGAAAACTCACCGGCGGCACCGCGCCCGGCCAGTCACAGCGCGCTTACAGCCTCCGTGGCGAGTTCGGCCAGCCGCATGCGCTTGGCCTCCAGTCGGTCCTGTTCGCCCCGCCAGGTCTTGTAGGCGGCGCCGTCGCCACGGCGCGGGCGGCGCTTGGCCAAGTCGTCCGCGGCCAGGCGCCAGCACAAGGCCTCGACCACCAGATGCAGCAGAGCCGCGTTGTGCTCCACGAGACCCGGCGGCACGCCGGTGCCGACGGAGAGCAGCGTCAGGTTCCGGGTCTGGGCGGCAGCCGTGCCACGGCGCCACTTCGCGACGAAACGCCACCGCGGGCGGCGGACGCACGGCACCGGGATGCCGGTCGAGGGGGCGCTCACGGCTCTCGCCTCCTGCTGGTCGTCACGGATTCAGGGCATTGATGCCCGTACTGACAGCCTCGTCCGCCCGCCTCGGCGCAGGCAGTAGCCGATGTCCCCGCTTCTTCGGGCCCGAAGCCCCACATCAGCCGGACCGTTCGGCTCTGACCGGCAACGAGCGGCAACGAGCGGATAAAAGGAACCTGATTAAAAGGAGCACCAAGAGACGCATGGCCATAGCAGGACCCGTGGTCGTTGGCGTCGACGACTTCGACTGCAGCGACCGCCTCATCGCCGCCGCGGCCCGCGAGGCTGAGCTGCGCGGGACGGCGTTGTGGCTGGCACATGCGTACCGGCCTCTCCGACCAGGCCGACAGGCGCGTCATGGTCGGCATCGACGTCGCCGACGACCCGGCCACCGGCCAGAAGGTCCTGAAAATCGCCTTCAAAGGAGGGCAGCAGTCCGCCAAACCGACCTCCTGGATTCCGCCCCGTACGCTCGATCTCGTGCGGTGATCCGTTCTGGAGTGGAGCGTTCGCAAGACATATTCGGCGACGTGGGCCTTCCCGTTGATATACCGCCCGAACAGCATCAGTGTCGCCGAGACCGGGCAGCCCTCCGAACGACCGATATGTATCCGGGCCTGCGAAAGGAGCGGCACCTGGGCGTGGAGGAGCTCTGGCGGCGGGCCTGGCTCCCGTCTCGGTCCTGTCAGGCGTCAGCGGTCGCGAGTTCGAACCACACCACTTTGCCGTGTGCGGTCCGGCTGGAGCCCCAGCGCCGGGCCAGTCGGCTGACCAGGAACAGTCCGCGGCCGTGCTCGTCGAGGTCGGCGGCCTCGAGCAGGATCGGCAGATAGTGGTCGTTGTCCCGCACCTCACACAGCAAGGTGCTGGTGTGCAGCAGCCTCAGCTCGATGGGGTCGGTGGCGTAGCGGATGGCGTTGGTGACCAGCTCGGTGACCAGCAGCTCCGCGGTGTCGAAGAGCTCGGGCAGGGACCAGCCGGCCAGGGTCTGGCGGACCAGCCTGCGGGACCGGCCCACAGCAGCCGGGCGCGGGCTGAGCAGCCAGTGCGCCACGTCCGAGGCGGCGATGCTGGACAACTGCGCCGCCAGCAGGGCGACGTCGTCCTCGTGCTTGTCGGGGTCCAGCGTGCCGATGAGCGCGTCGCACAGCCCCTCCGGGTCGGTCGCCACCGGGCTGGCCAGCCGCAGGCTCTCGGCCAAGGCCTCGATCCGCTCCTCTATGTCGTCTCCGCGTGCCTCGACCAGGCCGTCGGTGTACATCAGCAGCGTGTCGCCGTCGCTGATCGGGATACTCACGGTGTCGAAGGCGACGCCGCCGACCCCGATCGGCGCGCCGGATGGCACCGCGACCGGCTCGACGCGGCCGGCGCCGCGCACGATCAGCGGCGGGAGGTGGCCGGCGTTGGCCAGCAGGCAGATGCCGGCGATCGGATCGTAGACCGCGTACAAGCAGGTAGCCAGGTGATCGTCGCCCATACGCTGGGCCAGGTTGTCGAGTTGGCGCAGCAGTTGGTCCGGCGGCAGGTCCAGGGCCGCCAGGGTCTGCACCGCGATGCGCAGATGTCCCATCGCCGCGGCCGAGTGCACGCCGTGTCCCATGACATCGCCGATCACGATTCCGACCCGGCTTCCGGGCAACGCCATGGTGTCGAACCAGTCGCCTCCCACCTCGACCTCCGGATTGCCCGGTAGGTATCGGTGCGCCACCTCGACGCCGGTGAGCGCGGAGGGCGCGGTCGACAACACGGCGCGCTGGAGCTCGGCCGTGGTGGCCTGCTGGCCCCGGTACAGACGGACGTTGTCGATGCTGAGCGCGACCTGGGCGGCGAGCTGTCCGACCGTCAGCACGTCGGCGTCGTCGAACCGTTCCCGCTCCGGCCGCCGCGTCACGGCCACGCAGCCGAGCACACGGCCGCGGACCGACAACGGCACAGCCAGGTAGGAACGGCCCGCCACCAGCGGGATCAGGTCGCGGGTGCCGTGGGCGAGCGCCATCGCCGCGGCTTGAGTCGGCTCCACGCTCGGCACGTACACCGGCAGGCCCGTGGCCATCGCCTCGTGGCACGGGCTGGTCGCGTACATGATCTGGACCGCGCCTTCCGGCACCACCAGGCGCCAGCGCTCCGGCGGCTCGTCGTGGGCGACGGCCACTCGCCGCATCAGGCTCACGGCCGTGGCGTGCGGCGAGAACGGTGCCGGGGCGCCGTCCACGAACAGGGCGTCGAGCAGGTGGACGGAGGCGAAGTCCCCCAGGCGGGGCACCAGGAGTGCCGCGAACTGCTGGGCGATCGCGACCATGTCGACGCCGGTGCCGATCGCCTCGGTCGCTTCCTTGAGGAATCTCAGGTGGTCGCGCAAGTCCACAGGTCCACATCCCTGGTCACGCCGAACTCGACCCTCCGATCGATCCCCGCGTTCGGCGCTCCGTGGTCACGCTGCGCCCACTCTAGGGATCACCGCCGGCCGCACGACGGCACAAGTAGAACAACTGAACCTCCGGCCCGGCCTCCGAGGTTTCCGGGGCATAGGACATCGTCCGCGCCAGCTCGACGGTGAAGCCGGAATCCGGCAAGATCGCCTGAAGCTCGTCGCGCAAGTACCCCGTTACCCGGATGCGGCTGCCCAGGAACGGGATCGGGACGTCGTCAACGTCGGCCTCGACCATGGCCAACGCCATGAGCCCCTGCGGTACCAGGATATCGCGCAGCAGCCCCAAGGCATCGCGCAGCTTGGCGCGCGGCAGGTGCAGCAGGGAGAAGAAGGCCGTCACGCCGTCGAATCGCCCGGGCTCCCGCGCCAGATCCAGGACATCGCCCAGAATGAATCGGGCCTGCGGGACGTTCGCCTGCGCGATCTCGAGCATCCGCGGCGAGAGATCCAAACAGGTGACCTCACATCCGGCGGAGACGAGCTGGCGGGCCGTCGGCAGCCCCGTGCCCGAACCGACGTCCAAGACGCGTGCGCCCGGCGGCAGCTGTTCCAGGAGGGCCTCAGCGCACGCGACCTGCCCTTCCTTGTGCGGGAAGGCCTCGTCGTAGCGGGCACCGATGGCATCGTAGGCGCGCGCCTGGGCGGCCTCGCGCTCGATCCAGGCGGTGTCCCCGTGGGTCTGTGGGGACAGTCTCTGAACGGCCATACACGCCCCTTGATGCAAACGGCGTACGCCCGGGATCGATCAACCACAGGCCCGATGATCGGTGACGAGGAGGGGCCGGATGACCAGGATCGACAACGTACTCGCTGGTCAATTTTACGTGCGATGAGCGCGGTTGGCCCCGACTGCACACCCAGCCAGTGAGTTGATCCCGACGGATATCGCTGGAGGGCTCGGTGCTGCCCCTGGGCTGTTCAGCTGGAACGTACACGCCATGGCCTGCGTGTTCGCTGCCGAGGGCGCACCTCGAAAAGTCCATAGCGCAATCCCGGTCGGCGACCGTCCCGGCCCTGAACATCACCTGCATCGCCAGCACCAGCAACCTTGCCGTCGCGGCTGGTAGGGCACACAGCGTCCAGCCGGTACCGGCTGGACGAATAGTCAGAGGCCGGTATGAGTGTGCGCCGCCCGCAACGTCGGCTCGTCCGGAAAGTCGTCGCGCAACGCCTTCACCACTCGGTGCAGGGCCTCGGCGCTGCGGCCGGCCCCCAGAGGGGATTCGCTGACCGGTGACGCAATGCGCAGCAGGACGGTCGACCTTGAGCCCGGCGACCTCCTTCTGCTCTACACCGACGGTGTCTCCGAGACGCGCGACGCCGAAGACCGGTTCTACCCGCTTGCTGCCCGGCTGGGGTCATTCGGCGGGAAGGAGCCTGGCGCTGTTCTCGACGAGCTACTCACCGATGTGGTGGCCTACTCCGCCGATGGGATGACCGATGACGCGGCGCTGCTCGCTGTCCGGTGTGAAGCATGACCGGGGAAGTTGGCTTCCAGGCGACCTACCCCGGGGGGCCAGCCGCTACGTCGCGCGACCAGACGGTCAACAGCCCAGCGAGATTATCGACCGCTGGGCACAGCCGGAGCAGCACCGCGCTTCCTGCCTGCGGTTGCGGACCACGACGAGCAACTGAACGCTGGGATCATGGACCGCCATAAAGCCGGCAGGGGAGGCTTTATAGCACATGCAACCTCTCAGGCTGGGGGCCCGCTTGGGGGCCACACGGGATGCGCGATCAGGACCGACCTGTAGGTGGACACTCGTCATACCCAACTGGTCGAGGAGGCATAGCGTGCGTGACGTGCGGAAACGGCTG
>Ga0105241_10003622_pt1 | contig 11482 bp, 9 predicted proteins | sample KBSC64metaG_FD_80422 | JGI IMG/M metagenome (GOLD analysis project Ga0105241, IMG submission 80422) | Corn rhizosphere microbial communities from Kellogg Biological Station, Michigan, USA - KBS C6-4 metaG | ecosystem: Host-associated > Plants > Roots > Rhizosphere > Soil | place: Michigan, USA... | reverse complement strand
TGCAGGCTTGGATCTCGGCGTGGTCGGGGCGGTGGCCGAGGCGGTCCTGGCAGTCGCGGACCGTACGCAGGCCCTGCCAGCCGAGGCACAGCGCGATCGTCAGCGCGACGATGCCGGCGACCACGCCGATGCCGGCCCTGGCCCGGCCGAACGCGCGGTCGCGGCGGGTGGCGAACAGACCGAGGGCACCGCAGACCACCGCGACCGCACCGAGCAGCACGCCCGGGTAGACCAGCAGCCCGAACGGGATCGCGAGCATCCCGAGCACCAGCGCGGCCGTGGCGAGCCGGCTCTGCCGCGGCCAGTGCGGCGCCCTGGTGGCACCGGCCTCCGGATCAGCCTCGATCGACACGGCACAAGTGTGCCTGCTCGCCGGTCGCGTTCCCGGGCGTTGCGCACGGCGTGTCCGCGGCCGGGAAGATCATCGCGGGGTAGGCGTGGGGCGGTACGGTGCCGGCGAGGCGGGGCACGCTACTCCTCGGGACTCGACGCACGCTGACATCGATAGCTAGCCCAGGAGGGACCGATGAGCACGCCGCAGGACCCGGGTCGGTCGGAGGATCGACCACCAGAGCAGTCCGGATACCCGGACGCACCACCGCCGCCGGAGTCCGAGAGCTACCCGTCGGGTTCCGGCCAGGCCGGCCAGCAGAACTACCCGTCGGCGCCCGGCTACGAGGGCAACCCGACCCAGGGCGGCACGCCCGACTACGAACAGGGTGCGCCGGATTACGGCAGCCAGGGCGCGCCGGGGTACGGCGGCCAGGGTGCGCCGGACCACGGCAGCCAGGGCGCACCGGACTACGGCAGCCAGGGTGCGCCGGACTACGGCGAGCCGAGCACCTCCGGTTACGGCGACCAAGGCGCGCCGGGGTACGGCAGTCAGGGCGCACCTGGGGGCGGCCAGGGCGGACCTGCGTACGGCGAGCCGGGGTACGGCAGCCAGGGCGCGCCCGGATACGGCGACCAGAGCGCACCTGGGTACGGCGGCCAGGGCGCCCCGGGCAGCCAGGGCACGCCCGGCGACGGCGACCAGGGCGCACCCGGATACGGCGAGCAAGGCGCGCCGGGGTACGGCGGCCAGGGCGCCCCGGGCAGCCAGGGCACGCCTGGCTACGGCGACCAGGGCGCGCCGGGGTACGGCAGCCAGGGCACGCCGGGGTACGGCGGCCAGGGCACCCCGGGCAGCCAGGGCACGCGTGGGTACGGCGACCAGGGCGCGCCGGGATACGGCAGCCAGGGCACGCCTGGGTACGGCGACCAGGGCGCGCCCGGGTACGGCAGTCAGGGCGGATACGGCAGTCAAGGCGGTCAGGGCTACGGCAACCAGGGCTACGGCAACCAGGGCGCGCCGGGGTACGGCAGCCAGCCGGGCTACGGCGACCAGCGCGGCCCCGGGCAGGACGGCCCCGGGCCAGGGCAAGGCGGCCCGGGCCAGCCGTACGCGGGCGGCCCGTCCGGCGCCGGCTCCTACGGCAACGCCCCGGCCTACAACCCCTACTCGGCGCCCGGCTTCGGTGCCCCGCCCACCCGGCCGAGCCTGCCGACGCCGAAGGAGGTTGTCTGGGCGACATACGCGATGTACGCGTCGATCGCGTTCAGCCTGATCAACCTCGTGGTGACGCTGGCCGACTCCACCGGCTACAAGAACGCGATCCGGGACGCCGACCCCAACCGGACCGTCGACGTCGACGCGGTCTACACGGCGGCGGTCGTGTTCGCGGTGATCGTCACCCTGCTGATCGCGGCGCTCTACGTGTTCCTCGCGATCAACCTGCGCAAGGGCAAGAACTGGGCCCGCATCACGACGTGGGTCATCGTCGGCATCTTCACCTTGCTCGGCCTGCTCGGCCTTGGCAACGACGCCCCGGCGTTCGCCCGCGTGCTCGGGATCATCGTGCTGCTGGCGAATGCGGCGACGCTCGTGCTGCTCGCGATGCGCCCGTCCAACGAGTTCTTCGCCCGGATGCGCCAGCCGCAATACCCGCAGTACTGACTCAGAGGAAGTCGAGCGTGGGCCGGGTGCCGTCGAGCACCCGGCCCGCTTCGGTGTCGAGGACCTGCTCCAGCAGCGTGCCGTACACGGACCGGAAGTCGGTGGTGACCTTGAGGTCGCCGGCGTCGAGCGAGGTCAGGCTGGGCTGGTCGCCGTAGAACCCGCCGCGCACCGGGTGGCCGGCGACCAGCAGCGGGCCGGCGGTGCCGTGGTCGGTGCCCTGGCTGGCGTTCGCGGCCACCCGCCGGCCGAACTCGGAGTAGATCGCGACGACCACCTTCGACCCGCGCGGATCCGAGTCCATGCCGGCGAGGAAGCCGCTGACCGCGGAGTCGAGCTCGCCGAGCAGCCTGGACTGGGTGCCCTTCTCGTCGGCGTGGGTGTCGAAGCCGCCGAGGCTGACCGCGTAGACCCGGGTCGGGACGCCGGCCCTGACACAGCGGGCGACGATCTCCAGCTGCCGGGCCAGCCCGCCCTGCCCACCCGCGGACGCGCCCCGGGTCTTCAGGTCGTCATCGTCGTCGTCGGACGAGCCGCTCGCGGCGTCCAGCGGCGGGCCGAAGGTCGCGGTCGCCGACAGCAGAGCGCCGGTGGCCCTGGCCGCCATCGCCTGGCTCGGCGGGTCGGCCCGGTCGGCGGCGGCGAGCTGCCTCACGCCGGCGCCGACCGGCCCGGCCGGCGCGTCGAACGACGTCAGCGGCAGCGCTACGCCGGCCGCCTTCGCGCCGACGGCCAGCGGCGGCAGGGTGGCACCGACCGAGACGACCCGCAGCGGGTCGGGCTGCGTCGCGTCCAGCCAGCGGCCGATCCAGCCGGTGTCGGCCGGGTGGTCGGGCGAGCCGCTCTGCCAGATGTCCATCGAGCGGAAGTGGCTGTGGTCCGGCTTCGGGTAGCCGACGCCGCGCACGATCGCCAGCCGGTCGGCGTCCCACAGCGACTTGAAGCCCTTCATCGCCGGGTTGAGGCCGAGCTGGCCGTCGAGCGCGAGCACCTCGTCCGGGCCGTACGCGAGCTCGGGTCGCGCGTCGTGGTAGGCGCGGTCCGCGTACGGCACGACGGTGCCGAGGCCGTCGTTGCCGCCGTAGAGGGTGACCAGGACGAGGACGTTCGCGTCGGCCGGCAGCGGGTCGGCCTCGGCCCGGCCGGCGATCTCCCGCCAGCCGACGGTGCCGGCGCCGGCGGCCAGCGCGGCGGCGCCCGTCACTCCGGACGCGAGCAGGAACCTGCGACGGGTCAGCGTGTCCACCATTGCCGTCCTCGGTAGTGGGGAGGTCGAGGGGTTGGGTCAGTCGGGCGGGGGCGTACTCACCGGGCCAGGTATTCGGGGCTGACCAGGGCGAGGGTGACCAGCCGCACGGGGTCGGCGGCCGCGTCCCTGAGCGCGGCCAGCGTGCGGTCGGTCCAGGCGTCGACGCCGAGCAGGTACGCGGCCGCTCCGGGCCGGTCCTCGCTGCCGGCGACCACGTCGAGGTCGGCGGTGCGGGCCATCGCCGCGGCGAACGTCAGCCGTTCCCGGGTCGCCGCGGTCGACAGCCAGGCGAGCCCGCTCGGCCAGCCGCCGACGCTGGGCGGCCGGAACGGCACCTGGCCGAGGGCGTCGAGCGTGCCCAGCAGCGCCCGGCCGGCCCGGCGGTCCCGGGGTACGGCGACGTCCAGCGCCCGGAAGACGCCCGCGACGTACTCGACCGGCGACGCGACGAGCGAGGACCTGTCGGCCCGGAACGCCGGCTCCAGGAACATCGCCCGCAGCAGCGCGGTCACGTCCCGCCCCGGTCCGTACGCGGCGACGAGCCGGCGCAGGGTGTCCGGCGGCAGCGCGGCGGAGCCGTGCCGGCTCCACAGCCTGGCGGCGACGAACGCCGCGGACTCCGGCCGGGCGGTGAGCAGGTCGACCAGCGAGCGGTCGTCGAGCTCGCCGGTCACGCCGAGCACGGTCTTGCTGCCGTCGTCGTGGTGCCGGGCCAGCGGCGCGGCGGTCGCGTGCGTCCGGTCGACCCGCCAGCCGGTCAGCGCCCGGGCCGCCTCCCGCACGTCGGTCTCCGAGTAGTGCCCGACCCCGAGCGTGAACAGCTCCATCAGCTCTCGGGCCAGGTTCTCGTTCGGCTTGCCCTTCTTGTTCTTCTGGCCGTCCAGCCAGACCAGCAGCGCCGGGTCGCGCACCATCGCCCGGGCCAGTTCGCGGAAGTCGCCGCGGCCGAGCGAGCGCAGCGTCTGGTTCTGCCGCAGCATCATCGCGGGGCTGCGCACCTTCTGGATGGAGGTGGCCCAGTGCCCGTGCCAGGTGAACGTGAGCCGCTCGACCAGGGGATGCCGGACCCGCACCATCCGGTCCAGCCACCACAGGGTCAGCGCGGCCGACCGGGACCGCAGCTGCCGGGCGTACGCCCTGCGCGCGTCCTTGTCGTTCGGTGCCGGTGGCCGGGCCGGCTCGCCGGACAGGTCCGGTGGCGGGGTCGCGGTCGCCCCCGGGTCGGCGCCGGGGTGCACCAGCGCGTCGACGGTCGCCTCGTACCCGCGCCGCGTCGCCGCCTCGATCTCGGCGCCGGTGGTGCCGAAGCCGGTACGCCGCAGCAACAGGGACACGTCCGACATGCGGGCCAGCGTCCCGGACCAGTGTTCGAGGAAGGTCAGGGCGAGGTTCTGACATCAGCTCCAGCCGGGCCGGACCAGCCCGGTCTCGTACGCGACGATCACCAGCTGGGCCCGGTCCCGCGCGCCGAGCTTCGCCATCGCCCGGTTGACGTGCGTCTTCACGGTCGCCGGGCTGACCACCCAGCGGGTCGCGATCTCGTCGTTGGTCAACCCCTCGCCGACCAGCCCGAGCACCTCCCGCTCCCGCTCGGTCAGCGGCGCGAGCTGGCCGGCCGCGGCCGGCTCCCGGGAGCGCAGCGCGAACTCCTCGATCAGCCGCCGGGTCACCCCGGGCGAGAGGAGCGCGTCGCCGGCGGCCACCGACCGGACCGCGCGCAGCAGGTCGACCGGCTCGGTGTCCTTGACCAGGAAGCCGGACGCGCCGTTGCGAATCGCCGCGAAGACGTACTCGTCCAGCTCGAACGTGGTGAGCACGACGACGCGGACGCCGTCCAGGGCCGGGTCGGCGACGATCCGCCGGGTCGCGGACAACCCGTCCTCGACCGGCATCCGGATGTCCATCAGCACCACGTCCGGGACCAGCTCGCCGGCCAGCCGCACCGCCGCGGCGCCGTCCGCGGCCTCGCCGACCACCCGCAGGTCGTCCTGCGAGTCGAGCAGGGCCCGGAAGCCGGCCCGGACCAGTGCCTGGTCGTCGGCCAGCAGCACGGTGATCACGCCGGCACCCGCTCCCGCACCGGGAGCCGGGCCGCCACCCGGAAGCCGCCGCCCGGGCGCGGGCCGGCGTCGAGCTGCCCGCCGAGCGCGGCCGCCCGCTCGGCCATGCCGAGCAGCCCCGACCCGGTGCCGGAGGTGTCCTCGGCGCCGGGGCCGTCGTCGGTCACCTCGACGGTCAGCTGATCGGGCGCGTAGTCGAGCCGGACGGTCGCGGTGACCGGCCGGCCGGCGTGCCGGGTCACGTTGGTCAGCGCCTCCTGCACGATCCGGTACGCGGCCAGCCCGACCGCGGCCGGCAGCGGTCGGGCGGCGCCGGTCACCTCGACCGTCACCGGCAGGCCGGCCGCCGAGGTCCGCTCCACCAGCGCGTCCAGCGCGTCCAGCCCGGGCGCCGGAGCCCGCGGCGCGCCGTCCGCGCCGTCCGCGCCGTCCGCGCCGTCCGCGCCGTCCGCGCCGTGCCGGAGCAGTTCGAGCACCGAGCGCAGCTCGCCCAGGGACTCGCGGCTGGCCTGGCGGATCGCGGTCAGTGCGGTGCGGGCCTGCTCCGGCTGCTCGTCCATCAGGTGCAGCGCCACCCCGGCCTGCACGCTGATCAGGGAGATGTGGTGGGCGAGCACGTCGTGCAACTCGCGGGCGATCGCCATCCGCTGCTCGCCGGCCCGCCGCCGCGACTCCTCCGCCCGGGTACGGCGGAACTCGACCGCGCGCTCCCGCCGGGACTTCACCAGCTCGACGATGGCGGCGCAGGCGACCAACCAGGCCGCCGTGCCGACCGCGGTGGCCGGCTGGGGCGGCGGCTGGCCGGCGACCAGCGGCGCGACCCAGACGAACATCGGGTAGCCGACCGCGAGCGCGACCCAGGCCGCCACCCGCCGGCCGCGGGCGAGCGCGCCGATCAGCGCGCCGATCACGGCCAGGTAGATCGGACCGCGTGGGTAGCCGAGCGCGAGGTAGACCCAGACCGGTACCGCGGTCGCGACCAGCGCCGCCACCGCCGACCGGCGGCGCAGCAGCAGCCCGGCCGCGGACAGCACCAGCAGCCCCCAGGCCAGCGGCTCGTACGGGCGGCCGGTGGCGGCGCGGCCGTGCGCGGCTCCGGCGGTGCCGGCGACCTGGATGGCCGCCACGACGACGGCGCCGAGCACCGCGCCGCGCCGCACTCCCATGCCGGCCACGGTAGAACGCCGGGCGCACGACCGCGTCGGCTCGGGGTCGGCTCTGCCCGTACCGCGGCCGCGGTACGGGGATACGTTCGACGGGTGCAGATGATCGATCACACGGACAAGGAGTTCGACGACGCGCGCAGCGGGATGCAGACCGCCTTCCGGCACGAGCCGGCGGTCGTCGCGGCGGTCCGCTCCGCGAGGGACGTTCAGGACGCGGTCGGGTACGCCGCGGCCCGGCGGCTGCCGGTGGCGGTCCAGGCGACCGGGCACGGGCTCGCGGTGCCGCTGGACGGCGGCGTGCTGATCGCCACCCGCGGGCTGACCGGGGTCACGGTGGACGCGGCCGCCCGGACCGCGTACGTGCCGGCCGGGTCGCGCTGGCGGGAGGTGGTGGAGGCGGCCGCGCCGCACGGGCTGGCGCCGCCGAGCGGGTCGGCGCCGAGCGTCGGCGCGGTCGGCTACACGGTCGGCGGCGGGGTCGGCCTGCTGGCCCGCACGGTCGGCTACGCGTCCGACTCGGTGCGTGCGTTCGACCTGGTCACCGCGGACGGCGAACTGCGGCACGTCACCGACGGGGACCTGTTCTGGGCGCTGCGCGGCGGGCGGGACGCGGTCGGCGTCGTCACCGGGATGGAGATCGCGCTGGCGCCGTACGGGACGATCTACGGCGGCGGGCTCTACTTCGACGCCGAGTTCGCGCCGGGCCTGTTCGAGCGCTACCGGGAGTGGTCGGCGGACCTGCCGGACCGGCTCACCAGCTCGATCGGGATGCTCCCGCTGCCGCCGGTGGAGGCGCTGCCGGAGCCGATTCGCGGCCGGCACGTCGTGCACGTCCGGTTCGCGTACGCCGGCCCGGCCGCCGAGGGCGAGAAGCTGGTCGCCCCCTGGCACGACGCCGGGCCGGTGTTGCTCGGCGGCGTGCGGGAGCTGCCGTACGCCGAGGGTGGCTCGATCTACTCCGAGCCGGACTTCCCGCACGCCTACTACGGCTCCAACGCGATGGTGTCCGGGCTGACCGAGCTCGGGCTGCGCCGGGTGGTGCAGCTGTCCGGCCCGAACTCCCGGGTGCCGCTGGTCGCCGACCTGCGCCAGCTCGGCGGCGCGCTGCGCACCGGCGGCGGCGCGGTGCCGTACCGGGAGGCGGCGTACGTTCTGCGCATGATCGCGGCGGGCGAGGGCGAGCTTCCCCTGGACGAGATCAGGCCGGCGCTGGCGGAGATCTTCGACGTGGTGGCGGACGAGACGCTCGGGCGCTCGCTCGGCTTCCTGTACGGGATCAGCACGCCCACCGAGCACACCGACGAGGTGTGGCCGGCCGGGACCAGGCGGCGGCTGGCGGAGATCAAGGCCGAGTGGGACCCGGCGAACCTGTTCCGGGCCGGGCCGGCGGTGGCGGCGTGACCGCGCTGGTCACCGGCGCCAGCTCCGGCATCGGCGCGGCGTTCGCCCGGCAGCTCGCGGCCGAGGGGCGGGACCTGGTCGTCGTGGCCCGGGACGCCGACCGGCTGGAGGGCACCGCCGCCTCGCTGCGGTCCGCCTTCGGGGTCGGCGTCGAGGTGCTGCCGGCGGACCTCGCGGTCGAGGCGGACACCACCGCCGTCCGCGCCCGGCTGTCCGATGTGGACCGTCCGGTCAACCTGCTGGTGAACAGCGCCGGGATCGGGCTGCCCGGCAAGTTCTGGGAGACGCCGCTGGCCGACCAGGAGCGGATGTTCCACCTCAACTGCACGGCCGTGCTGCGGTTGTCGCACGCGGCGCTCGGCGCGATGGTGCCGCGCGGCCATGGGGACATCATCGTGGTCTCGTCGGTGTCCGGCTTCGCGCCGACCGTGCGCGGCTCGTACGGGGCCAGCAAGGCGTGGGCGACGGCGTTCGCCGAGTCGCTGTCCGGTCAGCTCGCCGGCACCGGCGTGCACGTGTCCGCGGTCGCGCCCGGGTTCGTCCGGACCGAGTTCCACGGCCGGGCCGGGCTGGACATGACCAGGGTGCCGGGCTTCCTGTGGCTGGACGCCGGAAGCGTGGCGGCGACCGCGCTGCGCGACCACCGGGCCGGCAAGGTGCTCAGCGTGCCGGGCAGCCAGTACAAGGTGATCGTCGCCGCGTCCCGGCTGGTGCCGCCGTCGGTGAACCGGCTGGTCACCGAGCGGTTCCGGCGCCGGACCCTGTGAGGGGCCGGCTCAGCCGAGGACCAGGTCGGCCAGCTCGGCCCGGTGCCGGGTGGGCGAGCCGTCGAAACCGGCGATCCACTGTGCCCGCTTGTAGTAGCGGTGCAGCGGGTGGTCCCAGGTGAAGCCGATCCCGCCCATGGCCTGGATCGCGTTCTCGCAGCCGCCGACCGCGGCGCGGGCCGCCGCCACCGCCGCCGAGGCGACCGCCTCGTCCTGCGCGGGGTCGTCGACGGAGACGCACCAGGCCGCCCGGTAGGCCAGCGAGCGGGCCAGGGCGAGCGTCATGTAGGCGTTCGCCAGCCGGTAGGACACGCCCTGGTACGAGCCGATCGGCCGGTCGAACTGGGTGCGCGTCTTCGCGTACTCCACGGCGAGGTCGAGCGCCCGCTGGGCGACCCCGGTGGCCTCGCAGGCGAGCAGCGCCAGCGCCGTCCGGCGTACCGCCCGCAGCGCCACACCGGCGTCCACGTCGAGCCGCTCGGCCGGGGTCCCGTCCAGCCGCAGCTCACCCAGCCGGCGGGTGCGGTCCTGCGTGGACAGCGGGTGCACGGTCTCCGGGTGGTCGGCGAGGTCGACCCGGAACAGCGCGACCCGGTCGTGCTCGCGCGCGGCCACCACCGCGGTCGCCACCACGGCGAGGTCGGGGACCGCCCGCTTGAGGCCGGTCAGCCGCCAGCCGTCCACGTCGTCGTCCGCGCGACAGGCCACCGTGGTCTCCGCGTCGCGCAGCGTCCGGGCCGCGTCGTCGGCCCACGCCAGCGTCGCCGGCTTCGACGGCGGGGCGCCGACCGCGGCGCCGGCCAGCGCGACCGAGGAGAACCACGGCGCCGGCAGCAGCGCGTAGCCGGACTCCTCGGCCAGGACGGCGTGCTCGAGCAGCCCGAGGTCGGGGTCGAGCCAGCCGAGCTCGGTCAGCTCCTGCCACACCCCGGGGTCCCAGCCGTCGCCGTCGGCGAGCGCGACCACCCGGTCGATCGGGTAGCGGTCGGCCAGCCAGTCGCGGGCCGCCGACCGCAGCATCTCCTGCTCCTCGGAGAAGGCGAAGTCCACTGTGGACGCTCCTAACGCGACGGTGCGGTCAGCGGGACCGGGGCAGTCCGAGCACGCGCTCGGCGATGATGCCGCGGAGGATCTCGGAGGTGCCGGCCTCGATCGTGTTGCCGCGGCTGCGCAGCTGCTGGTATTGCCAGTAGCCGTTCCAGAAGCCGCCCTCGCCGTCGAGCTGGCCGTCCTGGCCGAGCAGCTCGATGGCCAGCTTGGTCAGCCGCTGGTTGGTCTCCGACCAGTGCAGCTTCGCCACCGACCCCTCCGGGCCGGGCACACCGGTCTTCACCAGCGTGGTGAGCGCGCGGTAGTTCGTGTAGCGCAGGCCCTGCAGGTCGACGTAAAGGTCGGCGATGCGGTCGCGGACCAGCGGGTCGCCGGCGGCGCCGGTCTTGTGCGCGGTGGTGAGCAGCCGGCCGAGCAGCGACTCCAGCCGGGCGGTGAGCGCGAAGCCGAGGGTGCCGCGCTCGTGCAGCAGCGTGGTCATCGCGACCCGCCAGCCGCCGCCGACCTCGCCGACCACGTTGGTCGCCGGCACCCTGACGTCGGTGAAGAAGATCTCGTTGAACTCGGGGTCGCCGGTGATCTGCCGCAGCGGCCGGACCTCGACGCCGTCCGAGTGCATGTCCACCAGCAGGTAGGTCAGCCCACGGTGCTTCTCCGAGCCCGGCTCGGACCGGGTCAGCAGGATGCACCAGTCGGCGACGTGCGCGTACGAGGACCAGACCTTCTGGCCGGTGACGATGAACTCGTCGCCCTCCTTGACCGCGCGGGTCCGCACGCTGGCGAGGTCAGAGCCCGAGCCCGGCTCGGAGAAGCCCTGGCAGAAGATCGTCTCACCGGACAGGATGCCCCGCAGGTGGATCGCCTTCTGCTCCGGCGTGCCGTGCGCGATGATCGTCGGCCCGGCCATGCCGAGGCCGATCACGCCGACGTGGTCGGGCGCGTCGACCCTGGCCATCTCCTCCAGGTAGATCGCCTGGTAGGTCGGCGGCAGGCCCTTGCCGCCGAACTCCCTCGGCCAGGTCAACCCCGCGTAGCCGGCGTCGAACAGCTTCCGGGTCCACTGCCGGGCGGCGGCGAAGTCCCACCGGCCGACGTGCGGCTGCCGGTCGCGCCAGTCCGGCGGGAGCTCGCCGGCCAGCCAGGACCGCAGCTCGGTCCGGAACGCGGCTTCCTCGGGGCTGTCCCGGAAGTCCACGGCGACCTCCTCCTACCGGTGTGCCTCCCCGCACCCTACCGGCGGGTATGGCCCGTAGGCTTCCCCTCCGTGACCTCTCGCGACCAGCTGCGCACGCTGATCCTCGAGCTGGCCGTCGTCCGCGGCCGGGTGACGCTGTCCTCCGGCCGGGAGGCCGACTGGTATCTGGACCTGCGCCGGCTGGCGCTGCACCACGTGGGCGGCCCGTTGATCGGCCGGGTGATGCTCGACCTGACCGCGGACTGGTCGTACCAGGCGGTGGGTGGGCTGACCCTCGGCGCCGACCCGGTGGCGACGGCGATGCTGCACGCGTCGGCCGCGTCCGCGGGCCGGCCGATCGACGCGTTCATCGTGCGCAAGGAGGGCAAGGCGCACGGGCTGCAGCGGCGCATCGAGGGGCCGGAGGTGACCGGTCGCCGGGTGCTGGCGCTGGAGGACACCTCGACGACCGGATCGTCCGTGCTCACCGCCGTCGACGCGCTCCGCGAGGCCGGCGCCGAGGTGGCCGGGGTGGCGGTGGTGGTCGACCGCGGCGCCGGGGACGCGATCCGCGCCGCCGGCCTCGCCTACCGCGCCGCCTACGACCTCGTCGACCTCG
>Ga0105241_10003619_pt1 | contig 11487 bp, 17 predicted proteins | sample KBSC64metaG_FD_80422 | JGI IMG/M metagenome (GOLD analysis project Ga0105241, IMG submission 80422) | Corn rhizosphere microbial communities from Kellogg Biological Station, Michigan, USA - KBS C6-4 metaG | ecosystem: Host-associated > Plants > Roots > Rhizosphere > Soil | place: Michigan, USA... | reverse complement strand
GGCTACCGGGATCTCTTCAGTCGTGGTCCAGCACTTGTCTGAAAAATTTGATTCATGGCAATGCTGAAGGCGGGCGCCGTCTGAACCTACAGCGGCTATCAGCCTGCCCTCAAATTCAAACATCTCAACATCACCCGTCAAAACGTGTTGGTGTCCACTGTGCTCACCGTAAGCGATGGGCCGATTGGCGACTTTGACAGCTGCAGCTGGGATTTTTTCAATGCTGGCGAACTGAACGTCGCCCTGGTGGCCTTTGATCTTTTTCATTTTGAAACTTGTTATTGGTTAAATAATTATGACCGTAAATCGAATGAATATTCTTCAGCCTTGAACGGTGATAGCGATGCAATAGCTTCCAGAGCATTGGTATGGTGCGGCTCAACGCCCTGTAGATATTGCGTTCCCGTCGAAGGACACACCATTTTAACCCAGGCAAAAGGCTGATTTCCTATTTCTCTGAACTTCTCCCTGGTTTTCAACAACGCCACCGTTTCGACATCTCCATTGGCGTGGACAATTTGTTTCTTGTCAATTTCTTTGGCACCAAGCAGGTCCATCATCCTCTTTTGGCCTAGCACCTCATAAATGCCTCCCTTAATCTCTGAATTCTGTTCTTTAAGAAACATTTCCTTGGTGATCTCTCCAGCTTCCGCCTTTTCCCAGATCCATGCGGGGAGAGCCCGGCCATTCACATAATATTGCTTGTATCCATCAGGAAATTCTACCGCCGGTCCAGTTGGATTGTGAAGGCGCCCGGAATTGTTGCGAACTATTTTCGAAGGCATGTTAGATACAATGCAAAAGCCATTAAGCTGAATAGTATCATAGATGCCAGATGAGAAGATCTCTTTGAATTCATTAAAGCCCTTATGATTGATAACTCCTATTTGCGTGAAGAAATCGAAAAAGGAGACCCAGCCATAATCGCCGACACTCGGATAGGAGCCGAATGATTGAAACTCTATTCCCTGATCCCTGACCTGAGCCCAGACCTGATCCCCGACCTGATCCCCGACCTGAGCCCAGACCTGAGCCCCGACCTGATCCCAGACCTGATCCCTGACCTGAGCCCCGACCTGAGCCCAGACCTGATCCCTGACCTGAGCCCAGACCTGAGCCCTGACCTGAGCCCTGACCTGATCCCTGACCTGATCCCCGACCTGAGCCCAGACCTGATCCCCGACCTGATCCCCTCCGAACAACTGCGGGCATAGTTTTACTAATTCCTTCAGATAAACCACCGCATATTGACAAGCCATCGGACTATCTACAAATATGACGATGGGCTCCTTTCTTCCGGCCAGCTTGTATAGCCAATCAATGCTTATTTTAGCCTTTTCGCGGTCGAGTGAATTTTTGCAGGAGAATATATAATTCAGCCAGTATCGCTTCACCTCATCCATTTTGGCAATCTGCTCTTCCGTTAATTTTTCAAGTTTCATTTTACTTCGGGTGTTTAAAAATTTTTTGGTTAACTGCATTTATATTGCAGTGCAGTATTATAAGAGATCTTTTATAAATGGCCTTAAGCATCCGGGTATGCGCCTTCTCTCATGCTCAGCGATATAGGGAACTACCTTTCTGACCTTCTCCAGGATCATAGGCCATTCAGCGGAGTCAATCAGCAATTCCCAGGTGATGGTTCCGTTGGTGATGTTCGGATGGCATGAATTGCCGTAGTGACACAATTCCAGGCAGTTATCCGGATGGGTTGCAATTGATGGGAAAAGACTCTTTTCAAAGATATGGTGCAACGAATAATGGTAAGTTTCGTCATCCCACTTCTGCGTTTTTCCATGGCAAAGGAAACAGCGCCCGGTCATCTCCATTCTGCGTTCAGGGAACCATTTTACCAGGCCTGGATCGCCGCCTTCCTCCCGGGCTTTCTTTTCCTCGGCTATCTCTGCCTTCTTTTTGTCTGACACAACCTTAGGGCCTCCATAGACCTTTTTAGGCTTGCTGGCGCGGGCTCGGTGGAGGCGTTGAAGAATATCGTCGTTATCGGTTGCCATTACTTAAATACCTTTTTAACTCCATCGAAACTAATTCCATGCGGCTCCATAAACTGCCGTATTGTTTTTGGGTCTTCCCGTTTCTCTATTAAGAGCTTCGCCACATTGAGTGTATCGGCGGCGTAATTCTTCATGTGCTCGGTGATGATGCCCAGCTTTTCTTCAGGGAGATCAAGCTGATTGAGAAGGACAAGTCCTTTTGATATCAGTGTGTTCATTATGCTGTCTGTGTTTGGGGTTTATAATAAGCCTGGAAGCGGACCGTATCTCGGTATTCCGGCGACTTGATAAGACCATCTCCCTTACCAGCCAAACATTCGGCGCCGGGCTCATCGAGCACAACCCGGCTATCGGCTTCCTTATTGACGCGGAAACAGATCTGGATTGGGAAGTTTACTTTGGCATCCCCGGTGATCACCTTAACGGACGCCCTTTGTGTAGCGGCACATATCCGGAAGCCGGAGGATCGTCCCTTTTGCAGTAGGATGCGAAGATTCTCTTCAAGCGGTTTACCGATCCTCGTAACGGCATCCGCGAACTCGTCAAAAATCACAATAATCTTCTTGGCCTGCTTACCCTTTACCATGCGATCCATCTGTTCCACCAGCTTCGCCAGGGCTGCGTCGATCTGATCCATCTCGTTGATCACATCCACGTTATAGGATTGATAATCCTCGAACTCATATTTCGGGTCCAGGATAACAATGTGATCGGCGCCGGCAAGTTTAACCTGCTCTATGATATTGATAAGCTCAACAGACTTGCCGCTTCCCGTCTGCCCGCAGATCAATGCATGTGGGGTTGCCGGGTTATCCATATCCCAATAGATGACGTTGCCGAAATTGTCTTTACCCAAGGGTATCTTCCAGCCGTCACGGTCGTCAGGATTGAATTCCAGAACCTTGTCCGCTTTTTTAGCCAGGTCGATGGATAGGTAAGATCGTTCTTCATGAACGATCAGTTGGTTGCTGATGCGCACATTTTCGACATTGAGGGCATTTGCTATATCCAGCCGATATTTGAATATCTCACTGACCTTCACGCCGGCGCTCACTTCGAGAAGGAATGTATTGGAAGAGTATCCTTCAAATGTGTACGCGACCCGCGCCATCTTACCAAAGGTTTTAAGGGTATGTTCAATTTTTTCCTGGGGTGTCATGTTGGTTGCTGTTAAATCGTATTTAATGAATGTGGCCGCCTTCTCACGGAACTTTTTGATAATGTCCGGGGAGATCATTTTGGCATTGCTGTCGCGGATCTTGCGGAGGCGCTTTGCGACCAACTCCTTTTTGTCATCCTGCACATTGAAATCCTCGACCTCGCATATTTCCGTCCGCATACAGAAATCTAAAAGCTCTGCCTGGTCCACAAACTTGTCGGATGTATTGATGGTGTAGGTATAATCGGGGTCCCTCACCGCTGCGATCATCTGCCGAAGGTTCTGGTATAGCAGGTGTTCAAACAGCCGTCGGGTATTTTCGTCCAGGGTTACCGGGATGACCTGTAATTGAGCATTCCCGTTTTTGTTCTTGGATGCCTTGTTTTCGACAAACCAAACCTCATCCGCCCTCTGTATTGTATTTGCCTCCATTCCCAGCGTGTAGGTAATAGCCTGTTGCCCTACCACCAAGGCGGCTTCTTTCTCATCGGTATAGGCATCTTTCGATTTGTGGTCGATAATAACTGTCTTTCCGCTATGCGTGCGGACCAGCAGATCCACAAGACCATGGGCAGGGAGGGGAATGTCCACCCCGTCAACCGTCACCCATTCCCCGAAATAAAGCTCTACGCCGATGATCTCAGCAATATCGTTAAGATAGGTGTCCTTCTCTTCATAGAAATTCTGCAACAATTTCCCAACGTCCTTCAATGCCTCGTTGACAGCTTCCTCCATGGTGGGCGTGGTCTTTTGGAGCTTCCATTGGTTAGCGGGCACCTTGCCGATATATTCAAAAGCGGCCTCTTGCATCTCCGGCAGGCTCAACAGGTTTCCTTCCTTCATCTGGGTAAAGAAGTAGTCCAGGGCTTTATGGTAGGCCTGCCCGGCAATGCTGCCTGCGCTGCGCTTACCCCTTATTCCATAGATGTTCTCCATCTCAAAAGCTTTCTGATTCCTGGCAAATGTGCTGACCTTGGAATATGACCAGGAATCGATAAGGAAGCTGGATAGTAGCTCCTCCTGCTGTTCTTTGGGAAGTGATCCGTAGGCGTGGCTCATGGCATTTCAAGATTTACTTGTTTACCATTCGTCGCCTGTTCACGCCTGAGCGTTTCCTGGGGTGTTTCTTCAGCCTCTTTAGCCTGGCGTTCGTATTCCTCGGCTGCCTGCTTGCAGACTTCCTTATGGGCTGCCAACTGCTGTTTCTGGGCCTTCGTAAGGCTATTCCAGATAGCTATGACGCCAGCTAATCCAAATTCGCAAGCTTGCAGCATTTCTGACTTAATCTTTGTAATAGCAGGATCTTCCCGTTCCGCGCCTTCGGCCCAGGCAAGGATCTTCTTCCCGGTCTCGGACCCCAGGTAGTCAGACCCCGATCCAAATGCCTCTTTTAGGAAGTTGGGAACTTTCAGGAAGTCCTGAGCCTTTCCCTCATTTTTGATCATAACCGATGCTGTCATTTCAAACATGAAGTTCTTTTCGCAGATAGGTTGAATGCCGAGCGATACCGGTTTGTCCGGATTCTTAAAATCCGATTTTTCCCTAGCACGTATGCAAAAGATAATGTGCATATTGGACTGAAGGGCTGTATTCATGAAGCGCTTGTGCTGCTTTTTGGCTCCCACCCAGTTGGCCCGATTGCTATTGCCCATTTTCTGGTCAGCAATATCTTCGCAGCCTCCCTCGCCTTCCCACTCGTGGGATACACTATCAACGACCAGTACCTTAACACCCGCTTCCTGGAATTCCTTAAAAGCTGCCGCATAGCGCGCCGGAGAAAATGGCGGATAGAGGTCGGCTATCATGAATTTGCCGTCCAATTTGTCGGCATAGTATGATCCGCGACCGTTCTCGGTATCGAGAAAGCCTATTTCAGAAGGCTTAGAGACCATGCCACGCGCAATGTATAAGGCAGTCAATGTTTTACCGGAGCCGGTAACCCCGGCGATGCCGATGACCACCTTACTGCCTCCGCGAACAACTGGTCTGATGTTTAAAATTCCCATATATTTGTCTTGCTTTACGTAATTAATACTTCCCTTTAGCCCGGTTGCACCCAGGCTTTTTTTATTCCTCCTTATTCCACCAACCGCCCGTCAATCCTTCATCATCCTGCACCTCATCGGCGAAGGTGTATTCTTCAGGTGCTGGTCTAACAACCATCGCTATCTCCGTTACCTTTCCCTTTGAAGACCACTCTTCCACATGCGCTGTCAAAGGCAATCTCCTTTCCAGGATGATCTTCATGGCAGCCAGTTCATATGCATTGGCACAGTCCCTTGAGTTGAATAGATAGCGCAACTCATCCTCCGAAGCCTTCAGCCTATGGTCAGGGAAAGTCAACCTAAAGGCTTCAATGGGTGATATGGTGGTCGACTTGTTCATTTGCAAAATCCTTTTCCTCTCGTTATCATAGAGGCATGCCCATCAGACAATGAATTATCCAGCGATTGCAATGGTCCCCATGTGCCAGAAATCAGTCTCCTTGATGCGTTAATTAATTTCTGTCCATTACTATCGGAATAATCCCTTAATAACTCCGTCTCATCATAGCAGGCCTGCAGCTGCTCGATTAATGCCTGAAGTCTTTCTCTGTAAGTATTCATAGATAACTTTTTTAAAATGGCCCAGCCAAGAATAACCGGGCCCTAACGATTGCTTTAGCCATATGAAACGTTCAAAAATCTCTTCTATAAGCCGTCCTCATCAAAATCTGCATCAATGCGCACTTGCTCGGACGCAGTTAAAGACAAACGGAACTGATCATTTTTCTTCAACATTTCCCGCACGTCCCACGAATCAATCGGCTTCGTCTGTAGTTTGTCTGCGTAATATTTAGCTGTGACTTCATCCGTTGGATTGATCGCATAGATAGCGGATGCTCCAAAGAATCGGGTAAAAGCCGGTTGAGTAGAAGTTTCAGGAACATCTACCCTCAGCATATTCGTTCCCGCTATATTCTGTTCCGTTATCCTGCCGGCTATCTTGCTATGCCCGAACAATTCGACCAAAGCCCATAAATCCAATTTTTCCTGCTGCATGATAATTTTTTTAAAATAGGGAGAGCATCGCGCGCAACACTCTCCCCGAGTGTACATCTTACATTAATAAAGGTTGCTGAGCCTGCGGGGGTCGAACCGCGCGCCTGCAGCCTGCCATCAAATTCCAGGCTGCATATACTACCCTTATATGAAGGCCCCTGTTCGCGGTCTTTCCCGCGCGTCAAAGACTTGTCTTGCAGTCTTACCGTGTTCCCTTTCCTGGCAGAGACCACCGGCGGCTGATGTTTAATTGCTTTGCCGCAAACAATAAAGGTTACCACGATACCGGCTTTCCTATAACTCGCCTGATCGCTGTGGCTACGAGCGGCAGTACATTTGCACATTTTGCCGCCATTCTCGTTGTTCACCCTTTCGGGAAATAGTGCATGAGAAAATAGAATTTGCGGGGCAGGTTGCTGAAGGGGATACCTTGCAGTCCTACAATTGGGCTACCGGTTATGGCTTTCCGGCTTGCCGCACGGTCAAAAGCCAATAATGCACCGCTGCGTTTAACTCCGCCACCCGCAATATGTTTATTCAAAGAACTTTCAAAAGAGGTCCGGCCGAATCTCCGGACCTTGGTTACCCCTAACCTAAACCGAAGAAGAACTTATTCAACCTCTACAAGGCCAAGATGCTTTTTAACATCGTCTATATCCATTGCGTCCAGCAGCTTTTCAACTCCAATCTCATTAATGATCTCGCTCACCTCGAACTTATTCAAGATATCAGATGCCTCAACATACTCTAACTCAACCTCCACCATTCTACTGGTGTTGGCGTTTACTTTTGCGCTCCTGGCATTGATCGTAAAATCCATATAGTTAAAATTTAATTGACTTTAAAAAAGCGCCGCCTAACAAAGTCCGCCAGGACGCGGCGGCGCATATAGATAGAGCCTAAATCACGAAATATGTCGCTCATGCTCATCAAGGTCAATCTTCTTTCCCCACAACTTTCGTATGTCCAACCAGGCCTGACAGGCGATGTCTTTCAGCGCATCTACCAAGGCGCAGGCTGTATAAAAGAGATTGATAGTGTAACCCTTTACCGCTCCAACATAGAGGACCAGGAAAAGAAGGATGAAGAATAACCAGATATAAAGGAACATGGCTTTTGAATTTTAGCATCCGTGATCGTGTTGCCGCTGTGCCCGCGCTTTCGATTTCTTCATATCCTCCCACCAGACCATACAGCATGAATGAAGGAAAAGGCAGAGTAGGGTAACGGCTATCGCTATTATTGTTTGCATATGGCACGGAATAAGATGAAGAAAATGACATCCATCAGAATCGCGCCTACAACGGCCCCGATAAAAAAAGGCCAGGCATTACGTGATATAAATTCGATTATTCGTTTCATATTATGGGTTTGGATTTGGCGGTCACAACGCGCGTTCTTAACCACTTCTCTATCTCCGCAGCATCGAAGCGGATCATTCCACCAGGTAATACAACCATCGGTATCTGCCGGTCGTTTACATACCGGCCAATCGTACGTCTGCTCACATTGAGCTTCTCGCAGAGTTGGTTGGTGGTGAGTAGCGTGTTCATGGCTATTAATACGAATTGCGTTTAACCATATGAGTGTTCTGTTCGTAGCTACCGGAGCAGCCTACAAAGTTCTTCGAGGTGCTGCACGGGCAGGTGGTTCCTTCGTGGATCGTGCTGCAGCTGGTCAGAAACATAACCGCAGCCAGGGCGAAGATCGCCAGGAAGATAAATGCGGCTCTTATGTGTTCGCGTGTGATGGTGAATGCTTTCATATTGATAGTGATTTAACTTTTGTGATCAAGGAGCCAAAGTTGGCGACGATAAAATTGCGCAGCCTTAACACATTCCGTATCGTCAATGCCAGCATCGCGACATTCCTGGGCGGCGGCATCCCAATATTTTTCACTTGCAAGAAGAGCCGTCCGTTCATCAACCTGGGGAACTGTTTGAGTATTCATAAAATGGTTATTGAAATGTTAGGGGTATTGCAGTTTTGAAAAATCTTCCGTTTCTTGTGGGCTAATTAGGCTGTCGCCTTCTCTTCCTCCAGTATCTCAGAATCCGTTAACCCAGTCTCCTCACGAATTACCTGTAGGACTTTAGGAGTTGTTAAAGACTCATCCTTGGCGAGAAACCACCGGCGGATCGTCTCATAGTGCCTGTCGAAATGAGCCATAAGCCTACCTATTACTCTGTTGTTAGATATGCTTTTGTCGACCGCTTTTTGTGAGATTGTTGCCATTTGCTTTATATTTACCTTGTAAGTACACAACAAATATACAACACGAAACAACAAAAACAACACATTAAGCCACAAATAGACAACATTTAAAACAACATAAACAGCATTGAAAAATATCTAATGGATATCGCAGAATTCAAGGAAATCTTTAACCGAATCATGGAATCCGAAAGAATGGATGTCACCGCCATTGCTAAAAAGGCCAAGGCGGACAGAAGTTATTTGAGTAAACTGATCAACTCGAATGAAAGCAAAAGGGTGGGACCCAGAATTATGACAAAAATGCAAAGAGCTTTCCCAAAGTATTTTGAAGAAAACAACAAAAACAACGGCCATATTCACCACACTTATGAAAAGGAATATATTCAGCTTTTAAAGGAGGACAGAGCCTTATTGGCTGGAATAATAGATCTTAATTTAAAATTGGTGCTTCAAACGCTACGAACCGTAGCAGTTCGCCAGGAGGCTGACGAAGAGATAATTCTTGAATCGCTCGCTCGACTGGAAGGGAAGCCAGAAAATGAGCTTTTTCAGGATGCGGGCAGGCGTAAAGGTCGAATCGAGAAAGCTGCTGATACACACGGCAAGAAGTCTGCATAACGCAATGATGACAAGGGCAATAGGAATCCATAGACGGTCAGGGTCTTTTTGTGATTAATAGATAAGTGATACCAATAGGAGGAATAGTGATGGACCCGGGATAAGGAGATTGTATAAGGGACAACGAACTTAGTCAGTATTTTAGATTTCAACAAAAATTTATAGTAATTTTTCTACGGAATTTTAGAATAAACGAAGGTCGGCTGCGTTATTGTTGCTACCGCCTTGCACGGCAAAAACCTTACAGCAGCACAGTTATAGCCTGTTTTGACACGCTGATAAGTAAAATTGACACACATTAAAAACCCATTAAACTCTTGCATTATGAAAAGACTCCTTTTTTGTCTCCTATTTGCTCCGTTATTTTCTTTTTCCCAAAAGTCTCGCGGTTATTTTAACATCACAGCTGACATGTATAATTATTCGAAGTTAGATCCTATGTTTGGCGGTTCGCTGGAGGTAGGTGGTAAAGGCAAATTTGTCGGGCTTGGAATAGGTTTCGGCCTCACACAATTCAAGGATGCATCAAGTCCCTACGTTCCAATTTTTGGTGATTTGAGTTTTTATACGAATGAAAGGAAAACGAGACCCATCTTGCAACTTCGCGCCGGTTATGGACTGCTTGATAACAATGTCTCGTCTGTACATGAAAAGGGAGGTCTCTTCCTAAACCCCACTTTAGGAGTATTGGCGCCCGTAAAGAAGACGGATTTCATTTTAGCGGTCGGATATTTGCACAGTGAATTTAATACCAAGGTTAACACAGGCTACTTTCAGGCCAATACAACATCTAGCGTAAACGGATGGAATATTAAAATCGGAATGCGGTTTTAATTGATGCACTCACTTTTTGCCCCTCTTCTTTTTCGCTTCAGCCGCTTGCCATATTAAGTCCACAATGATATTACGCTCGACCTTGAAGCGATTCTCCATTACTTGAATTTCCCTTACCTTGAAAGAGCCAGGATCATCCAGCCGCCGGCCAAGAGTTTTGTAACTCATCTTCATATCGCCAAGGATTGCCTTACGAACTCCGGTATCAAAAATTTCATCCAGGTGTTTTATAAAGCCCGTCCTTAATAAGTGTCCAACTCTACTATAATCCGTATTATCAGGCTTTTGTGTTTTATTCATGGCACGTAAGAACGGATATGTTACTCATTACGTGCCCGACTGTAGTTTAAAAATCCTTAGATGTAAACCTTTAGTTAGACATAATAGTCTTTTTGTTCTTTGGTATGGACAAATTTGTCCATTAATTTAACTGTCAAATAGGATAAGGTTTAGTGGTAATGGAACTGATTAGGAGCATCCCGGTGAAGACGCCGGGTAACCCTTTTGATAATGGCCCCTGTCGTTTGGGCCTGCTCTATAGCGAAACAGCGACATAAAGTTACACCCGAGCCCCTTCTTAGGCAGGAGGGGCTTTATTATTATTACGCCGGGAGTTTAAAAATTATTAGTGAATATTGAAGATTTTTTATTTTCCATACAACTTCTCCATCTCTTTATCCAGGAAGTCATCTTCTAGCGCTTTCAGATACACTTTCGTCGTCGCTTGGGATGAATGAGCCAAGGCGTCCTGTACGATGTTGATATTGTTCGTGACCTGTTTAAGTTGATAGGCAAAGGAATGCCGGGCATCATGAAACTTCAACCAGGGAGCGCCGATCATGGCTCCGATGACTTTGAGGGAGAGGTTCACCAGTGCATTCTTACTGCCCACCTGGTTGATATACTTTTCCTTTTCGGCGGGAATTTCTTTCAGATAAGGGAATACCAAAGGTCCAGAAAGATGGCTGTATTGGTCCAGGATCGCCTGAAGTCGCTGGTGGATAAGCACGCTCACAAATTCATTACCCTTGTTGGTTTTGAAGTATATACGGTCCCCCTGGATCTTGTCGCGGGTCAGCGTAACACATACCTCGAATCGCTGGCCTTTGGTGTAATAGGAAAATAGGAAAAGGTTGCGGGCATCATTGAGGGGCCCTGTAGCCAATTCTAAGCGCTCCAGGGCGGCGATCTGTTCTTGGGTGAGCTTATCCTTCTTAACCGGTTTGACGACGATCTTATGGGCCGCAAAGGGGTTGGGTGGCTTACACAGGCCCTCTCGTATAGCATGGTTATAGAACCGTTCCAGGAATTTGAACTTTTTATTTCGGGTGTTTTCTACATTTCCGGCATCGATCATCTGTTGGTCCAACCGCCGGAGAAAGTCCGGGGTCAGATGGTCGAAGTACACATTCCCGCCGCCGGCCATCTCCAATTCTATCGCCCACCGGCGGACCTTCCTATCCATGATAATTTTTCCCGCAGCTTTGTATTGCGCTGCCCGGTGCCGGAGGTAATCGGTGAAAGATTGCGATAACCGCCCCGATGCCAACATGTCCATATTGACCGGCTTATCGTTCAGCTCGCCGTCCACCAGGTACCGGCGGCT
>Ga0105241_10003617_pt1 | contig 11488 bp, 13 predicted proteins | sample KBSC64metaG_FD_80422 | JGI IMG/M metagenome (GOLD analysis project Ga0105241, IMG submission 80422) | Corn rhizosphere microbial communities from Kellogg Biological Station, Michigan, USA - KBS C6-4 metaG | ecosystem: Host-associated > Plants > Roots > Rhizosphere > Soil | place: Michigan, USA... | reverse complement strand
GATCGGCGTTTCATCGTCGACCTTCAGACGGTTCATAATGCTGCCGATACGGTCACCACCAAAGATGCGCATCAGGTCGTCCTCAGCGCTCACGAAGAATTGGGTCACACCAGGGTCACCCTGGCGACCACTGCGCCCGCGCAGCTGGTTGTCGATACGGCGTGACTCATGCCGCTCACTACCCAGCACAAACAAACCGCCGAGCTCCTTCACACCCTCGCCAAGCACAATGTCCGTACCACGGCCGGCAATGTTCGTGGCCAATGTCACCGCGCCCTTTTCTCCGGCTCGCTCGACAATTGCAGCTTCTTTTTCGTTGTTCTTGGCATTCAACACTTCGTGCGGTACGCCGGCTTTAGCTAGTGCGTTACTCAGCAATTCGTTTTTCTCGATCGAGACCGTACCGATAAGCACCGGCTGCCCCTTTTCGTGCAGCATTTTCACTTCTTTGACGATCGACTTAAACTTGCCGGCTTCAGTCTTGTAAATACGGTCTGGTCGGTCGTCGCGGGCTACTTTGCGGTTACTGGGGATCTCTACCACATCCAGCTTGTAAATTTGGTGAAACTCTTCGCTTTCGGTGAGCGCCGTTCCAGTCATACCACCGAGCTTCTCGTACAACCGGAAGTAGTTCTGGAACGAAATAGTCGCCAGCGTCATGGATTCCTGCTGAACTTCAACACCTTCCTTAGCCTCAATAGCCTGGTGTAGACCTTCGTTGTAGCGACGACCCTTCAAAAGGCGGCCCGTAAACTCGTCGACGATAACGATCTCGCCGTCGTTAGTCACCACGTAGTCTTTGTCGCGCTTAAATAAAGCGTGCGCTTTCAGTGCTTGCTCAAGGTGGTAAATGGTACGGATATTCTCGGTAGCGTACAGATTACTGACACTTAAAATCTTCTCCACCTTCTCAACACCCTTGTCGGTCAGAATCACCGTGCGACGCTTTTCGTCAGTCTCGTAGTCCTCGTCCTTTTTGAGCTGGCGCGTCACTTTGGCGAACTGCGCATAGGCGCTGCCGGGAGTGACACTCGGTGCGGAAATAATCAGCGGCGTGCGCGCTTCGTCAATCAAAATCGAGTCCACCTCGTCGACGATGGCAAAGTGCAGATCACGCTGGCGAAGCTGATCGACCTCGCGCACCATGTTGTCACGCAGGTAGTCAAAGCCGAACTCGTTGTTGGTGCCATACGTTACGTCAGCAGCGTAGGCCTCCTGGCGAGTGGCTGGCTTTAAGTGGCGGAAGCGCGGATCTTTATGCTCTTCATTCACAAAGCGAGGGTCGTATATGAAGGAATGGTCGGCGATCATCACACCGGTGGTCAGACCCAGAAAATGGTAGACCTGCGCCATCCAGCCGGCATCACGCTGCGCTAAATACTCGTTCACCGTCACCACATGCACGCCTTTTTCAGTCAAGGCGTTTAGGTACACCGGCGCGGTCGCCACCAAAGTCTTTCCTTCACCGGTTTTCATCTCGGCTACGTTGCCTTCATGCAACACCATGCCACCGATCAGCTGCACGTCAAAGTGCCGCTGGCCAAGCGTACGGGTCGCTGCCTCGCGCACCACCGCAAAAGCGTCCGGCAAAATCTTGTCCAGCGACTCTTTTTTGAGACGCTTCTTCAAAACATCGGTTTGCTCTTTCAGCTTCTCATCCGACATTTTTTGGTATTTGTCGGCCAGCGCATTGACCGCCTGCACACGTTTGCGCAATCGCTTCACCGTCCGCGCCTGCGGGTCACCCAACATTTTCTTAAACAGTCTATTCATGCCCGATAATCTCCCCATGTTCCATAACAGTCAACTAGGTGTCATTGTACCGCAAACTGTTGCCCACCGCGAGTGATTTCTGAAGAAATTAGCTAATGCCGTTCATCTGGTCGTACGCGTGCTGGCCGAGAGTTTTGTAAACATGCTCGCCCAGATGCCCGGATGGCGTGACTATATCACCTACCTTTGTTTTGAGATAGTCGGGAGCGCTTACTGCAAGCGTATCAAAATAACAGTCCGCTCCGGGCTGATCAAAAGACTGACTATGCGACCTACCCGCAAGAGCTGCATCGACGTCCACCTTACATTGCTCGACTATAAACTCCCAAAGCATATGCCCGGTACGCCAGTCTATCACCCTCGCGTCGACACCTGCGATGATTTTACTATCCAGCGCATGCGTGCCGTGCTGGATAGTCCACTCCACTGCCCCACCGTACTAACGCAAACAGCGGCAGTCAACCACGAAGCAAGCGTCTTCCGCACGCTTTTTCTGCGACTATCTAAATGGTCTTCGTAATCCTGAAACTCTGCCATATCGGCTTATTATACCATAAAAAACACCTTAGCAGCGATGCTCGAGCTACTCGGTGGTTGTGCGAGCAAAGAGTCTGCGATGGAGTTTTGGATCAGCATGGAGGTCTTTGTACTTTTTGAGTTGGGTTTTGAGCTTGGCTTCGGCGATGTCGATGGCTGCGTACATATTAATGGTTGTTTCATGGATAGTCAGCGTTTCGTGCGGCAAGTGCATAATTACTTCACACGTGCGTTCGTCTTTTTGTTTGCCCTTGCCCTCTTTGAGCTTAATCGCGGTGTGGAAGCTGGCGCGCGCCTGACGCGGCGCATATTGGTCGAGTCGGCCGATCTTTTTAATGGCATATTTGCGCAAATCGTCGTCAACGTCAAAATTGACCCCGCTGAGTTCTAGCTTTTGGATCATAGTCTTACCCTCCTTTTAGAAGCGTTACAACTCTTTGAGCCCGCCGATGAACGGCTGCAAAATTTCGGGTACCTCAATACGGCCGTCGGCAGTCTGGTAGTTTTCGATGAGCGCTTTCAGGATACGGCTCATGGCGAACGCGGTGGCGTCTGCAGTATGAACCAGTTCCAACTTGCCATCTTTACGACGCACGCGGATACGCAAATCGCGCGACTGGTAGTCGGTCATGTAATCGGCTGTATGCGTTTCGCGGTACGCATTTTGGCCCGGAAACCAACAGTTCAGGTCGACACCAGCGGCGTTTGGTTTGCCAATATCAGCAGTACACTTCTGAACAAATTGGTACGGCAAGCCAAGCTGCTGCATTAGATACTCCTGAATAGCGATGTGTAGTTTGTGCTCTTCAAGGCCCGTTTCAGGTGTAGCGAAGGTCTCCATTTCGAGCTTGTCGAACTGATGCAAGCGGAAGATACCTTCAACATCTTTGCCGTACGTGCCAGCTTCCCGACGAAAACTCGTACTGTAACCGAGATAGCGAATTGGCAACTGCTCTTCGGGCAAAATCTCGTTCCAGTACATCGTACACAAGGTGTGCTCGGCGCTGGCGTTCAGCCACAGGTCGTCATCTTCTAGTTTGTAGGTAACTTCAGCCGCATTCAAGCGGGCACTGGCGACATACGGCTCGGTGCGCAACATTGCCGGCGGCAAAACGGGTGTGAACGGCTTCGTACTGACATTCAGATTATTATCGGCGACAATCTTCTTGATTATCTCCTCGTCGCCCAGCGTCTGCATCGTGAACTGGATGAGCGCAAATTGCAGCCGCACTAGCCCGCCCTTCAGATAAGCAAAGCGCGCGCCAGCAATCTTAGCCGCCCGTTCTTTGTCGATGAGGTCGTGGGCCGCGCCCAGTTGGTAGTCGTGCTTCGGCGTGAAATCGAACTTTGGCGGTTCGCCAACCGTCTTCACTACTACATTTTCGTCTTCAGTGGCGCCCACGGGCACATACGCAAGCGGCATATTCGGCACCGCTCGGAGCAGCTTCTCGTAATGCGCATCCAGGCCGGCAAACTGCTCTTCCTGCTGCGCAAGCTCCATCTTAATGAGCTTGCCTTCGTGGATCAGCTCTGGTTCAGGCTTGCCGCCCTTCATTTTGTCGGCGTTGTCGTTGCGCTTTTGGCGTAACACCTCGATCGAGCCGAGCAAGCTGCGACGCTCTTCGTCAACCTGCAACAGTGCAGGTACATCAACCTTGTAGCCCTTCTGGCCGGCCGCAGCCTGTACCTTCTCGGCGTTCTCACGAATGAATTGAATGTCTAACATAATGTTGTCCTTTTAGAAGTTTGCAGAGTTACGATCGGCCAACACTCAAACGACGACTGGACAATGGGTTGGTTTGCCTGTGCATGATGACTTAATTATAGCAGATAGCCCGAATGACTCTCATAGGCTTGTACGAAGCCAAACCAACTAAGCACATTCTTCGCAACTACCTTTTCCAGATTGCTTAGGCTATCTAATGATATCGCTCGCCGCCGTTTCAAACTCAGGCGCAAATTCATTAATGCCTCCAACCATCCTCTCAATGGATGGTATAAGCCCGTTCAACGCCGCAGCTGTCTCATCGCTGAAGTAGGGCTTATTGAATATCGAAAATGGTAGCAAGGTCACTGTGAAAGATTCGCCTTGAGAATTTTCAGAGACTTTGGTAACTTCTCCTCTCTCTGGTGCATACTTTGGATCGAGATTGATCCAGCCATCCAATAGATCGTCAGGCAGCTTTGGCGGGGCGTCTGCGAGTGTCTTGCCGTGAAAGACCCAAAAACTTTGCAGGCCGTCACCGTTACCCGGTCCTGGCACCATTTTCGGCATGTAACCTTCATTCATACTCTCGGCATACTGTTGCGAACAAAGAGCGTCATCATAATGCAACTTCACATTTACAAGCTGCCTATAGTAATCCCAGCCTCGGTGAATGCGTTTGTATATGTCGCCGTCCCGAACAGCTTTAGACACTTCTTCTCGTTCCGGTCCCTGGGGCAGTTCTTCTGGCATTTCAGATCCTTGATTAATCTTTAACTAATATACCCCCCGATCCCGACCTGACGCCAGGCAGCGACCATGATACACTTCACGTAGCTACCACATGAGGCAGAGAATTGATCGTACGATTAGTTTGAGGGAGCCGAGACGATACACAAGGACTACGACATTCAGCCAAAAGTGCACCCCATTCCTATCCCTAATATTGACACATAATTGATGTATCATAGAATCAGTTGCCGGGTGGTTCGGCTATTCAGGCATGAAAACAAAATTGGGTAAGTAATATAATCGAGCTATGCCGAGTTTGATCAAGACGCGGAAAGTGTATAAAAGCCACCGGGCGGGTGCCAAGCCCCTGCTGCTCATGTGTGGGCTTTGGGGCAGCATTTGGCAAATGCGGTTACTAATTCGCGCGCTGAATAAAGCCGGGTATGATGTGACGGCACTGGATTTCTCGAGCAAGATTATTACCAGTGGCAACCCGCAGGATATGATTCAACTTGTCGATGAGGTGGTAGATTTTGCCGATAACCTGCAAAAGACCGAGAAGCGGCCCATTGAACTCGTTGGCGTCAGCTTTGGCGCCCTGCTATCTTTAAATATTGTGCGGAGGTTGCCGGCCTACAAACGTAGCGTGCTCGTCACCGGTGGCGATATCGCCAAAATCATTCAGTGGTTTGTGCCGTGGAAGTGGAAAATGCCGTATGCCGAGCTGGCCACTGAGTGGAAAAACTTAAATATGTATTCTGAGCCAAGCGAGCTGGCTGGCAAGGAGCTGCTTTTCGTCCTACATCATAAAGGCCGGATGATCGACCCAAATGACGCCGTCACCGAAATCCGCAAACATACCGAAGCTGGCAATCACATCACCGTCATCGAACGGCAGCGTTTTGGACACATCGGGACCATTGTCGAGGAAACTATTATCAACCCCAAGCGAGTGCTGCAACATCTGCGCAAAGTCGGCGCCGAATAGCAGCTGCTGGTACGAACTAAAATACCCAGCTACACTTTTCGCTGTTTTTGCAATGCAGTCAGCGTGAGCTTCGTGCGTTCGCGGGCGTAGGAGCAAAACTCGCACTCGCCGCCCATAATACTATCGCCCATCGGCGGCACCTCTTCGGAGTCCATGCAGGTTTTCATAGCTACCAGCGTTGGCTCCACCCAGGCATCGTCACCTTTATATGGAATAACTTTGGTCTTAAACTCCACCTTATCGAAAAAACCGTCCAGATCAGCGCGGCCATTAGCGTACACAAAATAACCTGTCGGCGCCACCTGGAAACCATTCTGTCGGAGTAACCACTGATAGACCTCCATCTGCCGTTTGTAGCTAATCTGCCAACCAGCGCTAATACTCACCGGCTTATCTTTGGATGTCGCCTTGTAGTCCACCACGATAAGCTCGCCGGCATCATTCACCCACACATCATCCACGCCGCCGAACACGTGCAAATTTGTCGGCTGGTGCACGTGAATCACCCCAGTAAACGTATCACGCCAGGTGTCTAAAAGTTCGTGCGTATATGGCACTGCCGCCACACCATGCGACACCATCAGTGGATGCGGCTCCCCCTTCGCTCGATACGTATCAAACTCTTTCTTGAACAGTTCGTCAATTGTCTTGTTGATGTTGAATGGTGGACCTTCCGGGCGCTTAATCTTCAACCGTACATCAAGCCAAAAACAGCGCGGACACTGTTTGAACAGCTCAATCTTGCTGCGGCTGACCTTAAACGGCGCCGACTGCCCGGGCAGATACGGCTGACTGCGTTCCCTCCAGTAGTTGTATGCCATGTTGGGGTATTGTAGCAGCTATAAATATGCGTTTCCAATTCGGAATAGGCCTTTCTGGGAGTCACCCTCCCGAAGTGGAGCCGGAAAGGTAATTTCAGAGACTTGGAACAAGGCTCAGGAATTACCTTTCCGCGCGTGAACGCTCCCAGAAAGGCCTATTCCGAATTGGAAACTGCCTTTTTATTATTTTCGCTCTAAAATCCCGAGGGTTTCGATATGCGGCGTGTGTGGGAAAAAGTTAAAGCCCTCAAAATATGTAATCTTATATGTATCTTGGAGATGCGCAAGGTCGCGCGCCTGCGTCGCCGGATTGCAGCTCAGGTAGGCAATCTTCGGTGGCTGCACTTCCAAAATCCGGTTAATCACCGCCGTGTGCAACCCCGCTCGCGGCGGATCGACAATCAAAGGTTTATCGGCAGCGATATAATCGAGCGCGCGCTCGCTGGCCACCTCAACAACCTCGGCGTCGAGACCACTGGCAGCGGCATTTTCGCGGGCCATCGCTGCACTCGCCGCGTCAAGTTCAACTAACGTCACCTTTTTGCCAGCGACACTCAACCCAATACTGCCCGTTCCGGCGTACATATCCACCAAATCATCACCCTGCATATGCTCACGAATCGCCCCAAGCGCTTGCTCGAAAATCGGCAAATTGACCTGGAAAAACGAATCAACGTCATACGTAAATGACCGACCAAGTAGCTCATCTTGCAACTTGGTATCGCCGAGTTCGTACAACAGTTTCGTTGGGACGCTTGCCGGGCTCTTCGGGTTAGAATGATACACCCGCAGTCCCTTGAGTTCTGGCGGCAAAGCTAGCTTCGTAAACTTAGTCAGCTTTGTGTATAAAGCCGCTACCGCGTCACCATTTTGCGAACAACGAACAATTATTGTCTTCAAATCTCCAGCGCGCGGCTGGTATTTTTGAAGCTCTGCGACCAGGGCTTGCGCCGCTTTATCGAGCGCCGGCAATGCTAATTCACTACCGGTAACAATCGACTTCTGATGGGAGCCGCGGTTATGTAATGCCAGATGTAATCCCTCGTCGTCACCCCAAAAACTATACTCCATCTTGTTACGGTAGCGCCATTCTGACTCAGCAGCGCGCAGCGTAAACTCCGGGATAGAGACATGCGCCTGCGTAAACAGCTCATCAACAATCATCTTTTTGTATACATTTTCGGCGCTTAGCGTCACGATCTGCCACGGGCTGGTAGCGAGATAGTTTTCCTCACGAGGCGCGATGCGCTCCGGCGACGCAGTTATCACTTCTTCAACAATCGCCTCAGCATATGAACGCTTGGCCTTAATAATCCGCACTGTCACCGTTTCACCAGGTAATGCGCCCCACACGAACACCGTCCTGCCGTCTTCCAAATGCCCAAGCCCTTGCCCGCCGTGCACTAATTTCTGAATCTGTACTGTTTCACTCACTTCTGTCTTCCTCTTCTATATCAATCGGTATCATTTTGGGTAGTTCATTAGCTTTTCGAATCAAGCGGTACGGCTTGCGCACCTCAAGCGCTTTCTCGCCGCTGAGGCCCCAGGCCACGGCGATGGTTCGTAAACCTACTTTCTCGGCACCATCTACATCGCGCACCTCATCGCCAATATAAAAGGCCTCGCTCGGATCAATGTGATTCTGGCGCATAATTTTGCGCAAAATAATGGCCTTGCCGGTCAGCGCAGCACCCCCATATACGCGCTCGAAATGATGTTCAAGATGATGCGCCTTCAGAAATTTCTCGACATTCTGAACGCTATTTGAACTCACAATGAACATCCGGTGCCCGTCGCGCTCAAGCTGCGCCAGAACCTCAGAGATACCGTCAAACAATGGCACTTCCGACATACGCGCCGCCATTGCCGCACGACCCTTAGTCAGTAGCACTGGTACACGCCACAGCGGAACCTTTAGTTCACGAATTAACTGCGTCGTAGGCAGTACACGTAAACGCTCAATCTCTGCATCAGGCAATATTGGCCGGTTAGTCAGTTCGCAAAACAGTTTGAGTATAAGTGGTAGGCTGTCAGCAAGCGTACCGTCAAAATCAAAAATTAGTGTACTCATTACGGATTTAACACCTCTACGAAAACAAACCAGCTCAGCAGCGATATAACTACAAAGTTACTCAACATATACATTCGTTCAACATGCAAATAATTTACCCAGCTGCCGTGACGACGCAAGGAAAGCAGCAAAATTCCCAACACTTTCGTTATGCTAATGAGTAATCCTGCGAACAATAAGTATACATATCCCGGGATATGCCCATCGCCATACAGGTGTGCATGTCCTAATGCAGTGCCAATCACCAGCCAAACGATGAGCCCGGCGGCTACACTCAGCCCATATGTTAGCCAGGGTGTTTGCCCCTTTACACGTGTGGTTTGCTCAGTCGCTCGTGCAAGTAAGCACATGAACATGCCCAAGACGCCAACTAAAGCCAGTGTCGTTATATCTTGAATCCCGCCCAACAAAGCTACGACGATAAAAAGCAGCGCTTGGGCAGCACCATAGCCAATCCATCGCAAGCTATTGCTACCTTTCCCTAAATCCGTTTCGTAACGCGCCCTCGCAAATGTAGCCGCAGCGCCATACATCACTCCAAGTGCGCACAATGCAAGCGATACAAAGCCTGCGATACTTACTGTATGTAATTGCCGTGACGCCTCAGCAAAAACCGTATGCCCGGCTACGACCGACTGGACGGTATCGGTTGTTAGATAGGTAGCGCTCACCGGCGTTGCTGTATGCTTACTGAGCAGCAGAATGGCTGCAGCCTGTAGCAGAAACACGCCCGCCAAGCGATAATTCCACCGGCGCAAGCCTGCCAAAGCAGACTGATCAATCTGTGTCACCTTCATCCTCACACTATAGCATGACCGGGGTTGCGCGATCTAGCGCTCATGCGACTGGAGCGTATGGAATATGACACATACCCACGCCCGTACGCTCAGCAAACTTCTGGTGATACGCCTCAGCTTCATAAAATGGCCCGGCGGCAGTAATTTCGGTAACAACCGGCTGCTTGTGGTCAGCCTGCGCCTCGTCTCGTGCTTTTTCGGCGGCCTTCTTTTGTTCGTCGGCAAAGTAAAAAATAGCCGAACGGTAATTGTCGCCCACATCTGGCCCCTGCCGGTTCAGTTCGGTGGGATTGTGCATTCGAAAAAAGTGCTTCAAGAGCGTTGCATAGCTCACTTTTTCGGGGTCGAACTCGACGAGCACCGCTTCTGCATGCCCGGTCAAATGCGTGCATACGTCGTCATATGTCGGATTTTCAGTGTGGCCGCCTGTATACCCTACTGTCGTTTTCGTAACCCCCGGTACTTCGTCAAAATAATACTGTACACCCCAAAAACAGCCCGCTGCGAATAATGCTTTTGCTTGTTTCATGTCTTCTAGTATACACCCCGACCGACCAAATTTCTGGCCACGAATGGAGTCAGGCCGACCCCCGACAAATGTGATCTCAGTCAACTATTCGCCGACTGTCACATCCTGCCAAAAAGCGACATAGTTTGAGAAGTCTTTCTTCACAATCTCTATGGCCGTTGGCTTCGGTTTAGGGTAACTCCAGGCTGAGTCCTTGCTCCACTTATCGCCTTCACCTACATCAAAATACTGACAAACACCTTTCCAGGGACAGGTGTAGGGCGTCGGGCTTTTGCGCAAAAACTTCTGCTTTACCGCGCTCGGCGAAAAATACCAGTTACCCTCGATATAAATCAAATCTTCCCGCGGCGCTTCGGCAATTACTTGCCCGTTCCAAATTGCCTGCATAGTCTTACCCTCCTTGTTTTCCACTATACCCTCCAGTAGGCTGAATCTCAATCAAGGATTCAATATTCTGGTCGGCTACATTTCCTGTAGTGGCCATAATTTATAGACTGCTACGCCAACATCCAACGCATCTCTTACTGACTGAATGCCTCGCCATTCTCGACTTAAGTAAGTTAACCCAGCGGTTACTTCATCAACAAAGAAACTCTTCTTTGTTCGATAGCCACCTTCGGACAGTAGGTAATCAACTTGATCGTAATATCGACCAGGAATATGTCCCGGACCTTGCCAAGTACGAGTAAAAAGCACATGGGATTGGCCTAGCTTTCTTTGTACTGAACAATAATAGTCGACAATCCCGTCAAACACCGTACGCTCACCCCATAAATCCTCTATGATAGAGATAGCGGCCAGCTCTGCTTCGCTCAGTTGATGATGAGCTTGTAGTTCAGGAACTGTACCGAAGCCCAAACGGTCTTCGCCAGTCTGGGTGCCATCTCGCAATGCGATAGTATGAACCCTATTGCTTAGGTCACTGATGAGATCAGGATTAAAAGCATCTGATTCGAATTTTGACATATCAGGCAAACCGCCAGGTACATTTTCGTATGCCATGATACTAGATAATAGAATATTAACTCTCTTCCGTCAATTACCTCTCCACGACCCAGAGCCGCCGCTTATGGCTATATTTGCAATTATTGTCTACATATTGACTAATATGTTAAACGGCGTATAATGCAGCGTGTTAGACGTGTGAGAACTCCGACGCAGAGCGGAGTAAAGGAGTATTATGAAAACACGCACCAAAGTACTACAAGCTGGCGTTAGCGGCGTTTTGCTCGCTACGCTGATCGCTGGTCCGGCTTTTGCCTGTCACCCGCAAGGTTCGATCTTGAAAGAAGTTCAGGACGTGACCACCAACAGCGCTTTTGCTGATGCTAATACCGCAAGCAGCGCTCTGAACGTCAACCAAGGCGACATCCTCACCTACCGTATTACGATTGCCAACGCTGAGACCGTCGAAGGCGACCAGCACCAAGCTGATATGCTGAACACGATGCTCACCGACAACCTGCCGACTGGCGTCCAACTGGTCAGCGACCCAACCCAGACGCAGATTAGCGAAAACGTTGGCACGATTACTG
>Ga0105241_10003614_pt1 | contig 11495 bp, 7 predicted proteins | sample KBSC64metaG_FD_80422 | JGI IMG/M metagenome (GOLD analysis project Ga0105241, IMG submission 80422) | Corn rhizosphere microbial communities from Kellogg Biological Station, Michigan, USA - KBS C6-4 metaG | ecosystem: Host-associated > Plants > Roots > Rhizosphere > Soil | place: Michigan, USA... | reverse complement strand
TCACAGATGCGCTTTGCCCAACTCGCCCGGCTTCATGGCGCGCGCTATCGTCATACCGTCATTGCCCTGGACGGCAATACCGAGATGATGGGGCGCCTTAAGGGCTTTCCTGTTACGTCCCTGTCCTTGTCTTTCGACAAGCGCCGGACCCTGCAAAGCTGGCGTCTGTTCGGTAAGACGCTGCGCGCCGTCCGTCCCGATGTGCTGTTGACCTACAATTGGGGCGCGATCGAATGGGCGATCGTGAACCGGCTGGGCGTGAGCATCCCCCATGTCCATATCGAGGACGGATTCGGCCCGGAGGAGGCGCAAAAGCAGCTTTCGCGCCGGGTCTGGACGCGGCGCCTGGCGCTGTCGGGCGGGGGTACGACGGTGATTTTGCCCTCCCGCAACCTGGAAAGAATTGCGCTCGAGCAATGGCGGCTGCCGAAGGCCCATGTCCGCTTCATCCCCAATGGCGTGGATTGCGTGCGCTTTGCCGTATCCTCGCGCGCGGACAAAGAAGGGTCTGTCGTCATCGGCACGGTCGCGAGCCTGCGCAAGGAAAAAAACGTGGCTCGTTTGTTGCGGGCTTTTGCCGGCATTGCCGGCCGGCATCCTATGAGCGAACTTCTCATCGTGGGCGATGGCGTGGAGCGGCCGCATCTCGAAAAGCTGGCGGGCGAAGCTGGGGTCAGCGCCCGGGTCCGGTTCGCAGGCCAGAGCAATCGTCCGGAAGATTGGCTGTCGCAGATGGATATCTTCGCGCTGTCATCCGATACCGAGCAGATGCCGCTGAGCCTGTTGGAAGCGATGTCGGCGGGCTTGCCCGCGGTCGCCACCAATGTGGGAGACGTGGCGCAGATCGTGTCTCCCGCCAACAGTCCCTATATCGTTCCGGTCACGGATGAGGCGTTTCAGGATGGCCTGGCGCGGATAATCGATGATCGTGCCGGGCGCGTCGCGATCGGTCGCGAGAACGAAAAGCGGGCGAAAGAGAATTTCGACGAAAACGTAATGGCGGCGCGTTACGCCGACATTATCGGTTAGCGATAGCCGCCTGAAACAGCGCCACTTGGCCGTCGCTGGTCGATTGCCAGTCGAACTGTTCGGCATAGCGGCGGGTGGCGGCGCGGTCCGGCGGCGCCTGGCGGAGCTCGCGCGCGGCGGCGGTAATGCTGGCCGCGTCGCGTTTTTTCATCAACAGGCCGGCTTCCGGGCGGGCGATCACTTCCGGCGTACCCCAAACCGCCGAACCGATCACCGGCGTGCCGCAGGCCATGGATTCCAGCAGGACATTGGCCCAGCCTTCGCGGCTGGAAGCCAGGACCAGGGCATCGGCTGCGTTATAGATTTCGCACAGCGCCTTCTGGTCCTGATTGCCGAGGAAGCGCACGCGATCCTGTACCCTCAAGCGGGCTGCCAGGTTTTCCAGCTGCTGGCGGTCGGGTCCGGAGCCCACGATCAAAAGCGTCGCGTCCGGCATGTCCTTGATTGCCTCGATCACCAGATAGTGCCCTTTGCGCTCAATCAGATGGCCCACCGACGCCAGCACAAAGCCGCTGACTCCCAGCTTGGCGCGCAAAGCGCCGCGGTCCTGCGGATGAAATTTCTCCAAATCGACGCCGTTGCGCAAAACCGTGACTTTGGCTTCCGCGACTCCCAATTCCACCATCCGGTCCTTGAGCGCCTGGCAAACGGTGATCGCGGCGCTGGCGCGCTGCGCCGCTTCCAAGATCAACCGGCGCGGCCGGGAATATTCCGGGATCAAATTGATGTCGGTGCCGCGGGCGGTGATCACCACCGGCAGGTTGAATTCCTCAGCCAGCCAGGCCGCGGCGACACCATCGGGATAGAAATAATGCGCGTCGATCAGGTCGACCTTGAAACCCCGATCCAGCAGGCGCCGCAAACGGCTGCGCATGGCGCGATAAAGCAAATGCGGGGTGAGATTCATCCCGATCTTGGGCACCACCAGATAGCGCGGATGCTCGACCTCAAAGCCGTTGCGGCTTTCGCGATCCGGCACGCGCCGCAGCTTTTGCAATTCCGCCGAAAGCGGGGGCGCCCAAGGCACCGGCGCCAGCACATGGGCGCGCACTTTGCCGTCCGAAACCAGGCGGCGCAGACGGGTCTCGACAAAGATGCCGTGAGACGGTTGCAGGGAATTGGGAAACAGGGTGGAGGTGGTCAGGATGGAAATGGGGCGCGAAGAGTCCATGTCGCAAATCCGTGCGGGCTTGGCCGCCCTTTATCGTTGGCCACTTTGACGTGAAATGCAGTATAGCGTTTCGGAAGGTTAATGAATCCTTCGCCGGTGTACAGCCTCGCCCGGCTGATGTATAGCGCCGCATCGGGGCCAATGGGGTTGGCCAGGGGCGGATATGATCCTGAAATCGCGTTTTTGTTTTTTTCAGGCGCCATGCGCTGACAGGTCATGAGCAAGCCCGTTCGTACACAGACCAATCGGGCGGCTCCCGCCAAACAGACGCCGCGCTGGCTTTTGGCGGCGGCCGTGGTGGGAGCCATTGTCTATGGCTCGCTCTATCCCTTCCATTTCCGCGACCCCGGCACCTTGGCCCAGGATTTTCTGCACCTGGCATCGACATGGAAAAGCCCGCCCCAAAGCCGCGGCGACTTTCTGGCGAACCTGCTGCTCTATGCGCCATTGGGCCTGGCCCTGTCGCTTGTCTTGGGCGACCGCCGCTCCCGTATTTCGGCATCGGTTTTGACCGTGCTTGCCGGCACGCTCTTGTCCGTGATGGTGGAGTTGGCGCAATTCTATGACGAGGGCCGCTTCAGCGCCTTGTCCGATGTCTATCTCAATGCCGCGGGCACCGTGATCGGAGTGGTATTTGCCCGGATCGCCGGGTTCGGCCCGGCGCGGCAATGGTGGCCTTCGGGGAGCATGGCAGGTTTCGCGCGGCTGCTGCTGCTGGCCTGGCTGGGATGGCGGCTCTATCCTTACGCACCCACCATCAGCCTGGCCAAATATTGGCACAGCATCAGGCCGCTGTTGTTCGCGCCGGGGCCGGCGCCGTTGGAAATTTTTCGCCTCGGCGTTTTTTGGTTGAGTGTCTTCCTTCTGCTGCAAACCGGCTTTCAACCCAAGAAGGGTTTTTGGCTGTTTTTGCCGGCGGCGCTGTTTTATTTCGCCGCCAAGATCGTGATTATCGGACAGAGTCTGTCCCTGGCTGAGGTACTGGGCGCAGCTGCGGCGCTTGCTCTTTCTCCCCTGGTGATGCCGCGTTATGGCCGCTTCGGCATTCCGGTGGTGACGGGATTGTTGATGACGGTCGTCATCATGAGCCGGCTGCTTCCGTGGCGGCTGGCCGCCAAGGCAAGTGCCTTCCAGTGGATTCCCTTTTACGGTTTCCTGCACGGCTCGCTGCAATTCGATGTCATCGCTTTTTCCCAGAAGTTCTATCTTTATGGCGCGATGCTGCTTCTGCTGCTGCGTGTGGGAATGAGCCTGAAAAACGGGGTCGCATTGTTGTGCGCCGCCCTGCTTGCGACCAGCGTGATGCAGATGTTCCTGGTGGATCGATCGGCGGAAATCACCGATGCGCTGCTGGCGCTGGGCGTGGGCTTGATTTACGCGCTGATGGCGCGGCTTTCTTCCGGGACAGCCGCCGCGGCGCGGACCGGCTAGGAGACCGAACTTCCGGCGCGCTCGACGAGATTGTGTGACGCAAGCCGGCTCGCCTTGCGTTCGCCTTCCAGGAATTCCTCAAACATCCAGATCAACCACAAGGCCCGGCTATGATCGATACGCCCGCCCTGATGCGCGCCGATCAGCCGGTGGATGGCGTCGGTGTTGAGATATTCACCGCAAGCCAGTCCTGCCTTGGACTTGAGCTTGTCGTCCAGGTGCTGGCCCATGGTGCCGCGGAACCAACGCGCCAGCGGCACGGAAAAACCCTGCTTGGGACGGTGCAAAACATTCTTGGGCACCAGCCGGCCAAAGGCGCGCTTCAATAGTATTTTTCCGTCGCTGCCCCGGCGGTTCACGGCGGACGGAAGCCCCAGCGCCCAGTTGACGAAATTATGGTCCAGCATCGGCACGCGGACTTCCAAGCTGTTGGCCATGGCGGTGCGGTCCACTTTGACCAGAATGTCGCTAGGCAGCCAGGATTTCAGGTCGATATATTGCGCCTTGGTGACAGGATCATCGGTGGGCGCGGTCTTGGCGTGGCGAGCGACCACGTCCACCGCATGATAGCCGGACAGCGACTTGGTCAGGGCCTGCGAGAAAAGCTGTTTGCGGGTATCGTCGCCCACCACCGATAGATTCCAGAAATAGCCGGTGGTGGAATCCGAACTCAGTTCCCGGAAAGTATGGCGGGCGCGCAGGAAACGCGGCGCGCTATCCCATTGGGGATAAAGCGATGCCAGGGCGCCGAACACCGGCTGGCGGATGGCGGCGGGCAGGAAGCCCCGGATGCGCTCTTCATAGGCGTGAAAGCCATAGCGCCGATAGCCCGCGAACAGCTCATCGCCGCCGTCACCGGAAAGCGCCACTGTCACCGATTTTCGCGCCAGTTGCATCAGCCGGAAGCTGGGCAAGGCGGAGCTGTCGCCGAAGGGCTCATCGAAGATGGCGGGAAGGCTTTCGACCAAGTCGAGTTCGTCGCCCTGCATGCGGGCGATGACATGATGGGAATTGTAATGCTTGGCCACGGCGGCGGCATAGGCCGTTTCGTCGAAAGCGGGATCGTTGAAACCGATGGTGAAGGCCGTGATGGGATCCTTCGCGGCGCGCGCGACCAAGGCCATGCTGCCGCTGGAATCCACCCCGCCGGAAAGGAAGGCGCCCACCGGAACATCGGCCACCAATTGGGATTTGACGATTTTTCCCAACCGGTCGAGCAGCGCATCGTCCAGATTTGCCAGTTCGCTGTTGTCGATATGCGCGGGCGCGGGATCCCAATAGCTGCGAAGCTCCGGCTTTTGTCCGCGGCGGAAGGTCAGGGTGCAGCCCGAGGGCAGTTGCTGCACGCTGCTGTAAATGGTTCGCGGCTCGGCGATATAGCCCAGGGCGAAAAATTCCTCCACCGCGCAGGGGTCGATGCGGCGGTCCAGCCCGGGATGAACCTGCAGCGCCTTCAGTTCCGACCCGAAAATCAGCGTCTGATCCGCCAGGACGGCGTAGTAAAGCGGCTTCTCGCCCAGCCGGTCCCGCGCCAGGAACAGCGTCTCGGCGCCATGGTCCCATAACGCAAAGGCGAATTGGCCGGTGAGATGGCTGACGCAATCTCTGCCCCATTCCTGCCAGGACACCAGGACCACTTCGGTATCCGATTGGGTGGAGAAGTGGTGGCCGCGCTGCGTCAGTTCCTGGCGCAATTCGCGGAAATTGAAAATCTCGCCGTTGAAGATCAGGCAGATGGTCTTATCAGCGCTCAGCATGGGCTGGCTGCCGGTGACAAGATCGATCACCGCCAGCCGGCGGTGGCCCAGGCCCAGGCCCGGCTCGAAATGATGGCCCTCGCCATCGGGGCCGCGATGGGCAATGGCATCGCTCATCGCATGCACCAGCGCGCGATCCGGTGGCCGATGGCCTTTTGTGTCAAACCAGCCGACGATGCCGCACACTTATGGGGTCCCTCCGCCGCGGCGATTGGCTTGCTCGAGCCGCGCCGGCAACTGATCCTGGTTCGACAAGGCCTGCGCCAAGCGATAGCGGGCCTCGTCGGGTGTTCCCACCACCGGGGTCGAAAGCGCGATGACGGCTTGGCCTTCATGTCCCTTGAGAGCGGCGGCGGCCTGCAACAGCTTGACCTTAAGCAGGCTGGTGACGAAGTGGCCATCCACCCAATAGGTGGACCAGACCAGGCGCCGTTCGGCAGAGGAGCCAATCGACCATTCCTGGACCGGGATCTGTTGGCCGCCCAGATTCACCGTAATCATATGGGTGCCCGACAATGTCCAACCATTGTTCCAAAGCTGGTTGGCATGGGCGGTCATGGAATGGCCGGGACGGGGTCTTGCATAATAACCAAGGAACATGTCGATGCGGTCTGCGGCAAGGCCGGTTCCGGTGTTGGCGCTGGCCCGGGCGTCCAGCCCGGAAAATTCCGGATGCCAGAGCGACGCTGAAGGCATGGTGCCGGATACACGGAACGGGTTTTCCAAACCCGTGAGATCGGGCGTGGAGGGATAATTGTCGTGCCACCAGGCGAAGGCGGGACCGGTCGTGATCAACAGCGCCGCCAGGGCGGTCATCAGCACCAGCCTTGCGGGTGCAACGGCCGGCGTGGCGCGGATTGTATCCTTGTCCTCGAACTCGTCGCGAAACAGGTATCCGAGAAGGCCCAACACCATCAATATGGCGATGTTGAAGCCCCAGCCATAGACGATATGATCAGCGCCCGCGCCATATTCATTGTTGGTGAGATGCGCCAACAGGATGATGCCGACGCAACGCAAGCCGTTGCCGATCAGGGGCACCGCGACGCAGGCCAGCAAAAACAGGGCCGTCTTGGCGATCCGGCGGAACATCATGTAGGAAAACAGAACGCCCAGGGTCACGGTGGCGATCAGGAAGCGCAAGCCGGCGCAAGCTTCGGCGATTTCGAAGCGCCCGTTGGTGAGCTCGAAGGTGGTGCCTTCGGTATAGTGGGGGATGTTGAGAAGATTTAAGGCTATATCGACAAACCGCGTCGCGAAATGCTGCATCGGAACGATGAGATATTCACCGGTGGGAACCAGCGCCAGCAGATAAAAAATCGGAAACCAGATCACGCGGGCGATAGGGATGCCGATCAGGGCAACAATCAGCGCCTGCATGATGGCGACCATGGCATATTGCTGGACTTCGTTGATCGCGGCCAGATCGCCCATCCACCACATCAAAACCAATGGCGGAATGGCAAGCAGCGCCCGAGGGGCAAGGCTTGGGGGCTGTGCGGCGAGCGTGGGGCGTTTTTCCCAAATCAGCCAAAGCACGATGGGAATGATCAGAAAACAGTGGGAATAGGTAGGGGAGACCCACCAGACCCTGACCGCAGCCGCCACAGAATTGTGAAAAGCCGCAAGCGTGGCAAGCAAGAGAAGGCCCAGGGCTGTTCCGTGACGGACCCAGGCCTTGGCGGCGGCAGAACGGGTTTCCGGCAGGGTGATGGCGGTCATGACTTGCACCCCGCCGGCAATTTCAGCGGCTTCAGGCCGCTCGTGCGAAGCTTGGACGAAGATTCTTGCGCGCAAGCCGGGTTCAGCGCTTCCAGATAGCGGTCGACATCCTGCAAAAGAGTCGGCCAATCGTGATGCTGTTCCACATATTTGCGGCCATTGGCGGCAATGGTATCGCGTTCCGGTCCTTCAAGCGCCTGGATCACGGCCCGAGCAAATCGCGCCGGCTCATTTTCAACCCAGAAATGCTCGCCCGGCTTTGCGGCCAGGGAGCGTGTCGCATCGCGGGTGGCGACCACGGGCTTGGCCATCGCCATCGCTTCCAGAACTTTGTTCTGAACCCCGCGCGCGATATGCAGCGGCGCGATCACGGCAGCTGCGAATTGCAGATAGGGCCGCACATCGGCCACCGTGCCTGTCACTATGATCTTGGGACCGGCAACGGCGCGCAGAGCCGGCGGCGGGCCGGACCCCACGAAATAGACTTTTGCCTGGGGAAGCTTCTCGGCAATCTTGGGAAAGACCTCGCGGGCAAACCATAATGCACCTTCGTGGTTGGGCCGATAATCCATGCGGCCGGTCATCACGATGGGCAATTCGGATTCGGTAAAGGGATTTTCGAAGGCGCCCGAGGAGAAATTCGACAGGTCCACGCCATTGGTCAGGCCTGCGATCTTGGCGGCGCTTGCAGGCGCGATCCGGCGGAACGTCTCCGCCTCATAGTCTGAGGCGAGCAGCGTAAAGCCAAAAGCCTTGGCGGCATCCCGCTCCAGCGCTTCCAGCAATCGCGCTTCCCGGCCGTACAGCCATTGAGTTGCACCGCGCGACCGGTGCGCATACTGCCGCCATTTGTCGGAATCGATGTCGACCATGTCGAACAGCACGCGCCCCGGATTGGCGTTAGGCTTCATCACATAGGGCGCCATCGCCGAGCCGAACACCACGATGTCGCGGACGGAAGAGGTATTGAGCGTCCGGTTGACCCAGGCTTGCAGCCGCTCGCTGCCGAAGCAGGCGGTGGTAAGCGGTTTGCCGGAGGCCAGGCCCATCAGGCTGCGCCACATCTTGGCCGCCTTTCCCATGGGCTCGAAGTAACAGTCGCCGCCTGCCAGCGCCCGCACCGTACCCAGATGCTTCATATCGTCGGCTTCGTCGACAAAGCAGGCCAGATGAACCGGGCCGCGCTTGGCGAGATGGCGGAGCAAGGCGTAAGAGCGGATCTTGTCGCCCTTGTTGGGAGGATAGGGCAGGCGGTGACACAGAAAAAGGCTACCCTGTGTCATCGGCTTGACGCGGTTTGCGCGAAGAACACCCGATCGACGCTGGACCAGCGGAAATCCCTGAGCAGCTGCTGCAGCCGCCCATAGGTGCGGTCAAGATTGAGGTAATGGCGGACGCGGGTCTTCAGCGAGGTTCCGGCGATGCGCGGCTGGCCAGCGTCGATTTCCCAGGGATGGAAATAGAACATGCAAGGCTGCCGGTCTGCGGAGCGCACCGCCTGCAGGCTGCGCTTGAACAAGCCATAGGGATAGAGCCGGAAATAGCCGCCGCCGCCCGAAGGCCAGTTGCGGCCAAAGCGGCGCAAGGTGGTGATCGGAATTTCCACGAACTTGCTATCGGGGAAGGGATAAAAAGCGAAACGCGGCTGCTCGGGGATGCCGTAAAGATCGTGGTTTATGGGGAAGGTGCTGGAACTGTATTTGTAGCCGGCCTCGTCCAGGACATTCAGCGCCCAAAGATTGCGGCGGCCGATGGAAAAGGAGGTGGCGCGGTAGCCGTTGACGGCGACGCCGCCTATGTCTTCCAGCACAGCCTTGGCCCGCGTCACATCGGCGAGGAATTGGGGACGCGACTGATGATCGGCCCGGAAATGGGCCGAGCCGTGCGAGGCAAGCTCGTGGCCATTGTCGACAATGCGCCGAATAAGCGCCGGATAGCGTTCCGCCACCCAACCCAGGGTGAAGAAAGTCGCCTTGGTGTTGGCGTCGGCGAACAGTCGCAGGATACGGTCGACATTGGCCTCGACCCGGCATTCGCGGCGGTCCCATTCATGGCGGGCGATATGGGGCGCAAAAGCCTCGACCTGAAAATAGTCTTCCACATCGACGGTCATGGCGTTGAGCGCGCCGTCCGACAGGCCGGTGGCGGGTCTTTTGCGCCAGCCGATGATGGGATCGGTGATGATCGGGTTGAAATTGTCCACGGCCGCCCCCTCAGTCCGCGTCCGAATTCAACAGACCCAAAAGCTGCTGGATGACTTGACCGGCGCGGCGGGTGAAAGCTTCCTGCTTGGCCAGCCTGTCCTCGACACCATCCAGGCGCCGGATCAGAGCGTCGACATCGCCCGTGCCTGCCCCCGAAGCCGGCGTGGAGTTGGCCGGCATTTCCGGCGGCTCATTCTCGTTCGCCAGATCGGAGGCGACGCGATTGACGTCTTCGGCCGAGAAACTGTGCAACTCGTCGAGATAGCCCAGGATCATCAGGCGATTGCCCAGGGCATTGATCCGCCGCGGAATACCGCCGGTATGCTGATGAATGGCGCCGATGGCGCTCATGGGGAAGGACGGATCGCCGCTCCAGCCCACCTGTTTGAGCCGGTGCAGGACATAATTTCCCGATTCCAGGCTGTTCAGCGGTCCCAAGTGATAGGAGGCGATGACGCGCTGGCGCAGCTGTTCCAGGTCGGGACTGGCGATGATGCGGCGGAACTGGGGCTGACCGACCAGGAAGCTCTGGAATGGCGCGGCGTTCTGAACTTGGAAGTTGGACAGCATGCGCAGTTCTTCCAGCGCGCTTTCCGATAGATTTTGGGCTTCGTCCACGATCAGCAAGGCGCGACGGCCCTGGCGGTGGGTGATGTCGAAGAATTCCTGCAGCCGCAGCAGAATGCCGCTTTTGTCGGCGGGCAGATCCTTGAGCCCGAAAGCCGAGGCCACCATCCGCAAGAGATCATGACCGGAGAGCATGGTGGTCACGACATGGGCGGCGATGACCTTGGTGGGATCGACGGTGGCGATCAGGCGCTTGACCAGAGTGGTCTTGCCCGCCCCGACATCGCCGGTGATGACGATGAAGCCTTCGCCCCGTTTCAAGCCATAGGTCAGATGGGCCATGGCTTGGGAATGAACGCTGCTTTCGAAATAGAAGCGTTCGTCGGGCGTCAAGAGGAAAGGCTCGGCGCGCAGCTTGTAGAAGCTCGTATACATGACGACTCGCGAGAACTAATGTCGTGGTTTCGAAGTTCGCAACAGTGCTGATATCATGCTGTAGGCGAACTTCGAAACCGAAACGACATTAGAATTAAATAGGTTACCAGTGCCCTTCGATTCCGAAATTCGCCGGAAATCGATATAGTCATCATGCGAATTTCGGAATCGGGGCACTAGGGTTCGACAGGCGCGACCGGAGTTCCGGAATTGGCATAGCCGTAATAGGCAACGTATTCGGGCTCGTTCCAGCTGGGCGCCTTGTTGAACAAAAGGCTGACGCTTTGGCAGGAGGCGATGGTCTCCAGCGACTTGCGCAGCTGATGCCGGTCGGTTTGGTCGGCCGCCACCACCATCACCAGGTGATGCACGTAGCTGGCCAGGATGGCGGGCTCGGCGCTCGCCAAAACCGGCGGGGTGTCGAGCACGATCACGCGATCGGGATAACGCGCCGACAATTCCTTGCACAGGTTCGACATACGGCTGCTGGAAATCAGCTCGGGGGTGTTGGCGGAAGGATTGCCCGCAAAGATCACCGCCAGATTGGGAATGTCGGTGCAGCGGTGCAGCACGTCGGAAACATGCCCCACCTTGCCGGTCAAAAGGTCGGTAAGGCCTTCGGCGGGAGGCGCGACAAACATGTTGCCCACCGAGGGGCGGATCACGTCGGCATCGATCAAAAGCACCTGCAAGCCGCGTTCCGCCGCCAGGCTCAGCGCCAGGTTGATGGAGGAGAAGGTCTTTCCTTCGCCGGGCAGCGAGCTGGTCACCATGATCAGATTGCTCACCGCGGCGCGGGTTTGCGGATCGCGGACCTTCTGGAGCAATTTGCGCTTGATGCCGCGGAACTCGTTGGAGATCGCCGAGGTCATATTATCGGGCGTGATGCAGCCGTTTTGGCGCAAGGCGCGGAAGTCCAGCCGCACGGTCTTGGCCGATGGCGGAACGCCGCCGGGGCGGGGCTCGGCGGCGCGGGGGGCGGGAGCACGCACGGTTTCGGCGGCGGGGCCCACCACTGAGACGCCTTCGCGGCGTCCGGCGGGTTGGGCCTGAACCGGTTCGCGCATGGTCACCGGTTGGGCGCCGTTACCGCGGGGGTCGCTTTCCACGACATCGCGTTCCATCGCCCGGCCGATCACATTGGCGCCGGGAGCCGCACCGGCCGCTTCCTTTTCCAGG
>Ga0105241_10003612_pt1 | contig 11497 bp, 9 predicted proteins | sample KBSC64metaG_FD_80422 | JGI IMG/M metagenome (GOLD analysis project Ga0105241, IMG submission 80422) | Corn rhizosphere microbial communities from Kellogg Biological Station, Michigan, USA - KBS C6-4 metaG | ecosystem: Host-associated > Plants > Roots > Rhizosphere > Soil | place: Michigan, USA... | reverse complement strand
GCCGGCTTCCCGGCGCTGTTCGTCCCCGCCGGGCCGATGCTGCGCGGCCACCATCGCGGCAAGACGCTCGGCAGCGGCACCGACCTGTTCGCCTACTTCGACGAGTACCGCGCCGGGCGCGTGGGGGAGTGCGAGATGGCCGAGGTCGAGTGCGGCCTGGCCCGGTCCCCCGGGCACTGCATGACGATGGGCACGGCCTCGACGATGACGGCGTGCGCCGAGGCGCTGGGCATGGCCTTGCCCGGCGCGTCGTCGATCCCTGCCATCGACTCCGCGCACCACCGGATGGCCGCGGCCTCTGGCATGCGCGCGGTCGCGATCGCCCGGGAAGGGCTGACGCCGGCGCAGGTGATGACGCGCGAGGCGTTCGAGGACGCGGCCGCCACCGTGCTCACGCTCAGCGGCTCGACCAACGCCCTGATCCACCTGATCGCCATGGCCGGACGCCTCGGCGTGGAACTGCGCCTGGACGACTTCGACGAGATCGGGGAACGCGTCCCGGTGCTCGCCGACCTCCGGCCGGTCGGCAGGTTCCTGATGGAGGACTTCTACTACGCCGGCGGACTCAGGGCCCTGTTCCGCCAGCTCGCCGAAGTCCCCGGCGCACTGCATCCGGATCGGCCAACCGTCGCCGGCATCCCCTTCGGCGAGTACTACGCCGAGCGCGAGACCCACGACCCCGAAGTGATCCGCACGCCGGCGAACCCGGTCGCCGAGCACGGCGGCGTCGCGGTCCTGCGCGGCAACCTGGCCCCGGACGGCGCGGTGATCAAGCACCTGGCCGCCGAGCGGCACCTGCTCACGCACAGCGGTCCGGCCATGGTCTTCGACAACTACGCCGACCTGCAGGCCCGCATCGACGATCCGGCGCTCGGCATCACCGAGGACACCGTCCTCGTGCTGCGCGAAGCCGGTCCCCTCGGCGGTCCCGGGATGCCGGAGTACGGGATGCTCCCGATTCCCGCCTACCTGCTGAAGAAGGGCGTCAAGGACATGGTCCGGATCTCCGACGCCCGGATGAGCGGGACCAGCTACGGCACCTGCGTGCTGCACGTCGCGCCGGAGTCGCACGCCGGCGGGCCGCTGGCGCTGGTGCGGACCGGTGACATGATCACCCTCGATGTCCCGGCGCGAGTCCTGCGCCTGGAGGTGGACGACGCCGAACTCGCGCGGCGCCGCGAAGCCTGGCAGCCGCCGGAGCCGCGGTTCGAACGCGGATACGGCTCGCTGTACGCCGAGCACATCACGCAGGCGAATCAGGGCTGCGACTTCGACTTCCTCGCGCGGCCCGGAGCCAATCCGGCTCCGGACCCGCACTGAACCACCCGGGCAAGGCATAAAGCACCACCCGATAGCACCGCTCCCGCTCCACATCACGGTCACCGCCGGGCCCGAACCCGCCCGCCGGTCCCGCCTCACCGCGTCAGCGGCCTCACGCCCCGCCGCGCCCCAGCGGCGTCGGCTCCTCACACACTCATCAAGCGAAGGACACCCCTATGTCCGTGCGCAAAACCGCCATGTCCCGCCGCACCCTGATCAGCTCGCTGGCAGCCGGCGCGGCGTCCGCCCCATTGCTGGCCGCGTGCGGCGCCCCGGGATCGTCGAGCTCTGCGAAGGCGGCACCGCCGAGCACGCTGGCGACCGCACCGTCCAAGCCGGTATCGCTGAACATCCTCGACGTCGCCGGGAACCTGCAGCTGACCCAGCCGATCCTGGACGCGTTCAAGGCCCAGCACCCGGAGATCGTCTCCGGCATCACCACCGGCACCGGCACCGCGCCGGAGCTCGCGCCCAAGGTGCAGGCGCAGCAGCAGGGCGGCAACGTGCAGATCGACCTGGTGCTGACCGGCACCGACGGTCTGGCCGCCGGGATCGAGAAGCAGCTCTGGTACAACCTCAAGCCCTACTACGACACCTTCTTCCCGAACCTGATGGCCGACTACCAGCCGGCTGCCGCCTCCATGGCCGCGCTGGCGCAGGATCAGGGCATCGAACTGGTGGTCACGCCGTCCGGGCCGCTGCTGGAGTACGACCCGGCGAAGGTCCCGACGCCGCCGACCACGCCGGACGCGCTACTGGCCTGGGCGCAGGCCAATCCCGGCAAGTTCATGTACGCGCAGCCCCGCAACTCCGGCCCCGGCCGCACGTTCCTGATGGGCCTGCCGTATCTGCTCGGCGACTCCGACCCCGGCGACCCGGCCAACGGCTGGGCCAAGACCTGGGACTACCTGGCACAGCTGGGCAAGTACGTCCCCAGCTACCCGACGAAGACCTCCGCGACGATGACCGGCATCGCGCAGGGCACCGTCTGGATGATCGCCTCGACCGCCGGCTGGTACATCAACCCGCGGGCCACCGGCACCGTCCCGGCCGGGATCAAGGTCGCCAAGTTCGACAACCTGACCTGGGTCAGCGACGCGCAGTACGGCGTCATCCCGAAGGGCATCCCGGCCGACCACCTCACCGCGGTGCTGCGGCTGCTGGCGTTCGCGCTGACCCCGGATCAGCAGGCTGCGACGTACGACAAGGGCTACTTCTACCCCGGACCGGCGGTGAAGGGCGTGACGCTCTCCCAGGCGCCGGCCTCCTCGCAGCAGGTCATCCAGAAGTTCGGCGACCCCGACTTCGACACCTGGACGTCCACCGGCCCGATCCGCAACTCGCTGCCCGCCCAGGCCCAGGTCACCGCGTTCGACCTGTGGGACAAGAAGATCGGCGCGGCGAAGTGACGATGACGGCGACCACACCTTCCTCCCCGCCCTCCCCCTCTTCCGCCCGAGCCTCCAAGAGGCCTGATTCCCAGCTCGGCCGGCTGATCCTGCGCGGCGTCAGCCGGGCCTACGGCGCGCACACCGCCCTGCATCCGCTGGACCTGGAGATCACCGGCGGTGAGTTCATCGCGCTGCTGGGGCCGTCGGGCTGCGGCAAGACCACAGCCCTGAACTGCCTGGCCGGCCTGCTGCCGCTCACGGCCGGCGAGATCGAGCTGGACGGCCGGCGCGTGGACACGCTGCCGCCGGAGAAGCGCGGTTTCGGGATGGTGTTCCAGAACTACGCGCTGTTCCCGCACCTGACCGTGCGCGCGAACGTCGCCTTCGGCCTGAAGATGCGCGGCGTGGCCAAATCAGAGATCGAACGGCGCGTCGCGGAGGTGCTGAGCCTGGTCCGGCTGACCGAGCACGCCGCGAAGCACCCGGCGCAGCTGTCCGGCGGGCAGCAGCAGCGGGTCGCGATCGCGCGCGCCATCGTGACCGAGCCGGCGCTGGTGCTGATGGACGAGCCGCTGTCGAACCTGGACGCGGCGCTGCGCCTGGCGATGCGGGGCGAGATCCGGCGGATCCACCAGGACTTCGGGCTGACCACGGTGTATGTCACGCACGACCAGGAGGAGGCGCTGTCGCTGGCCGACCGTTTGGTCGTGCTGCACGACGGCCGGGTCAGCCAGATCGGCACGCCTGCGGAGCTGTATGAGCACCCCGCCGATCCGCACGTGGCGGCGTTCATGGGGTATCGCAACCTGCTGCCACTGACCGTGAGCTCGGCCGACGGGACCACCGCGGTGGCTGAGGGCGACGGGCTGCGCGTGGTCGGCACGCCGGCCGGCGAGCCGCCGGCGGCGGGTCAGCAGGTGCTGGTCGCGATCCGGCCGGAGGACCTGCGCGTGGCCGCCGAGGGCGAGAGCGCGATCGGTGAGGCGGTCGCGGAGATCGTCGAGTACCACGGCCGGGTGCTGCACGTGGAGGCGGCGACCGACCAGGGGCGGCGGCTGCATCTGAAGGCGCACGAGACGGTGCGGCCGGGGGACCGGCTGCGGGTCGCGGTGGACGCCGAGCGGGCGCTCGTCTTCCCGGGCGATGCGGCGGCGGCTTCGACGGCGAGTGCCGAAGAGGCGGAAGTCGCGGAAGTGGAGGCCTCGTGAGCGCCGTCATCACCACCGCCCCGACGCGTCCGGCGCTGCGCCACCGGCTCGCCGAGCGCGGTGTCGACCGGACGCTGCTGCTGGTGCTGCCGGGGGCGCTCGCCCTGCTCGCGCTGTTCTGCTACCCCTTCCTGTACGGATTGCAGTTGTCCTTCCAACCGACCGCCGGCGGGGTGTTCGGCGCGTACCGGAAGTTCTTCAGCGACCCGTTCTCCCGCAAGTCGATCTGGGCCACGTTCTCCTTGGCGATCCCGGCGTCGCTGATCAACGTCGGCGCCTCCATTCCGATCTCCTACCGGATGCGCCGTGACTTCCGCGGCAAGCGGATCATGCTCGCGGTGCTGGTCGTGCCGATCACCCTCGGCACGGTCCTGACGGCCGAGGGCATCCTGGAGTTCTTCGGCCCGGCCGGCTGGTTCAACCGCACGCTGCACCTGCTGGGCCTGGCCGCCTCGCCGATGCGGCTGACGATGAACTACACCGGCGTGCTGCTGTCGCTGATCATCAGCGGCTTCCCCTTCGCGTACCTGCTGACCCACTCCTACCTGTCGGGCATCCACCCGAGCCTGGAGAAGGCCGCGGCCACCCTCGGGGCCGGCTGGTGGCAGCGCTTCCGCTACGTGACGCTGCCGCTGCTGCTCCCGGGGCTGCTGACCACCTTCAGCCTGACGTTCGTGATGGCCTTCGCGGTGTTCCCCTCCGCGCTGATGGTCGGCGACCCCGACGGCCACACCCACGTCATCTCCATCGAGGCCTACGAAGCGGCGCTGGAGCGCTTCGACTACGCGCAGGGCTGCGCCGACGCCATGATCATGACGGTTCTGATGCTGGCGGTGATCGGCGCGCTGGCCGCGGCCCGGTCGCGGATGTACCGGGGCGCCACAGGAGGCAAGGGATGAGCACCTCGACCGCGACGGCCGCCGACGCCGTCGACACGGACACCGGCATCGCCGCCGCCGGCCGCGGCCGCCTGGCGATGCGCCCCGGCACCTGGGTCACCTGGGCCGTGCTGGCCTTCTTCCTGGTGAATCTGGCCGGCGTGATCGGTACCGTGCTGCTGAACTCGTTCGGCAGCCGGTGGTTCGACTCCTGGATGCCGAGCGGCTGGACCGGCCACTGGTATTCCGACGCCTGGAAGGAGTTCAGCCTCAGCCGGGTCCTCGGGGTCACGCTGGAGGTGACGCTGCTGGTCGTCGCGATCTCGCTGGCGCTCGGCGTGCCGGCGGCCTACGCGCTGGCGCGGCGGGACTTCCCCGGCAAGAAGGCGCTGAACCTGCTGTTCGTGCTGCCGATCCTGGTTCCGCCGATCGCCTACGGCATCCCGCTGGCGACCATGCTCTACAAGGTGCACCTGGCCGGGACGCTGACCGGCGTGGTGCTGGCGAACCTGGTGCCCTCGATCCCGTTCGTGGTGTTCACCATGACGCCGTTCATCGAGCAGATCGATCCGCGGATCGAGGCCGCGGCGCGGGTGTGCGGGGCCAAGACGCCGACCGTGCTCGGGCGCATCCTGGGCCCGCTGCTGCTGCCGGGGATGCTGGCCGCCGGGATCCTGGTGCTGGTGCGGACGTTCGGCATGTTCGAGCTGACCTTCCTCACCTCCGGGCCGACCAGCCAGACGCTGGTGGTGACCCTGTTCTCGGCCGTGAACTCCGCCGGCATCCGCTCCACCCAGTCCATCGACGCCATGGCCGTGGTCTACACCGGCTCCATGGCCGTGCTGCTGCTCATCGCGCTGCGTTTCGTGAACCCGACCCAACTGGTCGCGAGGTCTGCCGACTAACGAAGAGGCCCGACATGACTGAGAACCCAAGCCGACGTGACGTTCTGCGCTTCGGCGTCATCGGTGGGACCATCGCGCTCACCGGTGCGATGAGCGCACCAGCGTTCGCCGCCTGCCCTGCACAGGACCCTGACAAAACGGCCGACCGGATCGTGCGCTCGATCCAGCGTCCCCGGATTCCGCGCCGCGACTTCCTCATCACCGACCACGGCGACTCCATCAATGCCGCGATCGGTGCGGCCGCCGGCAAGGGCGGCGGCCGTGTCGTGGTCCCGGCCGGGACGTGGACGACCGGCCCGATCCGGCTGCGCTCCCGGATCGACCTGCATCTCTGCGACGGTGCCACCCTGCTGTTCGACACCGACCCGAACGCCTACCTGCCGACCGTCTACAGCCGCTGGCAGGGCATCGAGCTGATGAACTACTCGCCGCTGATCTACGCCTACGGCGAGCACGACATCAGTGTTACCGGTAAAGGGGTTCTCGACGGCCAGGCGTCGGCCGCGAACTGGTGGGCCTGGAAGAAGCTCGGCGACGCCGACTTCGCCGCCTTCGAGGCGACGGTGAACGCCGGCCTGCCGGTCGAGCAGCGCGACGGGACCAAGTACCACTTCCGTCCGGCCTTCGTCGAGCCCTACGACTGCGAACGCGTCCTGATCGAGGGCGTGACCTTCCAGAACTCGCCGTTCTGGCACCTGCACCCCACGCTGTGCCACGACGTGACCGTCAGCGGCGTCACCGTCGCCTCGACCGGCCCCAACACCGACGGCTGCGACCCGGAGTCCTGCGACGGCGTGCTGATCGACAGGATGTCCTTCAACGTCGGCGACGACTGCGTCGCCGTCAAGTCCGGCCGCAACGCCGACGGGCGCCGGGTTAACATCCCCTGCCAGAACGTCGTCATCCAGAACAGCACCTTCGCCAACGGCCACGGCGGCATCACCGTCGGCAGCGAGATGACCGGCGGCGTGCGCGAGGTCTATGCCAGGGACCTGACGATGACCAGTACCGGCCTGCTGGCCGGGCACCGGCTCAAGACCAACTCGGTCCGCGGCGGCTTCATCGAGGGCAGCCACGTCTGGCGTGTGACCGTGAGCGCGATCGGCGGCCCGCTGCTGCTCATCGACTACAACTACGGGGAGGGCGACACCGGCACCCACCCCCCGACGGTCACCGACATCGATCTGAGCCACTGGACGGTCGCCGCCGCGACGCAGGGCTGGAACATCGCCGGCTACCCGGCCGACCCGGTCGGCACCGTCCGGCTGCGGGACATCACCATCGCCGGGCCGCTGACCACCGCGAACGTCGCGACGAACATCAGCGACCTGCAACTCACCGACGTGACGATCGACGGAGCACCGCAGTGACCTCCGTGCTCGTCACCGGCGCGGCAGGCCGGATCGGCGGCTATCTGCGCTCCGGCCTGCCGCCGCTAGGGTGGCGGCTGCGGTGCCTGGACCTCACCGGGCCGGCGGAGCCCGACGGCCTGCCGTGGTCGATGGGCGAGGCCGGCGACATCGGCGATCCGGAGGCGCTGGCGAAGGCGATGGCCGGCGCCGAGGCGGTCGTGCACCTGGCCGGCATCCCGACTGAAGGCCCCTTCGCCGATCTGCGGCAGGCGAACATCGAGGGCACGTACCAGGTCTTCGAAGCAGCACGGCACGCGCATGTGCCGCGCGTGATCTACGCCAGCAGCAACCACGCCGTCGGCTTCCACGAGAGCGGCACGCGCCTGACCACCGCGGTCAGGACGCGTCCTGATTCGCTCTACGGAGTGACGAAGGTGTTCGGCGAAGCGCTGGGCTCGTTCTACGCCGACCGGTACGGCATGGACGTCGCGGCGGTGCGCATCGGCAGCTGCTTCGACCGGCCGCCGGGGGAGCGGGGCCTGGCCACCTGGCTGAGCCCGAACGACTCGGTGCGGCTGATCGACGCCCTGCTGCGCGCGCCGTCGTTCGGCTTCCAGGTGCTGTACGGCATCTCGGCGAACACCCGCGCCTGGTGGGACCTGGAGCCCGCGCGCGCCTTGGGCTACCGGCCCGAGGACGACGCGGAGGTCTTCGCCGCGCAGATCCTCGCCGAATCCGGGCCGCTGCCGGACGGCGATCCGGACCGCCGCCTCGTCGGCGGGCGCATGGCTCTGGAATCGGGGTGAGGAGGTCATGGCGTTGGCCGAGGCCATGGCCTTTCCGGAGTTCTACGCCGCTCACCACGCCGATTTGGCCCGGCTGGCCAGGCGGCTGAGCGGCGAACCGGACGCCGCCGACGACCTCGCGGCCGAGGCGTTCCTGCAGATGTGGCGGAACTGGGACCGGGTCGACCGGGCCGACAATCCGGTGGCCTACGCGCGCGGGGTCGTGGCCGTCCTGGTGCGCAACCGGCAGCGGCGCCTGCTGCGCGAGCGCGAGTGCCTGACGGCGATCGGGCCCGCCGATTCCGCCACGCGCGCGGCCCCGGAGCCCTCGGACGTCGATGCGGTGCTGGACGTCCGGGAAGCGTTGCGCCGTATGCCATACGGCCGCCGCGTCTGCATCCTGCTGCGCTACGGCTACGGTCTGTCCGAGGCGGAGACCGCGGATCTACTCGGGATCGCAGTCGGGACGGTGAAGAGCCAGACCTCCCGCGGCGCCGACCAGCTCGTCCGCATGCTGACTTTGTGAGAACTTTGTCATGGTAGGGCAACCTTTCCGGCCACTCAGACCACTGATAAGTGACCAGCGCTCGCCGACCGACCGGGAGCGCGAAACGGAAGGACCCCACAGCATGTCCCCACGAATCCCCCGAACCGCCCTGGCCCCGGCTGTGGCCCTGGCCACGGCGGCGGCCTTCCTGCTGGTGCCTCCGGCCTCGGCGGCACCGAACGCCAAGGCGGCGGCCTCGGTGGCCACCGGCGACAGCCGCAGCGTCTCAGAACCCAGCGTCCCGAGCACCGTGTGCGCCACGCTCTCGGCGCAGCTGACGATCTCGGGCCGCACCTTCTCCTCCTCGCAGGAGTCGAGCCCGCCGGACACCTCGCGGATCCAGCAGAAGCTCGACTCGTGCACCGGCGGCAGCGGCACCGTCGCGGTGAAGCTGGTGGCCTCCGGCTCGAACAACGCCTTCCTGACCGGTCCGCTGACGGTGCACGCCGGCGAGGTCCTGCTGATCGACAGCAGCACGACCTTGTACGGCTCGCGCAACCCGGCGAACTACCAGGTCTCCGGCAAGCCGACCTGCGGCACGCTGGCGACCTCCGAGGGCGGGTGCAAGCCGCTGATCCAGGTCTCCGGAGCAGGAGCCGGGATCGAGGGCGTGCTGAACTCCTCGGGCCACCAGGGCACCGTCGACGGCCGCGGCGACCAGGACATCCTGGGCACCTCCACGACCTGGTGGGCCCTGGCCGAGCAGGCGAAGACCGCGAACAAGGACCAGCAGAACCCGCGGCTGATCGAGGCCGACTCCTTGAACAACTTCACGATGTACCACGTCAACGTGACGAACTCGGCGAACTTCCACGTCGTCTACAAGGGCGGCAACGGCTTCACCGCCTGGGGCGTGCGGATCAAGACGCCCGCCAACGCCCGCAACACCGACGGCATCGACCCCTCCGGCGCCAGCAACGTCACCATCGCGAACTCCTACATCCAGGACGGCGACGACGGCATAGCGATCAAGGGCGGCAGCGCCGCGTCGAACATGACCATCCGCAACGACTACTTCTGGGGGACACACGGCATCTCGATCGGCAGTGAGACCAACGGCGGCGTGAAGAACATCCTGTTCGAGAACAACACGCTCAACGGCGTCGACAGCTCCGGCATCACCAGCAGCAGCGACAACGGGATCCGGATCAAGAGCTCGGCCAGCAACGGCGGTGCGGTGACCCAGGTGAGCTACCTGAACACCTGCCTGAGCGGGATGAAGGCGCCGATCGTGCTCGACACGCACTACAGCAGCAGCAGCGGGTCCTCGATACCGTCGTTCACCGATATCGTCATCAACGGGGTGCTCGCCAAGTCCTCCAGTTCCAGCGCGACCTCGGTGCTCAACGGCTACGACTCCTCGCACCCGCTCGGCGTGACGCTGGAGAACGTGCACCTGGACGTGTCGAAGAGCACGGCGGAGTACGCGCAGGTGCAGACGTACAACAGCACCCTGGCTCCGTCGGGGACCGGTGTCACGGTGACGGCCATCTCGGGCAGCGGAAGCGTCCCGTCGTGCTCGTTCCCGAGCTACCCGGCGCTGTGAGGCAAGGCCTCTAGCGCCCCGCTCCACCGACGCTCGAATCCCGGATCACCAGCTGCGGACTGATCTGCACGCGGTGCACCGGACGGCCCGGTCCGTCCCGCATCCGCTCGGCGAGCAGCCGCACGGCGGTCCGGCCGAGCTCGGGCTTGGCCGGCCGGACCGCGGTGAGCGCCGGGTCGGCCAGGCTCGCGACCTCGTCGTCGTAGGCGACGACGGCGAGGTCGCCGGGCACGTCGATACCGCGATCCTGGCAGCGGGCGACCAGTGAGATCGCCTCGCGGTCGGAGTGGACCAGCACCGCTTTGGTGCCGCTGGTCAGGACCGTGTCGAGGAAGGCGTCCAGCTGCTCGCTCCAGTCCGGCTGCCGGTGGTCGGGGGTGATCGCCTCCGGCGTTCCGTCCAGGTCGAGCCCGATATCGGTGGCGGTGTCGAACCAGCCCTGGCGCACGACCCGCGTGTGCGGGCTCGTCGCGGAGGCCAGGAACCCGACGCGCCGGTGCCCTTCGGCCGCCAGGTGGCGGACGGCCAGGCCGGCGCCGAAAGCGTGGTCGGTCATGACCGACTCGACGTGTTCGCCGAAGGGGCCGACGGTCGCGCGCCGTTCGACGAACGTGACCGGGATCGGCAGCGCGGCGAGCCAGGCGATCAGCTCCTCGGCCGCTTCGCCGAGCGTCGGCGGCGCGATGAGCAGGCCCTGGATGCCGACCGTGTCCAGGAGCCAGGACGTCTGGCGGCGGACGTCGTCCACGTCGTCGTACGACGAGCCGCGTAACACGATCCGCACTCCGGCGGCCTCGGCGGCATCGCGGGCCCCGCGGATGATCTGCGGCCAGTAGTAGTCCAGCGAGGGCACGACCATGCCCACGGCCGGCCGCTCGGACTCGTCGCCGCTGGCCGCGGCGCCGGAGTCCTCCACGGCCGCGGCGATCGGCGGCTGGGGGACGGCCTTGCCGCGGGGCAGCCTGATGCCGCCGTGCACGCGCTCGATCGCGCCCTCGTCCGCGAGCTGCGCCACGTCGCGCCGGACCGTCACCGCGCTGACCCCCAGCGAGCGGGCGATGTCGGCCACGCGCAGGGTGCCGCGGGTGCGCAGCTCGGCGAGCACGCTCTCGCGGCGCTGCGCCGGGAGCAACGGCGACTCCGGCTCGGTCACGGGCTCGGTCACGGGGACGCCTCCACGGTGGGTGTCGGGGACTCGTCGATCAGGGTTCGCATTCGATTCTGGCGGGCCCGGCGCCGGCCGTGCAGCCCGCCGGGAACTCCGGGCCCCGTCGACACGATCATTCGATCACATACGATCACTCTCGATCCATCAACTCCGCGTTACGAACAGATAACGAAGTCTTGTGATGCGGACTTGCATGCGGTTGACTCCCGGTCACCGATCGAACGAACAGAAGCGAACAGGAATGCTCGACTTCGACCGATCGGATGCCGACCGGCCTTCGCCGGGTTCTGTGCTCGTCGGGCTCGGCTCGGGCTCGCCGGGCCCGGGCCCCCGGGCCCGCCGGGTTCTTCGCAGAGGGGTTGAACGCATGCGCCATCGTCCGCGGGCTCTGCTCGTG
>Ga0105241_10003609_pt1 | contig 11505 bp, 8 predicted proteins | sample KBSC64metaG_FD_80422 | JGI IMG/M metagenome (GOLD analysis project Ga0105241, IMG submission 80422) | Corn rhizosphere microbial communities from Kellogg Biological Station, Michigan, USA - KBS C6-4 metaG | ecosystem: Host-associated > Plants > Roots > Rhizosphere > Soil | place: Michigan, USA... | reverse complement strand
TTCGGTCTTTGGGTGGCGCCCTTACTGCCATTTGACGCCACCCAATTTTTCTTCGCGACGCGGAAGAAGGTAGAGAATGCAAGACGCCAGCAATAATGCCGCACTTGACGCTCTTAGAGATCAAGGGTTCGAGATAGGTGAATCTGCGTTACAGGATGGGCAGGTGCTGGTCCGCATTCGCTCCAGGGACGATTCCGCGTTGGTTGAAACAGGGCAGGATCTATGGGAGCTAGCTGCAGGACGTCTCACTCTGGATGAGTTAGCCCATCGCTCCTAGCGACAGACAATCGGCGACAAATCCGCTGCGAGGCGTATAGACGGCAGGGCTCACTGAGGATGGTGCAGCATCGCGGCCTCATTTTAGGCTCGCTTTCGCAACGATGTCGCTTGCACTAGGGCGGTCGTTCGGCTAACTTATCCAAGTCGCCGCCAACACGGTAAAGTGCTTTCATGCAAGAGCGGACCGACAATAATAATGATCCCTGAGGCGTTCCACGCTACTGTGGCCTGAGAAAACGTCGGTAGGATTGTTTTCACATTTGTGAAAACTGCCGAATTCAGCCGGGAATGCTGAACGAAAACCGGGCACCGTCTCCGGGCTCGGATTCCACCCAAATTTGTCCGTGGTAACGCTCAACAATGCGTTTGCAGATCGCCAACCCCATGCCGGTGCCGGAGTATTTGTTGTCTGTATGCAGGCGCTGGAAGATTCCGAAGATGGCCTCTTCGTATGCGGCCGGTACACCAATGCCGTTATCCGCAATTGTAAATATCCAATTGCTTCCCGATTTGCGGGCGGAGATTTCAATCACAGGCGCCCGGTCCTCTCTCCGATATTTTACGGCGTTCCCTAAGAGGTTTTGAAAAATCTGCGACAGGTGACTTTCACGCATCCTGACTGTAGGCATTTCGGCTATCGAGATTTTCGCATTGCTCTCAAGAATCGACCCATCCAAGTTCTTTAGAGCAGCTTCGAGCGCGCGATTCGAAGGAATTGGAGGCACCTCTTCTCCAGAAATACTTGACGCGTGAGCGTAACTCAATAGATCACCTAGCAGAGCGTCCATGCGAGAAACGCTCCTGATTATTAGATTCAGAAACTCCTTTCCCCTTTCGTCGAGTTCGTTCCCATAATCCCGGGCCAGCAAATCACTATAGACACCGACTGTTCTCAATGGCTCTCTAAGGTCATGACTGGCCGAATGCGCAAATTGTTCCAGGTCCGCGTTTGCCTGAACTAACGCCTCCTGGCGGCTTCGGATCTCATACTGGCGCATTCGGGCGCGCAGGGCGGCACGTACGGAGCTTTCCACTGTGTCCGGGCGCACAGGGCGTTCGATCAACGTGAAATTACCGAGGGCTTGCAGCTCACGCGCCCTTAAGTGACTCTCCCGTGTGGACACGCCGCTGGACGTCAGAGCGATAAAGGGCATATCGGACCACGGCGGTTGCGCGGACAACCAGATCTTTAGAACCTTAAGTGCGGCCGATGTCAAAGCTTCATCCGCAATGATCGCCGCGCCAGCACCTTCGGTGAGCACCTCCATAAGAGTGCTCGCATCTTTGGTCACAGTTGTGTCTATTTCCAGAGCCGATAATGTGCGCGCAAGCAGCGCCGCGTCTCGTCCCACGGGCGCGAGGATAACCACTCGCATTTCCAGTGCGCTTCGACGAAACATCTATGATTCTTGGGGGTCACCGAGCAGCTGGGCGTCTTTCCCGCGATAGCGGGGAACACCAGTGAGGACACCCTGAAATTCTTCGAGCACTTCACCAACTTGCATACCTGTCATTCCGATCCTCATCTCCCGAAGTGTGCGTTCATGGGCTCCGCGCCGCTTCTTGACGACAGAGATTGCCTGTCGTACCCTGCCTGAAGCTTCAAAAAAGCGCAATAGAATCACGGAATCCGCAAGGAAGCTGACGTCAATGGGGGAGTTCATCGACGGGCCCATCATCCCATGCTGTGAGACCGTTAAGAGCGTTACCACTCCTTTCTGGCCCAAGTAGTTAAGCAATTCATGCATGTGGATCATGAGAAAACGCTCGCTCGGCATGCCGTTCATATAGCCGTTCAAGCTGTCGATCACAATTAAGCTAGAATTCTTTTGCTCCACCGCCCGCTGCACTTGGGAAGCGAACTCGCCAGGAGATAAGTCGGCGATATCGACTCTGGCTAGTTCAAATTGTCCCGAAGCGATGTAAGGTTCGAAGTCCATTCCGAATCCCCTGGAGCGAGCGAGGAATGTTTCTTGGCTTTCTTCGAACTGGTAGCATGTAACATTTTCGCCTCGCTGGAGCGCGGCCAGCAGATAGTGCGAACATAAGGTTGTCTTGCCGCAGCCGGCCGGCCCAATCAGAAGGGTACTGGAACCACGGTCTAATCCGCCGCCAAGCAGCGCATCCATTTGCAGGCTGCCACTGAGTGCGTAACCTTCCCGCTTATTGAGCGCGGTGCCAGCCGAAGACAATCGTGGATACAATTCCAGGCCGCCCGTCTTTAATACGAAATCGTGATGCCCGTCCTGGAAACGAACGCCTCGCATCTTAACCACGTGTATTTGACGACGCGTGGTCCCGTATTCACGGCTGTCGCGCTCCATGCGAATCACGCCGTGCGCGATGCTCTGCAGTTGTTGCTCATCCTCCCGGGTCGTGAGATCGTCGAGCACGAGTACGCTGCACTTTCTGCCCGCGAAGAACTGTTTCAACCCTAATATTTCGCGTCGATATCGCACGCTGGTTTGCGACAGAATCTTCAATTCCGAAACTGAATCCAAGGCCACTCGTTCCGGATTCAGACGCTCGACCTCAGTTCGTATGCTCTGGATCGTATCGCCAAGCTCAACATCGGATGGGTGATAGACAGTGTAATTCGCGTCTTCCTCCAGCCGCTCCGAGAGCGAATTCAGCTCTAACAGATTGATGCCATCTAACGTCCAGTTGTGTGAAATAGCGACATCGTTCAACTCTTCCAACGTTTCGGAAAGTGTCACGTACAGTACGCGTTGCCCTAAACGAACGCCCTCCCGCAAAAACTGCAAGGCGAAAGTTGTCTTGCCGCTCCCCGGATCTCCCTCCACCACGTAGAGCCGGTGCGGGGTCAAGCCGCCACCGAGAACGTTGTCGAGGCCAGGGATGCCGGTCGTTTCTCGCGAACTGTGTTTACGCGAGTCTGTAGATAATGGCGGAGTCAATCTGCCTCCTTTGCTCTCGATAGTACTTCGAGAAACACTAAGATCCTAGCAGACAAAAAAGGCTGACTTGGACCTGCCTTATGTTTTGTAGCAGTCAAGAATAGAACCCGCAGAGCATCGTCATGAGGAATATCCCAACATCGGAGAGCACTTATAGATCGCGTCAATATAATAAGGGTGTGAACGGAATGGCAAAGACCTTGGCCGCCTGTGCAGGGTTCCTGACGCTTGGCAGCGCGTTGGCTTGGCAGATGCCGTGGCGCGAGTATCCCGGGCAGGACAATATCGAGCGTCCCCCCGACTACAAATTGCCGGCAGAATGGGCGTTCGCGCGGCTCATGTACCCTCCTTATCTTGGTCCATACGGCGGTAGGTTTCGAGGGAGATATGCAGACTGGAAGCACGGCCGATCCAGTTGGACGACTGACTACACGGCCGCCGATCGGCATGTCGCGGTGGCACTCCGACGACTGACGCGGATACATGTGCGCTCGGTGGAGCAACCGGTGGATCTGGATGATGGCGCGGACGTATTCAACTATCCTTGGCTGTACGCGGTTGAGGTCGGGCACTGGCAACTCACCGACACTCAGATTAAGCAGATGCGCGATTTCTTGGACCGCGGTGGATTTTTCATGTGCGACGATTTTCACGGCAGTCGTGAATGGGCGATATTCATCGAGACCATGCAGCGAGTTTTCCCAGATCGGCCGATCGTCGACATTCCAGACGGAGACCCAATCTTCCATTCGATTTACGACTTGGATAATCGCTATCAGGTTCCGGGAGCACAGTACTTGCGTAGCGGCCGCACCTACGAACAAGATGGGATCACTCCGCGCTGGCGTGGAATCTACGACGACAAAGGCCGCCTGGTTGCAGCGATCTGCCACAATATGGACCTCGGAGATGCGTGGGAGTATGCGGACTGGCCCGAGTATGACGAAAAGTTTTCCGGCTTAGCATTCCGCATCGTATCGAATTACGTCGTGTATGCGATGACACATTGAGCCAAGCCTTAAGAGATCACGCTGTTTCCAAAAAGCTACAAGCTTTCCTTCTTTGTCCCGCCGCTGTAGAAATGGCCCAGAACTAGCGTCCGACGTAAGTGTCCGGCCGGCAGCGCCGCCTGCGCACATCAGCTAGAGTATTGGCTATGCGACAGATCACCGCCGGCATGATTCTGATCACACTCGCGCTCCAAGGCGCTGACACTGCTGCGACGCTGAGAGGCTATTCTCAAAGGGCCGCAACGTCCGAAATCGAATGGGAGAGGAAATTCCGGGTTATCCCGCAACAGGACCGTCTGCGCGAGTACATGCGACGGCTGTCGGCGCGGCCGCATCACGTCGGCTCGCCCTACGATAAGGACAACGCCGAGTGGATTCTCGAACAGCTTAAATCCTGGGGGCTGGACGCAAAGATTGAAGTGTTCGACGCACTTTTCCCAACGCCGCTGGAACGTTCCCTGGAGTTGCTGGAGCCGGTCACATACAAAGCGAAGTTGGAAGAGCCTGCACTGCCGGAAGACCCAACGAGTGGCCAGAAGAGCGAGCAACTTCCAACATATAATGCGTACTCGATCGATGGCGATGTCACCGGGCCCATCGTGTACGTCAACTACGGCACGCCCGCCGATTACGAACGATTGCAACGCATGGGAGTTTCCGTCAGCGGGGCGATCGTACTGGCCCGCTATGGAGAGTCGTGGCGCGGCATCAAACCCAAGCTCGCGGCTGAGCACGGGGCAATCGCATGTCTGATCTATTCGGACCCGCATGATGACGGTTACCTACGCGGCGACAAGTTTCCGAATGGACCAATGCGTCCGCCATTTGGTGCGCAGCGCGGCAGCGTGATGGATATGCCTGTTTACCCCGGTGATCCCCAGACGCCTGGAGTGGGTGCGACACCTGATGCCAAAAAGATTCCCCTTAGCGAAGTTAAGACGCTGTCGAAAATTCCCGTGATGCCGATCTCGTATGAGGACGCAGAGCCTTTCCTGAAGAACTTGGGCGGTGATGTCGTTCCGGAAACCTGGCGCGGCAATCTGCCGCTCACTTATCACGTGGGGCCGGGTCCGGCCAAGGCGCACCTGCATTTGAAGTTTAGCTGGGACCGCAAGCCGCTCTATAACGTAATTGCACGTATCCCAGGTTCCAGATATCCGGACGAATGGGTGATTCGCGGTAATCATCACGACGCCTGGGTCAATGGAGCTGGTGACCCGGTATCGGGCGCGAGCGCGGAACTGGAAGAGGCCCGTGGGCTGGCGGAGTTGCGGAAGCAAGGGTGGAGGCCTGAGCGGACCATCGTTTACTGCTTCTGGGACGGCGAGGAACCCGGTTTGTTGGGATCGACCGAATGGGCCGAGGCGCATGCCGCGGAGTTAAAGCAACACGCTGTCGCCTACATCAATTCTGATGGCAACGGGCGAGGCTTCTTTCGGGCGGAAGGATCGCATTCGTTAGAGAACTTCGTCAATAACGTCATAAAAGACATAGACGATCCCGAGACTAAAATGACGGTCTGGAAGCGCCGTCGTCTGGTGGATATTTCCCGCGCGACCGCGGACAAGCGAGGCGAGATCCGGTCGCGTCCCGACCTGCGCATGCCCGCGTTGGGGTCGGGATCGGATTACACGGTATTTATCGATCACCTTGGCGTTGCCAGTCTAAACGTGGCTTACGGCGGAGAGGATGAAAACGGCGGCCAATACCACTCGATTTATGACGATTTTTATTACTACACGCATTTCATGGACACGGACTTCGCCTACGGACGAATGCTGGCCCAAACCGCCGGAACCATGATGATGCGTCTGGCCGACGCGGAGGTGTTGCCATTCCAGTTTACGGGCCTTGCCGATACCATCCATACGTACGTCACGGAGTTGAAGAAGCTGGCAACGGACCACCGCGCGGAAATCAAAGAGCGGAATGCGGAGATAGACGACGGTACTTTCGCCGCGCTTATGAATCCTAAACAAAAGATGGTTACGCCTGCGAAAGAACCAGTGCCGCCCTACGTTAATTTCGCGCCGCTCGATAACGCTGCAGACGAGTTAAGCCGAGCCGCGGAGGGTTACGAGACAGCTTTATTGGCGTCTGGGGATCGCGCACCAGCTAGCCTGAATGCGAAGCTGATCCAAAGCGAACGACTGTTAACCAATGCGGAAGGTTTGCCGAATCGCCCCTGGTTCGAGCATTTGATCTATGCGCCAGGCTTTTATACCGGATATGGCGTGAAAACGATTCCGGGCGTGCGCGAAGCGATCGAGCAGAAGCGCCCGGCCGAGGTCGAGGAACAGATCGTCCGCGTCGCGAAAGCGCTGCAGGGCGAAGCGGATCTTCTTGATGCCGCGGCGCAGGAGCTGGCAGCAGCTAATAACTTGCCCAAACAATAGCTCGTCCTTGAAGCGGCGCGCGCCACGAAGGTCTCGTTAATTCTTCATGGGGAGCGTATCGCATCCCGCCGGAGACCGGTCTTCTCATCCCATCTATTATCGGAAAGGGCTATTGGACACTCCACGGCCTTATCGATCGAGAGTCCCAAAAAACTTCTCGCGAGCGGGATTGTAGTGCTTATTATAGATGTCCGCCGTGCCACCTCGCTCTTTGTAGTCGATCTTCTGCGACCAGAGCCCGAGCTTGCACAGCTTTCCCGCGAGCCTTTTGGAGGATAATAAATCCGGTCCAGATAGCCGGATAAAGGAATGGGCCCGGCTGAACTGTTGTGCTGCAAGTAACGAAAGATGTCCCGAACAAAGTGTAATTGGAGGGGGAACTATGAAATCCACGAATACGGTTTTGATTGCGGTTGGACTGATGCTGGCGTGCGATCCCGCCTGGTGCCAAACAGCCGCGCCGGCCCCAGCGCCGGCGCGTGGCGCTCGGGTACCCGAAGCGAATTGGTGGTCGCAGGCCGCCGGCGAAAACGGGCCCACGCGCGTGGTGTGGGCCGCGCACAAGAATCCCGAAACGCCGTACAATCCGCCCAACAAGCCGATCTGGCATATCGCTGATGTCCTCAAGTCGCATAAAGGGCAGGTGCGCTGGGAACAGAAAGTATTACTGACCCGCGACTTTGACGGCCGTTATATCCAAATGGCGCCCGGCGACAAGAGCAAGTGCATGTTCTGGGCCGATGACCGCGCCTGGGGCTGGGTTTACAGCGGGCAGGTCAGGGTCACCATCGACGGTCAGGAGCCCAAGGTCCTGCCCAAGGGTTGGGTGTTCAATGTCGCGCCGCGCCTGTCCTACTGCCTGGAGGTGGTCGGCAGCGAGCCGGTGGTTTATTACATCACCACGCCGGCGGGCCAAGTGCCATCTTATCCGGAGAATGAGACCCCGGCGATGGTCAAAGGCTACACCTACGAGAAGGTCAAGATCACTTCGACCGGCGGCTACGACTCGTTCAACATGCCCTTCTTCAATGTCGATGAGTATGGGAACTCAACCCGCACGGGCGAGCGTTTCCTCTATGACGGCCATACATCGTCCAACCTGAACATCGGACCGCCGCTCACAGAGTTGCCGTCCGACAAGAGCTGGGGCCATTTCCACGAAAACATGCCGGAGATCTGGCTTAATGTCTGGGGCAATGTCTGCGCCCTGATCTCAGGCGAGGGCGTAGTGCACGGGGAGTATGGCGATTTGATCAATGCCAATGAGGAACGCTGGCACCGGGCCACAAGCTGCCCCAATACGGGCAGAAGCATACGCATGGCGATCACGCCCCGCAGCAAAGAAGGCCAAGTGCATTATTTCCAGATCGATCAGCCGCCTGGGAATTGAGGCCAGGTTTCCGAGCGAAGCGGTAAAGATCAACAACCTGGTTATTCCTGCGTCATCGGCCGCCCTGCGTTGTAGGACGGGTACAAAATTGAAGCCTTAGGAGGCTATACCATTGACACATTCGAGGCGCGATACGATCAAATTCGGTCTTTTGGGCAGTATCTGTGCGAGTGTTGGAGAGTTTCCCGCGAACGCATTCGCGCAGGCCAATGTCGAGTCTACCCAGACCGTTGTACAGCCGCCAGCGTGGGCTAGAGGGCTGGAAGGACAGCGCAAACCCGATTTAGGCAATGGTTACTACATGAATCCCATCATTCCCGGGAATGCATCCGACCCGGACGTCGTTAAAGACGGCAATGACTACTACATGACCTTCTCCACGTTTGAGGAGTATCCGGGACTCCCTCTCTATCACTCGCGCGACCTTGTGAATTGGGTCCGGATTGGATCTGCCGTAACGAAGCCGACCGGCTCGATCCTTGCACCGTCGATCATCAAACATAATGGCCGTTTCTTCATCTATTTTCCGGGTGGCCTTCCAACTCCGCAGGGGGAAGGTAGGGGAACATATGTTGTTTATGCAGACAATATCCTCGGACCCTGGAGCAATCCTATTCAGGTAATCCAGGGCGGGGGCATCGATCCCGGACACGCTGTTGGCGAGGACAATAAACGATATCTCTTTCTGGCTCCCGGCACTCGCTTGCGGCTCACCGATGACGGGCTCAAAGCCGACGGCCCGATTGAAAAGGTTTATGACGGCTGGGAATATCCACAAGATTGGTACGACGAAGCGTTCAGTCTCGAAAGCCCGAAGATCTTCAAACGAGGTGAATACTTCTACATGGTGTGCGCAGAGGGAGGCACGTATGGGCCACCCACCAGCCACATGATCACGGCGGCTCGTTCTAAGTCGATCAATGGACCCTGGGAAAATTGCCCGAACAATCCGATTGTCCGTACAAGAACAATCGGAGAGCCGTGGTGGTCGCGCGGTCACGGTGTGGTTGTGGAAGGGCCTAGCGGCGACTGGTGGATGATTTACCACGCCTATGAGAACGGTTATCGGACTCTCGGGCGCCAGGCACTCCTCGAACCCATCGAGTGGACGCGGGATGGGTGGTTTCGGGTTACGACTTCAGACCTCAGCAAGCCAATCCGCAAACCCGCAGGCGGCGAGAACGTGGGCAGCGGTCAAGCCCTATCTGATGACTTCTCTAAGAATCGGATTGGCACTCTTTGGGCCTTCGTCCGTCCGGCTGGTAACGAGATGTCGCGCGTTTCCTTTGACAATGGCTCGCTCTTGCTGTCGGCTAAGGGAACGACTTTTGCTGAGTGCTCGCCGCTTACCTGCATCCCGGTAGATCGCTCGTATGAGGTGACAGTTGAAGCTGAACTTCTGGATCACGTCGAAGCCGGCGTCATGCTCTTCATCGGGTCGAGTCTTTATACAGGAATCGGCCATGATGGAACCCGAGTGAAGATGTACCTAAAGGGGGGGCCGGGAAGACTTCAGATGCCGCCCAATCCCACTTCAAAGCTTGCGCTTCGCGTGGTGAACGATAACCAAACCGTTTTCTTCTTCACCAAGTTCGATGGAGGCAGCTGGATCCGATACCCGCAGCACATTGACGTCAGCGGCTATCATAAGAACGTCGTACGCGATGGCGAAAGCTTGCGAATCGGACTTTGCGCCGTGGGATCCGGGAAAGTCCGCTTCAGGAACTTCACCTACCAAGGCAAGGTATAGATCGTCCGAGCACCGTCGGGCCGCCGCTCACACGCGCCGGGCGCTTTTCGTCTGTCAGCGCAGTGGTGTGCTCTTGCTGCTTCCTCCGAGTGCTCCATTCCCCAACAACGTAAGTTGTTGTCAACAGCTGAAGGACTGGATTCAAGTCTCTGGGCAGTTACTACGCCGCAGTGCCAGTTTCCGCATGCCCCTCTTCCAGCGGAACCGCCAGTGTTATTCTCGCTTCTGGGATGCTTTTGCGACAATTCTTCCTTGCCATCTTGGCGAGCAGCATATGCTGCTACGGCCAGAACGCCCAAGCTGCGCGCGGGGAGCAGATTCTTGAACGCTCCGGCTGCGCCCGATGTCACTCCGTCGAAAGCAGGGGCGGCGCTCTGGGACCGGACCTGAGCGAAGCCGGCATCGTGCTTTCGCCCGAATCCCTGCGGCTGGCGATTACCAATCCCGGCGCAGAGATTGCGAGCGGATACCAGACCGTGGTCGCGGTACCCGCCACCGGAAAAAAAGTTGAAGGCATCGCTCTGAACGAGGACGATATTTCCATTCAGATGCGAACCACCGATGGCAACCTGCGGTCGTTCAAAAAGGATGACCTGCAGGACCTGCGGCGCGAAGAGCGGTCGCTCATGCCCTCCTATGTAAACAAACTGTCATCGACGGAAATCGACAGCCTAGTTGAATACCTGGAAACCTTGAAGGGCACTCATCCCGCGCCCGGCACGCCCGTCCGCCGGTCGCGGGACATCGCCGGAATTTCGGAGAATCTTGAGTTTCTGCGGCGTCCGGAGCGAAGTGAAGAAGAACCCCCGGACGAATTGCTGGATGCGCTGCAAATTCGCGTGGGATCGGCTGCGGCTGATCTGGGAGCGGGAACGGGATACTTTACCTGGCGCCTGGCGCAGCGCGTCGGCCCGCAAGGAAAGGTGATTGTCGTCGACATTCAGCAAAAAATGCTCGATCTGATTGCCGAGGAGGTAAAGCAGCACGCCCTGTCTAACGTCGATTTAGTGCTCGGCGGCGAGCACGACCCTCGCCTGCCGGAAAAATCCCTGGACCTGGTTTTGATCGCTTACGCTTATCACGAGTTTTCTCAGCCGGAGGAAATCATGGCCGCCGTACGGAGGAGCCTGAAACCGGGCGGACGTGTGGTGCTGCTGGAGTACGCTCTGGAGAGCGCCTACACGTCCGTGCCCGGCCTCCATAAAATGCGCCTGGAGGATATTCGCTCCGAGATTGAGCCGATGGGTTTCGCGCTCGACCGCGTGCTGCATTTGATCCCTAAACAGCACTGCGTCATTTTCATCAAATGGCCGCGCGAGTAGCAGGCGCGTCAACCTCACCAGCTTTCGCCGGCCGCCAGGGGACGCGGGCGACAGTAAATAGCGAGATTCATTTCCAATCCTCGACCGTTCTCCGCGATGGCCAGGGCTGCCGCCGCCGATCGGCAGTGTTGTGGCCTCGAACTTCACGGATAAGGAAATTCGGGCAAAGACGAAAAATTTACGTTGGCAGGCTAGCATGTGCGCAGTGCTGCAAGTGGCGTGTCCCCCAAGCAATCGCTACGATTGAGCGCCCGAACTAGAAACTGCTTTTGTAAGCGATTGAAGGATTTGGCTCCCCAAGACCACTCAGGACAGCGTCATTCCGAGACTCCCGGCAGAATCTCGGGCTAGCCACCTATACGCGTATTCTTTCCCCATTGATGCGCGACCGTTTGAAACCCGCCTCTAACTGTGTGTCTTCGGTCATGGGCTTTAAACTT
>Ga0105241_10003608_pt1 | contig 11513 bp, 9 predicted proteins | sample KBSC64metaG_FD_80422 | JGI IMG/M metagenome (GOLD analysis project Ga0105241, IMG submission 80422) | Corn rhizosphere microbial communities from Kellogg Biological Station, Michigan, USA - KBS C6-4 metaG | ecosystem: Host-associated > Plants > Roots > Rhizosphere > Soil | place: Michigan, USA... | reverse complement strand
CCCGCTTGCCGCCTTCTTCGGCCTGTTCGAGCGTTCGCATCTTGGCGATGTTCAATCCCATCCAAGCCCCGCTCTGCGCGATCGCACGTTGGAACAGTCCTTTGCCCTCCGGTGACCCGACCATGGCAGCCACCAGAATTGCCCCGGCCGATTCGCCGGCAATGGTCACTTTTCGGGGATCACCGCCGAAAGCCGCGACGTTCTTTTGTACCCAGCGCAAGACAGACGCCATATCCATCATTCCGTAGTTGCCCGAAGCGTTATGACCGGATTCTTTGGTCAGTTCGGGATGTGCCAGAAATCCAAACATACCCAGGCGGTAGTTGTAGGTAACGACGACGATGCCTTTCTTGGCCAGAGCCTCTCCGTCGTAGCGAGCCTCAGCTCCCGAACCGCCGGTGAATCCACCACCGTATGTCCACACCATGACGGGCAGGCGGTCGCCAGCCGATTTGGCCGGAGTCCAGACGTTCACATAAAGGCAATCTTCACTGGCCGCTGGTGCTGCAGGAGCAGCCGCTTTCGCCGGGGCAGGCTGCGGTGCCGGACCTTTGTCTCCCCCACCCGGACCCTTGCCCTTACCGCCGCCACGTCCGCCGGCGCCGCCTCCCGCTGTGCAGTTCGGGCCGAACTGTTCGGCTTTGCGAACACCGTCCCAATGCGCCGCGGGTTGCGGAGCCTTCCAGCGCAGGTCGCCTACCGGAGGGGCTGCGTAGGGAATGCCTTTGAAGATCCGGACGCCGGAATCGCCAGCCGGGATTCCGGAAACTGACCCGCTATCCAGCCGGACAGGATCGGAAATTGCGGCCCACAGAGAACCGGTAAAAATCAGCGCACACGGAAGAATGAAAAGAGGTTGCTTCATGCGATAAGTCCCTTCGGGTGAGTATGTCAATGTGCCCGAACGTTGTCAACGCGACGAAGCGCGAGGAACTCCGTGTAGTCGCGAATATAGTCCGCTGCATCGTAGTATTCGGACGCGAGCGCCATCAGGACCGCATCGCGGCTGAACTTGTATTGTGTAGCCCACACCATGGGCGGAATGTAGACGCCCTTGGAGGGCGAATCGAGCACGACCTCGTGGCGGCTGGTTCCATCGTCGGTGACCACATTGCAGTGCCCCGTGACGCACACCAGAAACTGATGCAGCATGCGATGGGCATGTTCTCCGCGGATATGTTCGCTGGCCACGTCGAAAACCAGGAAATAGCGCTTCACTTCGAAGGGGACCTGACGATGAATCTCGCCGAAGCTGAGGCTGCCTCGTAGATCTTTGGCGCGTGGCATCCGGCGGATGGTGGCCTCGCCCAGGGGCGTTGAGTCGCGGATTTCTTCCACTAACGGTACAGCCGCTTCCGGCGTGGCGTCCATGTAACCGATGATGCGCGCCGGGTTTCCGGCCAGTTTGGAATGCGGCGGGGCGTTGTGCGTCACCACTGCGCCCGCGCCGACCATCGCCATTTCGCCGATCACGATTCCAGGCGCCAGGGTGGCATTTGCGCCGATCGAAGCGCCGCGCTTGATTACCGTGGGCGGATACTCCGCCAGGTGCTGATTGCTCCGCGGGAAACGATCGTTGGTGAAGGTGGCGTTGGGGCCGATGAAAACGTCGTCTTCGATCCGCATTCCGTCCCACAGCTGGACGCCGCACTTGATGGTGACCCGGTCGCCCACGATTACGTCATTTTCGATGAAGGTGTGATCGCAGATGTTGCAATCCCGGCCGACCCGTGCGCCCGGAAGAATGTGCGCATAGGCCCAGATCCGCGTCCCCTCGCCGATATGCGGCGACTCAATGATCGCGGTCTGATGGATGTGCATACAGTAACAGTGAAGAACACGGCCTTTTTTCTCTGTGTTCCATTTGCCGAAGCCGCCGTGTCTACAATTAAAGTAAGCCTAAATGCAGAACATCCTGGTCATCGACGACGATGAGAGCCTGCGCGACACGATCGGGTTAATGCTTGAAAATGAAGGCTTTCATCCCATACTGGTGGCCGACGGCACCACCGGCCTCGAACAGGCTGTGTCCCTCCGTCCGCATCTTATTCTGGTAGATCTGCGGATGCCCGGGCTGAGCGGCGTTGAGGTGTGTAAACGCCTGCGGGCCGGAGGGATGAAGACTCCAGTAATCGTGCTCAGCGCTATGGGTGACGAAATCGACAAAGTGCTGCTGCTCGAAATCGGGGCGGATGATTATGTCGTGAAGCCCTTCGGAACACGCGAGTTACTGGCTCGCATCCGGGCTCTGCTGCGACGCACCACTCAAGGGTCCGACCTGGTGCTATCTTTCTCCGACGTCGAAGTGGATCTGGACCAGAGAATGGTCCGGCGCAGCGGCGCTGAGACCCGCATGACCCGCGCCGAGTTCAATCTGCTTGCGTTTTTCCTGCAAAATCCCGGCCGGGCGCTCTCGCGTGACGTGATCCTCAACTCGGTTTGGGGCTATGACTCATTTCCGAACACCCGGACTGTGGACGCCCACGTGGTCCGGTTGCGGCAGAAGCTGGAACTGAACCCTGAGATCCCGCGCCATTTCCTGACCATGCACGGGGTGGGGTACCGATTCCTTCCATGACGGCCATCCTGGTTGTGGACGACGCTGAGGATTGCATCGCCACGCTGGATCTGGCGCTGCAAACGCTTCCAGGAATCGTGATCCGGGCGCAGACGTCGGCTGAAGCTGCGCTAGCCTTCCTGGAGCATGATACAGTCTCGGCTGTGATCACCGATATCCACCTGCCTGAAATGAACGGACTGGAGCTGGTAGCACGGATCCGGAAGGATCCCCGTTTTCGCACCCTGCCGATCCTTGTGGTCAGCGCCGATCCAGATCCCTCGACACCGGCGCGCGCGCTCGGATTGGGTGCGAATGCATACTTCGCCAAGCCGTATTCGCCCAGCGCGATGCGCAAGAAACTGGAGGAGCTGATTCATGCGTCTTAGGCTCTCGTGTTTTCTTTTAGCAGCGGGTTCCCTGAGCGCCCAACAGCAGCCGGAGCTGCGGCAAGTGGTCGAACGACTGGACCGGCTGGAAGCGCAAAACCGCGAGTTGATGACCGAAATCCTCGCTTTGCGGCAGCAGCTGGCCGCGACCCAGCCTGCGCCGGCGGATACCGGCCAGCAAACCGCCGCCGAAGTTCCTCCGCAACCGCTTTCTGAGAGGGTCGAAATCGCTGAGCGGCGCCTGGCCGAGTTGGATCAGACCAAAGTTTCCAGCGAGCATCGCCTGCCTCTGACCTTTACCGGGATGCTGTTGTTCAATACATTTTGGAACGGCAGAGACGCTGTGGGAGCCGATAATCCCACCGTGGTTCCCCCGGCCGGAAAGCAGGGGTCTGCTGGCGCTACCTTCCGCCAAAGTGTCATCGGCATAAAACTGGACGGCCCCCGGCTGATCGGCGGAGGCAAGGTGACCGGCGCCGTGTACCTGGATTTTTTCAGCGGTGGGACGGGACTCAACCAAACAGCTCGCTTGCGAGTTTCCACGCTCGATGCCACCTGGAAGAACACCACGCTGGGTCTGGCGTTTGACAAGCCGATCATCTCGCCGCGCGAACCCGATTCTCTGGCGCAGGTCGGCGTCTCGCCGTTGACCGCGTCCGGGAATCTTTGGCTATGGCAACCGCAAGCCCGCGTGGAGCATCGGATCTCGCTGAACGAGAACGCAGGCTTGCGAGCTCAGTTCGGTTTGTATCAGACGTCGGAAGGCGGCACCGGACTATCCACTGAATATCCGGATCTAGCGCGGTCACGGCCCGGATATCAAGGCCGTTTCGAGTTCTGGAAGCAGAGCGGGAGCCGGCGCATCGAGATTGCTCCGGCGTTTCATGCCAGCTCTACGCGCGTGCTGGGACAGTCCGTTCCGTCCAGGATTTTTGCGGTCGACTGGTTGATTCGTCCTGCCCGCCGGGTGGACTTCACCGGCACATTTTTCCACGGAGAGAATACCGGCGTGATCGGCGGTCTGCGGCAAGGCGTAACGGTATTTAACGGTCGCGCGCGCGCCGTGCAAGCCACCGGCGGCTGGGCTCAGTTTACTTTCCGTGCCACCGAGCGCGCTTCGTTTCACTTTTACGGCGGCCAGGAAGACGACCGCAACCGTGACTTAAACACCGGCGGCATCGCCAAGAACCAGAGCTACGGCGCCAACATCATTTATCGCCTGGGATCCAATATCTTGACCAGTTTCGAATCTTCACAGGTGCGCACCACGTACCTGGGATCGGGAACACGCATCAATCCGCACTATGACCTCGCGTTCGCATACCTGTTTTAGTCTGCTGCTGAGTCTCACGGCGGCAACGAATATTCTGGCCGGATCTGTCTCCGGCAAAGTGGAGCTGCACGATTCGCAGGATGCGGCCGTGCGCAAGCACATGGACTACTCGGGTGTGGTGGTCTGGCTGGAGCCGCTGGCGGGATCGCCCTACCCGGCTGCTGCTGCCGGCGCAACCGCGCGCATGGTCCAGAAGGAGAAGACGTTCACCCCGCACGTACTGCCGATTCGGGTGGGAACCACCGTTGATTTCCCTAACTTCGATCCCATCTTCCACAACGCGTTTTCCAATTACAACGGCCAGCTTTTCGATGTGGGACTCTACCCACCCGGAACCACGCGTCCAGTTCGTTTCGCCCGGCCCGGGATCGTCCGCGTGTTTTGTAACATCCACGCGACCATGAGCGCGGTGATCGTGGTATTGAACACGCCCTACTTTGAAACCACACAGAAGAGCGGGAGCTATCAGTTCCGCGACGTTCCTGCGGGCGAATACACCCTGCGGTTTTTCCACGAGCGGGCAACCCAGGCGACACTCGATTCCCTTGCCCGGCGGGTCACGGTGACGGAGGGAAGTGTCAGCCTACCGGCCATCGGGATCTCGGAGAGCGGATATATCGTGATTTCGCACCACAACAAGTACGGGCAGGACTACGCTGCCTCGCCCGACGATGGTGGAGTCTATCCGGCGGTTCGTAAGTAAGCACACGGAATGAAGGTGAAACTACATTCGGTATCGCTGCTGTGGCGGATCCTGTTTTCCACCTCGATCGCCATTACGCTGTTGTTCGGTGTGATGGGATGGCTGCTGCAGGATCAGTTTGTGCGCATCGCGTCGGCGACTCTCGAAGACGAGGTGCGTGCCAGCTTCCGGGCCTACGAATCGCTGTGGCGCGCGCGCGGGGATCAACTGGCCAGCGTGAGCCTGATTCTCAGCCGGCTGCCGAGCGTGCGTGCGGCCTTTGGCACAGGGGACGGAGCCACCATCCGCGATTCCGCGAGGGAAGTATGGGATCAGCTTTCGCATCCGGAGACGCTGTTATTGGTATGCGATCCCAAGGGCGTGGTGATCGCCGCCGTCGCAGGAGCGGAAGGTAAAGAGAAGCCGGCGCTGCGGATGTCCAAGCTTGCCTTTGTGCCGGCGGCATCCCGCGAGTTTCCCAAGCAGGCCCGAGGTTTCGTCACGCTAGGGGCCCACCTCTATCAGATTGTAGTGACGCCGGTTTACGTGGCGACCACCCAGGATTCCGCCCTGCTGAACGTTCTGGTGGCGGGAATCGCGGTGGACTCCAATTTGGCTCACGAACTTAAGGATGCCACCGGCGGCAGTGATTTCGTCTTCCTCGCCCGCTCTCTCGAGCACGGACCTGTCGCCGCGTCAACGCTCGATCCCGCCGCGGAACATGCTCTGGCGGACGCCGGCGCTTCTCCGGAACGCCAGATCCAGCTGCTGGGCTCGGACTATCTCCAGTTCACGTCGCCCTTGACGGACGTGGATGGAAATCCGGTGGGCGAGTTGCGCATTCTGCGCTCGTTCAAAGGCGCGCTGGACCAGATCACCGCGGTGCGATCCCGGCTGGCCGTGTTGTGGCTGGGCACCGTACTCGCGGGAATCGGCGTGACGTACCTGCTGGCTCGCCGGCTGCTGGGACCGGTGGCCGGGCTGGACCGCGCGGCAGCGGAGATCGCCAAGGGTAACTACAACGTCCGCGTTCCGATTCAAGGCAGCGGCGAGATCGCGCGCCTGGCCGAGTCCTTCAATAGCATGTGCGCTTCGCTCACCAAAGCCCGCGAGGACCTGATTCGTCAGGAGCGCATCGCCACCATCGGGCGTTTGTCCACATCCATCATTCACGACCTTCGCAATCCCTTGGCGGCGATCTATGGCGGCGCTGAAATGCTGGTGGATGGCAAGCTGTCGGGCACCCAGGTGGAGCGGCTGGCAGCAAATATTTACAAGGCATCGCGCCAGGTCCAGAACCTGCTGCAAGAGTTGGCCGACGTCACCCAAGGTCGCGCCCATGCACGCGAAGTGTGCCGATTGCACGAAGTGATCACCGCAGCCTTCGAACCGTTGGCTGCCTCGGCCGAGTCCCGCGGCGTCTCCGTCCGCATCGAAGTGGAAGAAGACGTGGAATTGCCCCTCGATCGCTCGCCCATGGAGCGTGTGTTCCAGAATCTGTTGAGCAATGCGATCGAAGCCATGCCCAGCGGCGGCTCGGTGCGTGTCACCTCGGATCGGCGCGACGGTGAAATCGTGGTGAGCGTCGAGGACGACGGTCCCGGCATCCCCTCGGCCATTGCCGATCAGCTTTTCGAGCCCTTTGTAACAGCCGGAAAGAAGAATGGCATTGGGTTAGGGTTGGCGCTTTCGCGGAAGACCGTCGTTTCGCACGGCGGCGACTTGTGGTCGGACCGTAAGGAAGACGGCGCGCGATTCGTCCTGCGCCTGCCTGCTTAGGCGGTTTTCCGCAGCGCTGCGTTCAGCTTGCGCCGTGCGCTCACCACGTAGGCCTTGGCGCCGCTCTTATTGGTCAAGCCCAGTTTGCGGCTGACCGCGTTCAATGGCATCTCTTGGCCGTAGTGCAGCAGCATCACGCGGGCTTCGGTCTGATCCAGAGTATCCAGAATGAAGCGCCAGCTTTTGCGGCGGGTTTCCTCGGTCTCGATCTCCGTATGCACGTCGATAGTGGCCCGATCGGGCAGTTCCGCGGCGGTGGTCTTGGCCACCCACACGGGTTCATTGGACCGCTTCTGGATCGCGCTCATGCACAGATTGCGCGCGATAACGTACAGCCAGGTGGAAAAGCGGCATTCTCCCCGGTATTTATTCACATTGCGAAACGCTCGCAGAAGAATCTCCTGCGCCAGGTCGGCGGCGGATTCCCGATCGCGGGTAAACCGGTAGCACCAGCGGGCGACTCGCGCCTGGTGCCGCTGGAATAATTCGGCGGCCGCATCCTCCCGGGCGCGCACGCCCCCGGTCTCGCGATAAATGACCACCAGTTCTTCGTCCGTCAGGTTCTTCCAGTCGGTTGGCTCCGAAATCTGGATGGGAAAACTCAAAAATGCAATTGCTTGGGCGCTCATACATGCCCATCCTAAGGAGGAAGGCTATGGGAGGTCGTATCGAGGTTGTAAAAAACTTGTAAAATCCACTCAGATCGTTCCGACCTGGATTTTCGGGAACCAAATCCTGGAAAATCCGGAAAGATGTTAGGAGGGGTATGCGGAAACTTCTGCCTGCATTGATCGTAAGTGCCCTGGTTCTAGCGCAGTCCAATCCAAACGGCGGGGCTGCGGATACCGAAAAGAAGAAGATCCGCATTGAAGGCCGGGTCATCAGCCTGAACGGCGAAGTGGTTCGCAAGGCTACGGTGCGGCTCCAACCTGCGCTCGGAGTCCAGTTCGGCGGGCCACCTCCGAATGGCGGCCAGGCCAACCAGGTCCCTTCCACCTATTCGGAATCCAGCGACGAAGCGGGAAAGTTTGTGTTCGAGAATGTCGCACCTGGCCGATACACATTGATCGCGGAAAAAACTGGCTTTGTGACCCAGCGCTATGGAGCCCGCTCGGATACCAGCCCCGGCACGCCGCTGGTTTTGGAAGCCGGCAACGAATTGAAAGACGTCGCCATTCAGATGACGCCACAGGCGGTGATTGCAGGGCGAGTCACTGATCAGGACGGCGATCCCGTGGCGAACATCGGCGTGAGCGTGCTCCGCTACGGCTACACCAATGGACGCCGTACTCTGACGCCGGGCGGCGGTCCGGCCGCGGGCGGCCGCGGCGGTCCTATCGGTCCCGGCGGTCCGGGTGGAAACGTCACCGACGATCAGGGCAACTTCCGCATCGGCAATCTTTCTCCGGGACGGTATTACATCAGCGCTGACCCGCGTGGAACCGGGCTGATTGGTCCGGTGCAAGAACAGCCGGGAAGAGTTGCGGCTGCGCCCAAAGCAACCGACGTGACCACGTTTTATCCCAATGCCCTGGACGCCAATAGCGCCGCGCCTGTGGACGTGGGGGCCGGCGGCGAAATTCGCGGAATTGAGATTCGCTTGCGCCGGGAACGAACCTACTCGATTCGAGGAAAAGCCGTCGATACTACGATTGGAGGTCCGGCCGTCAGTGCATATGTGCTCGTCGTGCCTCCGGAGACCACCGCCGTCGGTCCGGCTACGCTTTCGAACATGACGCGCACGTCCGCTGATGGGAGCTTCGAAATCCGCAATCTGCTGCCGGGAACGCATGTGCTCCAAGGTTCCGCCGGCGCGACGCTGACGATTTCGAGCGGGAACGGCCCTGTCATGATGCTTCGCATGGCGGCTGGCCCAGCAGGCGTAGAAAGCTCCGCCACGGGCCGCATGGAAGTCACTATCAGCGATGCCAATGTCACTGACGCCGTGTTGCAGCTAACTGGCGGCGCGGAGATCGCCGGAACCATCCGGATGGAAGATGGCGATCTGAAGGACTGGCTGCAGCCGCCAGCTCAATCTTCTCAGCCGCAGGGGCCGGCTGGACTTCCTCCGCTGCCTGGACCCGGCACCAAGAGCGTCCGGCTCGCTTCCAGCGAAGGCATCAGCGTGAGTGCCCCCAATGCACCATTCAATGCGGACGGGACGTTCCTGGTGAAAAGCGTGACCCCGGCGAAATACTTCGTCACCGTCGGCGGGCTGCCGCAGGGTAGCTTCGTGAAATCGATGCGCTTTGGCGGGCAGGATGTGACGCGCGCTCCGCTGGATTTGACATCCGGCGGCGGCGGACAGCTCGAGGTGGTCCTCTCGCCGAAGGCAGCCGACCTCACTGGCGTGGTGCTCAATGACAAGAACGAACCAGTGCAGGGAGTTCCCGTTACGCTGTGGCCCAAGATTCCGGATCGCAGCAATAGCAACAACGGAATCAAGACTGCGAACACCGATCAGAACGGCAGCTTCAAAATCTCCGGCCTGGCTCCGGGCGATTACTATGTCGCTGCCTGGGACGATATTCCGGAAGCCGGCCTGGCCCAGAATCCTGATTTTCTGGCGCAGTTTTCCACCGACGATACCGCCGTCAAGCTAGCGGAAAGCGCGCATCAGAACGCCAGCGTGAAGTTCGTCGCGCGTGAGCGGATCGTTGCGGGAGCCTCGAAAATCCCGTAGCCGTGTAAAACTACACCGGCAGGATCAGGCGAGCTTCACAGCCGCTGCCGTGTTCGCGATTGCGCAGATCCAGCGATCCCCCGTGGGCTTCCGCGATCTGCCGGCTGAGCACCAAGCCGATTCCCGAGCCGCCTGGCTTGGTGGTGAAAAACGGCACGAATAAATTGGCCGTATTGGACAGTCCCGGACCTTCATCCTGTACGGAAACTTCAAGCTGCGCCCCGTGCCGCTTCCAGGAAACCGCCACCGATCCTCCGGTCTCGAGCGATGCGTCCACGGCGTTGCGCAGCAGATTGATCATCACCTGTTCCAGTTGATCGCGATCGCCTTGAATGGTGACATCGGGGCCCTCGCGAACAGTAGCCACCAGGCGCTGCTCTAGACTCGCCGAGCGGTGTATCCACGTTCCCACTTCCAGCGGCTCCGGCCGCGGCGGCGGCAGCTTCGCAAGAAGCGCATAGGCCCCCAAGAACCGGCTCAGTCCTTCGCTGCGTGCGGCGATGATAGAAAGACCGCGCCGGGCATCGTCACGCCAGTCTTCCGGAAGCGGCTCGCGCGTCATCAGCGATTCCAGGCTCCCGGCGATGGACTTGATCGGCGCCAAAGAATTATTCAGCTCGTGGCCCAGCACGCGAACCAGCCTCTGCCACGCTTGCAACTCTTCTTCGCGCAAGGCACGGGTCAAATCGCTCACCACCAGAAGCTGGTGGGGAAGCCCGCCTTCGCGAAACATGGAACGCGTCATCGCCCAGCGGCCGGCTGCCCTGGGGAAAGTTCGTTGCACGGTGCGCGCCGGCTCGCCTTCCAGGAAGTCCGCCAGACCCAAGGTCGATGCATCGGAAGCCAGTATGCGCTCGGCCGGCTGCTTCAACAGGCGTTCTCCCGCTCGATTCACCAGACGCAAGCGCTGCTCGCCGTCAAAGGCGAACACGGCCACGTCGATTTCCTCCATCACTTTTCGCAGCAGTGTGGTGGCTTCCAGTGCTCCCAGGCGCTGCGCGCGCAGCGTGGCGCTCATCGCGTTGACCTGCTGCATCACTTCCGATAGAGCGTCTTCACCCTTGGTGCCCAGGCCGCGAATCGAATAATCCCCTTCGCGCATGGCTTCGAGCAGGTTTGCCAGCGTGCGAAGCGGCGAGGCGACTCGCTGGCGTATGGCCGACGCGCAGGTCCACCACACAAAAAGGATCGCGATTGTGACCGGCCACTGCACGCGAGGCGTGTAGTCCGTCCGCCACAAGAGCGCTAACGCGACGATTACGGCAGGAAGTCCGGCGCCCAAAGCCAGCAGCCGCATGCGCTGCTCATGCACCGGCCGAAGCTTCTCGACGATCTTCATCAACCCTTCATAGCCCGTAGCGCTGCAAGCGGCGATACAGCGCGCTGCGGCTCAATCCCAGCGCATTCGCGGCGTGGCTCACGTTGCCGTTGTAGCGCGAGAGAGCCTTCTTGATCAGGAAAGCCTCCACTTCTTCCAGACTCATGTCGTCCAGGCGCGGGGAACCCTGCGGACCGGATCGCAGCGCGAGGTCGATGCTCCGAATCACCGTATCCTGCGCCAGCAGGACGGCACGCTCCACCACGTGATTCAACTCGCGGACGTTGCCCTGCCAGGGATTATCCAGCATCGCCTGCATCGCGGCCTGATCGAAGCCGCGCAGATCCTTGCGATACCGGCGCGCATGCGTACCCAGAAAGTACGAGGCCAGCGCGGAAATATCTTCGCGGCGCTCGCGCAGCGGAGGCAAGTGAATCTCTACCGTATTCAAACGAAACAGCAGATCTTCTCGAAAGCGTCCCGCTCCCACTTCTTCGGCCAGCCGGGCATTGGTCGCCGAAATCACGCGCGCGTCCACACGTTTGGTTTTGGACGAACCCACGCGCTCCATTTCGCCGGCTTCCAGCGCCCGGAGCAGCTTGGCTTGCAAATTCATCGGCACGTTGGCGATCTCATCCAGAAACAATGTGCCGCCATCGGCTAGCTCGAACCGTCCCACGCGATCCATCTTCGCGTCGGTGAATGCGCCGCGCACGTGGCCGAACAGCTCGCTCTCGAACACTCCTTCCGCCAGGCCTCCGGCGTTGACCGT
>Ga0105241_10003607_pt1 | contig 11513 bp, 10 predicted proteins | sample KBSC64metaG_FD_80422 | JGI IMG/M metagenome (GOLD analysis project Ga0105241, IMG submission 80422) | Corn rhizosphere microbial communities from Kellogg Biological Station, Michigan, USA - KBS C6-4 metaG | ecosystem: Host-associated > Plants > Roots > Rhizosphere > Soil | place: Michigan, USA... | reverse complement strand
GTCACCAATCCAACAGTACCCAGGAACATGTTCATCGCATCGAAAATCTTGCCAACCATCTCGGCTTGCTGAACCGTATCCAGGTTTTCGAAGGCGTCTTCGTCGCGGTAGTCGAAACCGTGATTGCGGGCGATGATCTTGTGGACGTCTTCCCTGGCTAGCATGTGCTCGGCCGGCATTCGAGGCTGATAGTTGATCAGCGAGATTGAGTTTTCGTGGTTGGCGCCCTTAAGCGGGAAGCTGGTCGCCATTACCTGGAAGGGAATGTAGCCGCGCATGTTGGTAAGGTTTTCGTCACCCCGGCCGATTCGCTTCAAGGTGCCGATGACCTCAAACCTGATGCCATTCAGAAGGACGGTGACCCCGACCGCGGGCCGTCCGGAAAAGAGGTTCCGGGTCAGTTCGTCGCCCAGAACGATTACGTTGCGCCTTTGACTTTCGTCCAAATCATTGAACCAGCGTCCCAACTTGAGAGGAAGGTACCGGATCTCATTGTACTGGGGCTCCACGCCGACAAGTTGTCCGTTGGCGCTGGCGAATTCGCTGACAGCGCGCACGTCATCGCGGGATAGGACAGGCGAAGCATTGCGGACGTGGGAAGCCTCCTTCCGGATGTCCGCATAGTCGCGGTAGGTAAGCAGATAGTTGCGAGCAGAGTTCATGCTGCCTGCGACCACAGGGGCACGGCCGGGGAAGATGAACATGATGTTTTCCCCGAACTCAGCCAGCGCACGCTTGTTTCCCGAGCGGAACCCTTCGCCCAGACCAACCAGCAGCAGCAATGATCCCACGCCCCAGGCAACTCCGAACATGGTGAGGAACGAGCGGAGCTTGTGCGCCCACAGGGTGCGGAGGATTTGAGCCAGGATGTCCAGGACCATCCGCATAATCACTGACATTGTACCTTTGACGATCTCAACGAAGATAAGTCTCGTCCGAAGGTAAGTCTCGTCCAAAGACCAGGCCGAGTTACCCGGGGACAGATCGGTTCAGATCGCACAACGGCGAGTGTTTTCTGTTGATTGGCTCGAGTGGGACGCGAGGGTTGTGAACCGGCGACTACACCGGTTGAGAATTACTGACCGCCAAGGAATCATTCAAATGGGCGATTACACTCCCCAGCCGTCGATCGATCTGCCCCTGCCCCCGGGGCAACTAAAGCGAACTGCCCTTGCTAGACGGGACGCCAACGACAGTGCGGTCCATGAGCGACTCCATAGCCGTGCGTAGTCTGGTGTGATCCTCATCGTCCAACGCAACGAACCGAAAGGGCTGCACGCAACCCGATGTCGATTCCCTTCGCGGAGACAGAAGCTCAGCCATACCTCGAACTTTGCCCCGGCTTGTCTGAAATGCGACCTCAACAAAAGCTCCTTGTTCAAGAGCCGTTGAGAGAATCAATAGTCCGCCGGTAGTAGAGAGTTCGTGGAGCTTGGCTCGAATGGGCTGAATGCTGCCCTCCGATCGAACCGCAACGACCACGGAGCCGCCGAGCTTCAGACGCCTTGCCGGCCTCGCTGGATTAGGTTGGGGAAAATAGGTCATGGCTGCGGACTATCTCACTCCGCCCGACAGCCCACCAGATTACCCTCGGGCCTGACCCGTTGAATGCAATAGTCTCCAGCTGCAATGGCCTACAAAGCCTAGACATCACTGATGGTTGGGCTAGCAGTAATCATCCGCTCGGTTACAGACGTCACCCTGCGAAGACCCAGAGTACTTGCGGCTGAGAGCTTTCGCGCGGACGACCCGCTGGCTACAACGATCTTCCCGGGATGCGGTATTCGTGGTAGCCGTCACGTTTCGTGCCAGGGGCGATTGCCAATCGGCTGCGGGTTGGCAGTGCCAGACGTCTTGCCATATCAACCGTCAACCGAATCTGCCACGAGCCAGGCTAAAGCTTCGTCGCGAGACCTGAAAATCCGCAGGTCCCGCCGAGAAAAGCTTTTTAGTTCCTCGTAAAAATCCTTCGGGAACGTCTCTGTTCCTACGAGAGCGGATTTCTTAATGTACGGCTTGTCGAAGACTGCGGTTTCCTTTACAGCCCGAATGGCATCCCGATTAAACACCGCCCCGGCGAAGTCGGTGAGCACCAGGACGGAACCAAGAGGTTGAACCATTACGTGGTCAGGAACTTGGCGAACCAGCTTTTCAAATTCACTTGCCGGGCACTTTGACAGGTCAACCAGAAGGATCTTTTTGCCTTGGTGATAAATGAAGTGGATGCGCTCGTCCATGGGGGCGACCGTCGATATTTGATATTCTCATCAGACCGGGACTGGTACAGCATGTAAAAAAGTGTCGTCGGACAACCGACGCTGCGGGGGGGAACCTCGCTCCAAAGCCGACAAGGTGGGCCGCCGGTAAACATTCAGTAAATGTCGGGGCGGATGGCCACCCTTGACGCCCGCATGAAGGCTTCTGCGGGCTTCGATTGCCAGCGGACACACGATGCGATGTTACGCTAGTTGCCGAGTAGCAAAATCGATAATCCTCCGGCGTGCGCAAGACCTTCGGTGTTTCGCTAAGGGGTTCCTTTCCTATTTTGAACAGAAATCTCTGGAATCCACAACTTTTCCACATTCTATCGAGGATTAGATTGCTTTTCGGCACTGAAAAGAAGGACACTCTGTTCCAATGCGATCCTGCGCCGCTTGACCCTGAAACCTTCGAAGAAAGCAGAGCCAATAACGTGGCAAAAAGACACAAGGTGCTAGCCGCAGCTGCGCTCTGGGGAGCATGCGCCTGGTTCGCAAGCTTGGATGTGGACATCCTCGTAACGAATCTCCACAACGCTCCCCACTGGCTGCTGCAAAGTTTCCGTGCTCTGTTCATGGGGGCCAGCGTGGGGATCGGGTATCTGGCCTATCGGAAATATCTGCTTGAAATGCAGACTCGTGGCGAGAAATATGCTGAGATCCGGGTGCAGATTCGCCTGCTCCTTGCCGAGTTGTTGACTGTTCGCGATGAAGATTTGATCCACCAACTGCAGAACACCATCAAACGGATCGAGCAACTGCTCAAACGCTACGACCCGGAAGCCGCCTACCGAACTGAGGAACCAAAAAGGCCAAGGGTCGCATAAACACGGGATAGCAGCATGAGAGTGAAATCGGGACACGCTGGCGCAGGCGCAAAGCGCGCAAGAAGCCTTCGACACATCTCACCCCAGGAGTCAGAAAAAAGAGACTCAGTTCGATGCCCCTTTTGTGTTTCAGCTCTTGCGTTACGTCCCATGGTCGCACACCTGGATGGCAGGTATATCTGTGACAAGTGCGGCCATACCGCCCACCCGGAGAATACAAAATACAAGTGTCGCTGCCCCAAGTGCTTAGAGTCGGCGGTCGCTTCCATCGCAAGTTTAGCGGCTCACCGCGATCAGTAGCAGAAGGCCAGTCTGGGGGAACCCGATTTCCAGGAGCAAGAGTGGATTCACGACCTGGCCGTAGTCACACTAGACTGAGAAGAATGGATTGACCGATGTCGCTGATGCTGTTTCATCGCGGATTCTATACGAACCTCGTGAGGGCTGTTCTCGCCGGCAACGGAGTGACCGCGGGAGGGTCGCTTCTCACCCAGTTTTCGCACAAAGCTCTGTTGTTCTTGCCGTTCGGAACTCACGGTCTAGGGCCGCTCGGAGATGTACTCTTCAACTCCTGTTGGATTTTTGCATTGATCTGTTTCGCTACAACGCTGTGGCAATCAGAGTTATCGAAGCGACGCTTAGACATTCCTCGATAACGTCCTCAGTTTGATTCCCTGCACTAGAGACTTTTCACGCTCTTGCTGAACAACATCCCTTGTTCCAGGGCAAGGTTCAACGCCGGGTTGGGCGGCGTTTTGGGACGTTGCGTATCGATCACCCTCGTTCCATTTTCTCGGTCGCTGCACGGAAGAGTATGCTCTGTCCGACCGCCAGCCGACCGATGCGAGTGACCGCGCCGTAGGTTCCCGCGTTGTTATTTTCGGAAACCTTCTTTCCTGCGCCTTCGTATCTGAGTATGTGATGACGAGGTGAAGCAAAGGGAGTATCCCCCGCTGACCTCCCCGTCCAATCCAATGAGGAGACTTGAGTCATGGATGCCAAATATAACTACATCATCGACAGCATGAAGTGGCGGATTGTGCTGAACCTGGCCGGATTCGCCCTGTGGCTGGCAACGGGCGTGGTCATGCTGCGGCTCACCTAGCGGAAATGCGCTGATCGCTACGTCGGCTCGGCCCTACTGTTGTGCAACAGCAGGCTTTACGCCAACCATCAGGATATCTGTAAATGGCGCTGTTCGCCGAGTGCACTAATCATGGGTAATTGACGCGCCATCGTTTCAGGCGTAGTTTTGCGCCGAAAGGAGAGTCGCGTCATGGATATGGATCAGGGCGCCGCGAAGAAACCACCGGCGACGGAGACGGAAGAGGCACAAGGGCTGAAATCCCAAATCCGCCAACGTGCGTTTGAACTGTATCAAGAACGTGGCCGAGAAGACGGACACCAACTGGACGACTGGCTCCTTGCCGAAGAGGAGATCACAATTAAGAAATCTCGAACTGCCGCCTGATTCTCAACTCCCGGATCGCAGGGAACATCCCAGGGGGCGACCCACACTATTCGCGGTCATTTCCTCGGAATCTGACGTACGTAGTTCGGAAAAACCCAGCACTCGTTCCGTCGTGCAGGACGACGACGGGTTCCTTTCACCACTAGCCAACGAAAGGAGCGCATGTCATGTTCACTCGAATCGTCGAACTCGCCACCAAACCAGGCAAGAATAAACAACTCTCTGACACCATCAACGACAAAGTACTGCCGATCCTGAAGAAACAGAAAGGTTTTGTCGATGAGACAGTTTTGGTCTCAGACAAAGAGGACAATCGCGTTCTCTCACTCAGCTTTTGGAACAGGCGCGAGGATGCTGAGGAATATCACCGGGTGGACTATCCGAAAGTCCACGACCTGGTCCGGAACCTCCTTGAGGCCGAACCCATGATTCGCACGTTCGATGTCCACACGTCCACCACCCACAGAATTGTGGCCGGTAAGGCCGCCTGAATCACGCCTGAATCATAGGATGGAAATCTCGGCAATCTCTTAGGTCAACAAGTCCATCTGGCATTACGAAAGGCGCGTTCCGGGGGGACGCGCCTTTTCCATCTGCCGTGCAAAGCGCCGCGTACGCTCAACAATGCTTGCCGGTAACGCGCTGTTTCCTTTCGGGCATTGCCGGTCAGAGCCCCAACCGATTCTTGGCACAAGTGAGTTCAGATCTATGCACCGGCTCTTGTGCCCTGACGCTCTTGTTGAATTCTCATGTAAACGGCGGTAGAGTCGCTACTTCCCCGGCCCGCGTCCGCTCCGGAGGCCAACGATGATCCCCGCCAAACCAGCAAATGAGCAACAAAGGCTTGCCACACTACGCGGCTACGAGATTCTCGATACCGAACCAGAAGCCGCCTTCGACGATCTCACATCATTAGCTTCCTATGTATGCCAGACGCCTGTTGCACTGATTAGCCTCATTGACGCTGACCGTCAATGGTTCAAATCGAAGGTCGGTGTCTCCGTCGCCGAAACCTCCCGGGACGTTGCCTTTTGCGCCTCGGCGATTCTCCAACCAGATGTTTTTATCGTGTCGGATGCCACTCAGGACGAGAGGTTTGCAGAGAATCCCTTGGTCGTGTCTGAACCTAAGATCCGGTTCTACGCTGGTGCCACTTTGACGACGAACGGTCAAGCACTCGGAACCTTGTGCGTACTTGACCGTGTACCTCGGGAGCTGAGTCCTGAGCAGTTGGATGCGCTCCGGGCTCTGAGCCGGCAGGTGATGGCGCAACTTGAGCTTCGGCGTAACCTCTCGCGGTTGGAACAATCCCTGGCAGCGCGTCATCGTGCCGAAGCCGAAAGAGAGCGTACGCTTCGAGAACTCCAAGCCGCTCTCGCAAACATCCACACCCTAGAGGGACTTCTGCCCATCTGTTTGTCGTGCAAAAAGATACAAGATCAAAAGGGTAATTGGCAGCCCTTCGAGTACTACGTGAGAGCGCACTCTGAAGCGAAGGTCGTCCACAAGATCTGTCCGGATTGTTCCAAAGCGATCTCGGCGTGAGTGCAACCTGGCGGTGTCACACGTGTGACCCAGGTGGTGATGTCCCTGTTGCCGCAACAAGAACTTAGCGCTGCTATAACATCGTGAATCGCACTCCCCGCTCATCGGGCGATCGCCCGGTTGGAAGGGGAGTTTTCTTAACCTCCTTGTGATCACTCCCAAAGCAACTGCCGACTGATCGCGTTGACTTGCCAGAATGCGCGGCCTACCATGACCTGATTGGGCAACGGATTTCTATGCTGGGCCAGGTGATTTCTCACTACCGGATAGAAGAAAAGCTGGGCGGCGGTGGCATGGGTGTCGTCTACCGAGCTCATGACCTGCGATTGGGTAGAAGTATTGCCTTAAAGTTCCTTCCTCCCGAACTGGTCCGCGACCCTCAGGCCCTGGAACGTTTTCAGCGCGAAGCGCGAGCCGCCTCCGGCCTTAATCACCCCAACATTTGCACGATTCATGAGATTGACCAGTTCGACGGGCAGCCCTTCATCGTGATGGAACTACTTGAGGGCCAAACCCTCAAGCACATGATCGTCGGCAAGCCGCTGCCCGGCCCTCAAATCCTGGAGATCACGATCCAGATCGCCGATGCTCTCGACGCCGCCCACGAATCCGGAATCGTCCACCGCGACCTGAAGCCAGCCAACATTTTTTTGACCAAGCGCGCACAAGCAAAAGTTCTGGATTTCGGGTTAGCCAAGCTTGTGCCCGGACCGCGCCAGAATGCGGCAGAGGGCGAGGCCTCGAGCCAAGCGACGATTAGCGGTATCGAACATCTGACCAGTACCGGAGTAGCGCTCGGCACGGTCTCTTACATGTCCCCCGAGCAAGCTCGCGGGGAGGAACTGGACCGCAGAAGTGACCTGTTCTCGCTGGGCGCTGTCCTTTACGAGATGGCCACCGGACGGCTTGCCTTTGGAGGCGGCACTACGGCTGTCGTGTTCGAGGCCATCCTGAACCGCTCGCCACTCTCGCCGGCTCGGTTAAATCCCGAGCTGATCCCAGACATCGGGTGGATCACATCCAAGCTGCTGGAGAAGGACCGCAAGTTGCGCTATCAATCCGCAGCTGAACTTCAGGCTGACCTGAAGCGGGTCAAGCGCGACACTGAATCTTCCGGAGTCCCCACTTCCCCGGCGCCGAAGAGTTTGAGCATCGCTTGGCGCAAACGGGGGATTATCGCGGCAGCGGCGGTATCTGTTTTGGTACTGGCCATCGTTTTGCTTCCGCACAAGTGGCGTGACCGGTTGCTGGGAGGCGGGTCGAACCACATTCGCGCGATTGCGGTTCTGCCCTTCCTGAACGTGGGTGCAGACCCCAACATCGAATACCTGGCCGACGGAGTGACGGAAGGTATTATCAGCAGCCTTTCCCGAGTTCCGGAACTGCGCGTGATGGCGCGCAGTACCGTGTTCAGCTACAAAGGCCGCGACATCAATGCTCAGAAGGTTGGCAAGGAACTCAACGTTGATGCGGTGCTGATGGGCCGGGTGACCCAACGCGGAGACACTTTGATGATCCAAACCGACCTGGTCAACGTGGCCGACGGCTCCGAACTATGGGGCGATCAGTTCAACCGCAAGGTTGTGGACCTGATCGCGGTGCAGGGAGACATCGCAAAGGAAATCTACGACAACTTGCGACCCAGAATTGTCGGTGCGGAAGAGTCCGCGCAAGTAGCCAAACACGACACTGAGAATCCGGAAGCGTACCAGCTCTATTTGCAGGGTCTGTTCCAATGGAACAAGTGGACGGAAGAGGGTTTCCGTAAGGCCACCGACTATTTCAATCAGGCGGTAGAGAAAGACCCGAATTATGCTCAAGCCTACGCCGGGCTTGCCGATACTTACAATTTTCTGGGCGAATCGGGATACATCGCTCCCCTGCAAGTCTGGCAAAACGCGAAATCGGCGGCCACGCACGCGGTCAAGCTGGATGACACCCTGCCCGAGGCGCATATCTCGCTGGCGTTGGTGCGGGAGAGTTACGACTGGGATTGGCCAGGGGCTGAATCCGAGTTTAAACGAGCGATTGAGCTGAATGGCAATAACGCCTCTGCTCATCAGTGGTACGGCGATTTTTTGACCCGTATGGGCCGTTTCGAAGAAGCCAGAGTGGAGCTGAAGAAGGCCCAGGAGCTCGATCCGCTTTCCCTTCTCACCAACACCAGCCTCGGGCGGCAGCTGTATTTCATGCGACAGTATGACTCCGCCATCCAGCAACTCGCGAAAACGCTCGAGATGGATCCGAAGTTCGTCCCTGCGCAGCACGCTATCGAAGCTGCTTATGCGCAGAATGGCATGTTCAAGGAAGCAATTGGCGAGCGGCAAAAAGTTCTGACGTTGTCCGGCAATCCCGACCTGGCAGCCGCCATCGGAGAGGACTTTAACTCGTCCGGTTATCCGGGCGTGATGAAGAGCTGGTTGGAAGGTTTGAAGGAGGTGTCGAAGCGGGGGTACGTCTCGTCGTACAACATTGCTCAAATCTATGCCCGACTGGGAGACAAGAACCAGGCACTAGCGTCGCTCGAGACTGCCCTGCAGGAGCGCGACAGCAACCTCACCTACGCGAAGATCGAACCCGCTTTTGATGATCTTCGTTCTGACCCGAGATTCAAGAGGGTAGTGCAACAGCTCAACATGTCGCAGTAGGATGGCAAACCGACAGAGAGACATACAGAGATCTCAACGGGCAGCCTGTCCGGCCGCGGCTTAGCGCAAAGGATAGCCAGCCTCGCCCGGTAGACGACCCTCCACTCGCAACACTTTCGCGCCGGGCTTTACATCCTTGCTGTCAATGAATGCGATGGCGCCCGGAATGGCTGTCACCAACTGGTTCGCCATATCGTTCGAGTACACCACCTTGGGCGCAGTCGCCGATTCCGCGCGGAAAATTTTCGCGATCCAGTACTGCTTAAACTGTGCCTCGGACATCTGGTAAATAATCTTCAGAACCACATCCCGCTCCCGGGCCACCGGAGCTCGAATGAGCAGGACTACTGGAATGTTTGGGCTCCAGTATTGCCGGTCCCCGAGAAAAACTTTACGGACTTCAGACATGCTCAGGTTGGTGATTGGCGTGTCGGGATGCACCACCACGGCGACATCCACGTCGTGGCGCTGTGCGGCAAGCGGCTGTAAGAGTGTTAGGCAAAGACAGCTCAAAGCCAGGGCACGGGAGGCGAATTTCCAATGGGTTGTCATGTGCGTGTCAGAAGGTAAACGCAGTCTGGAAAAATGCCCCATTCACCCTAGGCTCGTTCACACCGTGACGACTGTTCCGGTACTCGCCTTTGAAAGCCGCGTAGTTCGTGATGTCGTACCTGACCCCGAACGTCGAACCCGAAAGATCCAACACATTCACCAGCGTCGGATCATCTTCAGGCTTATGAATATACTCGTATCGATAGTAAGGCTTCCATTTGCTTTGTTGCCAGGGCAGCCGGTACGCAAGTTGAACATAGAACGCCTGGCTGTCCCAGGTATTGAGAGTCAGCACATCGCGATGGTGAACGTTGGCGTATTCCGCCAGGAATTCCGGTTTTTCCTTGGTCCAGACCACGTCGGCCGCGGTGATCCATTCTTCGAAATTCCGGCCCGGTTGCGGCGTAAGCTTGTCGCGATACACCGACGCACCAAGCTGAAGCCCATAGAATCGGGTCGGTCTGGCATACAAGTTGGCTACCCAGGAGCGGTTGTCATTGGAGTCGCCGCTGTCTCCTGACTTGCTCAGGATCGAAGAGCGTCCGTTGCCCAGCCCAACGTTGTAACCCAGTCCTAAGCCGCCCGATGGAATATTTCCTTCCGCTTCTACGCCGACAAAATGGGTGGGAATGAACGTTCCGCCAAATTGAATCATTTCCGGCCGAGTGATGGTCGTCTGCAGCCAGGCGCCGTGGTGGAAGGCGGTATTCCAGTAGCCGAGGGGCGTGTGGTATTTGCCGAACGAGAGTTTGAAGTAGTCGTTGTAGTCGTAGCGAATAATGGAGCGTTCCACGCTCAGCTCATAGCTGGTCGGCTGGGCCGTGAAACTGATCTCGCCGAAGTAGCTGACTTTTTCAGAAAGTGGCGAAGCCAGATGCAGAACTAACTGGCCCAGATTGAAGCCGCTTACTGAGCCCTTCTGATCGGTGGCAGAGAAATCTACATCGCCGAATCCCCTGATTTGAAGCGATGGGAAGCGTCTCTCTGTATCACGGATTTCGCCCGTACTGAAGTGATCCTCATGGGATGCGGTCGGGCCCGGCACGGCGGCAGGAGTTGTAACAGGAGCTGGGGTTGTGGTCTCCGGGGCAAGGGGCGTGCCTGCCGGGGCGGCCTCTTGCCTCCGTTCACGGTCCTCCAGTTGGTTGATCCGATTCTCGAGTTGCTGAATGCGGTCGAGAAGGCTTTGCAGGGTCGGTTCGGTTGGGGGTGCCGATGCCGGGGATTGGGCCAGCAGCATGCTTGTGGTCAATGCGAATAAAAGCGACAGAAGGCAACGAGACCCCATAATTTCCTCCTAATCGAACCCGAAATTATCCCGGCAATGCGCGCGCAAGCATGCGCTGGCCGATTAATTTCGCCGCTTAGTCTAGTACGGTGAAGTTGTTTGTCAAAGCACCGATTTGACGGATGGAAGAGCCTGTAGCCAAGTCTGACTTGTTTAACTTGCGAGAAGGCGTCCCAATCTCGCGCCCGACAATATCAAGCAAATTGGATTGGGGAGCATGACCTACGCGGGACTTTTCCTGATTGAAGGGATCGGTCTATGGTTCTAGACATGCTGGGCTGAGTGGTCGACCGTAATCATCACCAGCCCGCTGATTCCGATTGAAATTTATTGCCGTGCTTTCTGATCAACGTCGCGAATCGTCGCATACCTTCTCCAAAGGACTCGTGGGAAGAAAATGAGATCAAGGCGAGTCGGCAATTCTGGTCATAGACGTCGGGCATGAAACAGCCCATCATCGGAAAGGAAACCATCGCCTCATGACGAACAAGTGTTCAGTACGAGTGCGGCAACGCCAGCCGGAGAAGCATTTTCTTCGGCGACTTTGCCGAGGATGGAGTTTCCTGGAGCACCCAGGCTACCGAAAACCGTACGCGGATGCAGCTTGGCGGCGCCAGATGTACGGGCCGAGCAAAACTCCGACGCAATGGCGATGCCAACAACTGCATAGTTTCCGGTTTGGACCAACCGAGAACTTCTCCATCCGCGGGCACAACAGTGTCTGTCGGTACCAATCCCGGCTCTATGTGGCACGGCCGCAGCTTACTGGCTACGCACACCGACGCTGCTTCCTCAAGTTTCGGCTGTCCTGCACATTCAACAACTTGCAGGCTGTGACCTGAGCGTAAACCGGACGTTGACAACCCTCCCGTTTGTGGTAGCCTGCCATGCGTCGTTTTACCTCCCCCCAAACATATTGATACT
>Ga0105241_10003605_pt1 | contig 11516 bp, 9 predicted proteins | sample KBSC64metaG_FD_80422 | JGI IMG/M metagenome (GOLD analysis project Ga0105241, IMG submission 80422) | Corn rhizosphere microbial communities from Kellogg Biological Station, Michigan, USA - KBS C6-4 metaG | ecosystem: Host-associated > Plants > Roots > Rhizosphere > Soil | place: Michigan, USA... | reverse complement strand
GGCATGCCGGTGGCGGCTGCGTAGTGGCCTGCCCTGGCGCTTGCTCTGGAGCTTGCTCTGGTGCTTGCGCTACCGCCTGTGCTGGCGCTGCTGCCTGAACTGGCACTGAGACTTGGGGCCGGGCTGGATTCGAGCTCGGACTCTGGCTCCCGCTCGGGCCGAAGCTCGGACTGGGACTCGTTCTCGGACCCAGCCGGCCCGGCGGGTCTGGCACGTCCGGATCCGCCGCCGAACAGCACGTCGCCGAGGATGTCCGAGGCGCGGCGTAACCGCCCGCCTTCACTGGGCCGCGTCGCGGCGTCGCCGGAGTCGGGACCGGCTTCCTGATCGGCGTCGTCGCCCCCGGCCGACCCAGCATCGTCCGCCGCCCGGCCTGCCGCCTTCAAACCCGCACTCCCCACGCTCGCCGCACCATCGCGCCCTCAGCAAACCATGAACCGCGCTCCCCCGGGGCTGCGATCGCATCAGCGTAGGGACTGCGGAGCGGGCGCGCACCCCGCCACGCGCACTTTGATGAAGTTGTGACCCGCGGCTTGGGATACTGGCGGCCATGTCCGCCAGCACCGTCCGCCACGCGTTCCTCGACCACCCCGGGCCCATCCCGTTCGCCCACCGGGGCGGCGCGGACGGACCGGCCGGGGAGAACACGCTGTCCGCCTTCAAGATCGCCGTCGACACCGGCTACCGGTACCTGGAGACGGACGTGCACGCCACGTCCGACGGCGTCCTGCTGGCCTTCCACGACCGGCGGCTGCAGCGTGTCACGGACACCAAGGGCCGGATCAGCATGCTCACCGCCGCCGAGGTCTCCCTGGCCCGCATCGGCGACGAGCCGATCCCGACGATGGCCGACCTGCTGGAGGAGTTCCCCGACGCGCGCTTCAACATCGACGTCAAGGAGCCGAACGCCATCGGTCCGCTGACCGAGCTGCTGCGGCGCACCGACGCGGTGGAGCGGGTGTGCATCAGCTCCTTCTCCGACACCCGGCTGACCGCGATGCGCGCGGCGTTCGGGCCGGAGCTGTGCACGAGCGCGGGGCCGCGCGAAGCGTTCCGGTTCTGGCGGGCCTCGCGCAGGCTCAAGGCCGGGGAGGTGCCGGATCCGGCAGCGCTGCCGCACCTGGCCGCGGCGTGCCTGCAGGTGCCGCCGGGGCTGGGGCGGATCGTGGTGGTCGACGAGCGGCTGCTGGCCGCCGCCCGCGCCGCCGGGCTGCCGGTGCACGTGTGGACCGTGAACGAGGCCGCTGACATGGAACGGTTGCTCGACCTGGGTGCGGACGGCATCATGACCGACCGGCTGGACACGTTGAAAACCGTGCTGACGAAACGAGGGACCTGGTCCTGATGTCGATCGACGACACCGCCGACGCGTTCACCGCCGACGGCGCCGCGACGCTCTCCGAGCCCGCGTTCATCGCCCGGCCGCCGTCGACCCTGGCCGAGGAATCCCTGAACGCCCCGCCCGACGCTGCAAGGCCCGACAGCCCTCGCCCTCGAACCGATGCCCCCGCCCCCGACCCGGCTCAGCTCTCCCGCCGCAAAGGCTGGTACCGCTACGCCTGGGGCGCGCACGCTTTCCCCACCACAGTCACCGCGGTCTTCCTGGGCCCGTACCTCACCGACATCGCACGCAACGCCGCAGGTGGCGAGAACCACTACCTGCACCTGGCCGGCGTGAGCGTCCGGGCCGAGTCGTTCTACCCCTTCGCCGTCACCGCCGCCGCGCTCCTGCAAGCGGCGATCCTGCCGCTGGTCGGCGCCGCGGCCGACCGCAGCGGCCGCACCCGCACGCTGCTCACCGCCGCGATGGGCCTCGGTGTCGTGGCGACGCTGCTGTTCTACACCGTGAGCGGCGGGGCCTACCTGTGGGGCGGCGCGCTGTTCCTGGCCGCGTCCCTGGGCTACTCCACGGCCAACGTCCTGGCCAACGGCTACCTGCCGACCCTGGCCGACCCCGACGAGCGCGACGCGATCAGCTCCAAGGGCTGGGCCGTGGGCTACCTCGGCGGCGCGGTACTGCTGACCGTCAACCTGGCCATCTACACCGCGCACAGCGCCCTGGGCCTGTCCCAGGCGCACGCCGCCCGCGTCGCCCTGGCCTCGGCCGGGCTGTGGTGGCTGGTGTTCGGCACCGCGGGCGTGCGGCGCCTGACCGCCGGCACCTCCCGGCTGCCCCAGGCCCAGCGCCCGGAGTCCGGGACCGGCTACCGCCAGCTCGGCCGCACCCTGGCCGCGCTGTCCCGCAACCGCAACGCGCTGCTGTTCCTGCTGGCCTACATGGCCTACAACGAGGGCGTGCAGACGGTCATCTCCTTCGCCTCCACCTACGGCACCAAGGAGCTGGACCTGGGCCAGTCCGTCATGGCCAGCGCGATCCTGGTGGTGCAGTTCGTGGCCTTCGGCGGCGCGCTGTGGATGGGGCGCCTGGCCGCGCGGCACGGGACCCGGCGCACCATCAGCGGCTCGCTGGTGGCCTGGATCGTGCTGCTGGCCTCGGCCTTCGCCATGACCAAGCACGCCGCCTGGCAGTTCTACGTCCTGGGCTGCGCCATCGGCCTGGTCCTCGGCGGCACGCAGGCACTGTCCCGCTCCCTGTTCGCCCAGATCATCCCGGCTGGGCAGGAGAGCGAGTACTTCGGGCTCTACGAGGTCAGCCAGAACGGTGTCGCCTGGATCGGGTCGCTGACCGTGGCGCTGGCGATCCAGTTCACCGGCTCCTACCGGCTGGCGATCATCTCGCTGGTGGCGTTCTTCGTGATCGGCCTGGCCCTGCTGGCGCGCACTGATCTTCGCACCGCCATCCGCAACGCCGGGAACCCGGTGCCCGAGCGTCTGTGACCCGAGGTATCCCGGGCTTGCGCAGTTCTCGTTCGGGGGTTCCCGGCTCCCAAGCCCCCGGCTCAGACTCCCCGGCTCCCAAGCCCTCGGGCTCCTTCACCCGCCGGCCGCAAACCCATATCCCCTGGTCGTCATCACCCAGTGTGACAAAGCCCACGTCACACTACTCCTAAGAGCTGACTAAAGACGTTTGCCCCTTTTTGCCCGGTGGAACCCATCCGTGGGAGGCTCTGGCTGGCACACCCGCCCACGCCCGACCGGCCCAGGCCCGGAACAAAACGTGCGCCGCAACGCGTTGTGAGCGGGTGAGACGATCTGGAGGGAACACCAATGAGCGAGCGGGCACTGCGAGGGACGCGCCTCGGCGCGACCAGCTATGAAAGCGACGCGGGGATCGACTTCGCCCCCCGCCAGGACATCGAGTACGTGTGCCCGAACGAGCACCGCTTCGTGATGCCGTTCTCCGTGGAGGCCGACGTGCCGCCCACGTGGGAATGCAAGGTCTGCGGAGCCGTGGCCCTGGTGGTGGACGGCACCGCGCCGGAGGAGAAGGCCGGCAAGCCGGCCCGTACCCACTGGGACATGCTGCTGGAGCGGCGCACCGTGGCCGACCTGGAGGAAGTCCTGGCCGAGCGCCTGGCCGTCCTCCGCGACGGCGGCATCGCCCGCAGCGATGTCGTCCGGCCGGCCCCGGCGCGTACCACGGCAGGACGCGCCAAGAAGTCGGCCGCCTCGGCGAAGGCATCCTCGGTCAAGGCCCCGGCCGCCCCGGCCGGCAAGCCGAAGACCACGGCCGCCCGCGCCGGCGCGCGCAAGGCCGCGGCGCACACGTCCGACTGAAGTCCGACGGCAGGGCGCGCGATTGATCCGCGCACAGAACCCATCGATACGACTACAGTAGGAACAGCGCATCACCCCTTCGTGAGTGACGCGCCCACAATCCCCGAGCCGCACTGCATCCCCCCGACAGTGCGGCTCGGGCCTTTTTGCGTCCGGGCATCGGCGGGCCCTGCGCCAGCCCCTTCCTCGACCCCTGCGCCAGCCCTACCAACCCGGCCGAACGCGCAGCTCAGCGACGCCCCAGCAGCCGATTCAGGCGGTACTGCATACCCCACACCGTGGTGCGCCACAGGGCCTCGGCGACGATGTTCGTACTCATCTTCGACGCACCAAGTTCGCGTTCGACGAAGGTGATCGGCACCTCGACCACCTTCAGCCCGGCCCGCACCGTCCGCCAGGCCAGATCGACCTGGAAGGTGTACCCGGCGCTGGCAACGGTGGAGAGCTCTATGGCCTCCAACGTCTCGCGACGGAACAGCCGATAGCCCCCGGTGGAGTCCGCCAGCTTCATCCCGGTGACCAGCCGAACCCACGTATTGCCACCCTTGGACAGCAGCTCACGGTGCTTCGGCCAGCCGACCGTCTTGCCACCGGGAACATAGCGCGAGCCCAGGACCAGGTCAGCCTTCTTGTCCACCAGCGCCTTCAGCAACGCCGGAAAGTCCTCCGGCCGGTGCGAGCCATCAGCATCCATCTCGCAGATGACGTCGTACCCCTGCTCGATCCCCCAGGCGAACCCGGCCAGATACGCCTTGCCCAACCCCTCCTTGCCGGCCCGATGCAGCACCTTGACCCGTTCATCAGACTCGGCGAGCTCATCGGCGAGCTTGCCCGTACCGTCCGGCGAGTTGTCATCGGCCACCAGCACATGCACGCCAGGATTGGCCGTGTGCACCCGGTCAACGATCGTCGGCAGATTCTCCGCCTCGTTGTACGTCGGGATGATCACCAGGACGCGCAGGTTCGTCAACGTGCTCGGCCTTTCGCAGCGGTCTGTATGGGTTGAAGGTCGGCGTCGGTCTGCGCCGGTCGTTCGGTCTGTGTCACGGGGTCGGCCTGTGTCGCTCGGTCAGCCTGTGTCGCTCGAAGGCCGGCCGGCCCTCCGGTGGCCACGGCGCCGTCCGGGGCACCGGGCAGGGTATCGGCTGGAGTTCTGAAAGCCGGAATCAGGGCCCGAGAACGCCGCCATGTCGTCGCAGCGCCGGCCAGCCCGATCGCCGCCAGCAGCCCAACCAGCGCGAACGCGTACTCCGGCCACGCCCCGACCCGATCAGCCAGCGTGATCGCGGTGTTCCGCCGCACCTCCATGTCGAGGTAGCGCGCCTGGTACTCCCCGGTCTGCGCCAAGACCTTGCCATGCGGATCGATAACCGCCGACACACCCGAGGTCGCGGCCTCCATAGTCCAGCGGCCGTGCTCCACCGCCCGGAAACGAGCAATCGCCAGCTGCTGATAGGTCTGCCCGGTACCCATGTACGAGGCATTGTTGCTGGGGACCAGCAGCACCTGCCCGCCACCCTTGACCGCGTTACGCACCACGTCGTCATAGGCGACCTCGAAACAGATGACCGCGGCGACGGTGACCCCACCCAGCGTCAGCACACCCTTGCCATGCCCAGGGACGAAGTCACGCGGGATCATATTGAACCGCTTGATCATCTTGGTGAGGATCCCCCGGAACGGCAGATACTCACCGAAGGGCACCAGGTGCGTCTTGTCGTAGGTGGCACCCATCCCACCACTGGCACCCGGAGTCCACACGATCAGCCGGTTCAGCACATTGGTCCCCGCCGCATTCGCATTGATCACGGCACCCACCAACACGGGGACACCGACATCATCGACGGCCTGCTGAATCTGCGCACCGACCCCAGGGTCGGAGTACGGATCCATGTCCGAACCGTTCTCCGGCCACACCACCAGGTCCGGCTTGACCGCCTTGCCCGACCGGATGTCGGCGGCCAGAACCTCGGTCTCCTTGACATGGTTGTCCAGGACCGCCGCCTCCTGCTCCTCGCGCCCGAAGCCCACGCGCGGCACGTTGCCCTGGATGAGCGCGATACGGACCGGCGTACCGGAGTCCGGGGACTGCAACGGCACGGCATAGCCCAGCGCCGGAATCACCAACGCGCCGGCCACAAGCGCAGCGACCCACTTGAGTCCAGCCCGCTGATCACGCCGCAGCACCACCACACCGCGCCACAGCAACGCCCCGGACAGCGCCACGGCGAAGGTCACCAGCGGCGCGCCGCCGACAGCCGCCAACGGCGTGAACGGCGAGTCCGGCTGCGAGAACGCCAGCCGTCCCCACGAGAAGCCGCCGAAAGGCCACCGCGAACGGCCGAACTCCTCGGTGACCCACAGGCACGCCTGCCACAGCGGCGCGAAGCGCATCACCGACACCCGCGCCATGCCCCACCCGAACGGGATGAAGTACAGCGACTCGACAACGCCGACCGCCTCCTGCGCCCCGGGCCCGAAGACCCGCAGCCACTGGAACATGACCCAACAGAAGCCGGTCCCGAACCAGAACCCAATAAGCATCCCGCGGCGGCCGGTCCGATTCGCGACCAACGCCGAGAACGCGGCCACAGCCAGCGGCGCCACCGGCCACCACCCGACCGGCGCGAACGCCAGGTTCAGCGCCGCCCCGGCGAGCAGCGCCAGGGCGGCCAGCCGCACCGACTGGGCACTCGGCCGGCGGAACCGCAACCGCCGCCGGCGTGCACCGGCCTCATCCACGTTCGCCACCAGCGGGACCCACCCTAGAAAAGATCTGCGGACAACGTTGAGCGCACCCTATACGAGCAGGGTGTGAATCCAGGATCTCAAGATTGGCAGCCCCGGGAAACACTCTTCACCTGCCGGAAAGCCGCAAGACACCTTCGCCGGTGAGCATGAGGGCGGCTTCACCAGCGGCAAAGCCCTCAACAGCGCTCCGCCGCCGACCCCAGGTGCCCCGGTCCACGCGAAAACCCGGCGGCACCCTTCGGACCGGCTGCGGACCCGTTGGTTGCGAGTCCCGCACGCCGTTGTCTACTGGATCCGCCGGGTTCCCGGTGAAGACCCACCATCTTTCGCCGCATCCGCCGCCATGCCCCCGTCCAGACGCCCCGGCGCCGGATCGCACCGCGGCGAGACAGGACCACCAAGCGACGCGTGCGGCCGGTGGACGTGGTCACCGACGCTACCCGGACTGCAGGGACTCCTGTCAACCAGTGATCCGACCAGTCGTGGCCTGCACGAACGCGACAAACATGCAGGTCAGCTACCCCTCGGCGAAAGCGGTCGGCACGGACGACGATCACTCGGAAGGGCGCGAGGGATATTTGCGACCGAACCCCACCGAAACGCCGGGGCGCTCGGCACGCGCTCGGCCAGCTCGAGACACACGGCCGACCGCGCACGCGTCCTCCTGACACTTCGGCCCCGGCGAGGCGAGCCAGCGCGGCTCAACACCTCAACAGGGCAGCCTCCGGGGCCGGGCCCTGGCGCTTGGGGGAAGCGCCGGGGCCCGGCTGATGGTTTGCCGTACCCGCCCCCGAAGGGGCCTGCTCGATGCGGGGCGATCCCCCACTTTGCCTCCGACTTGGCCGAAGCCGAAGGCCCTTATCGCCTCGCTCCGAGCAGTCGACGACCGAGGTCATCGAGGGTGTGGCGGCGGTCTCCGGGCCGGGCGCGGCGAGCTCTTTCCGCGTCCGGCCGGTGGCGACCGTCGGCCCTGGGGCCGCCGTTGTGCCTGGCGGTGACTGGCGACCTTTGGACTAGGTCAATAGTTATTGATGGGTAGATATCGGACATCAGGTGATTCGCGTAGATCGGGCTACGCAGATCGGCTGACGCCGAATGGGTACGCGAAGGTATCGACGATGCGGGGCCCTACGTACCGCTCAGCGATCGGCAAAGCGCCAGCTCCGCTTACTGGTCGGCGATATACAAGGTGCACACCCAGGCACCGCGCCCGCCGCAAAGCGCGCCGCTGCTTCGCGCTCCCCAGCAGTGCGCCGAGACTCCGCAAACCGCGTCGCCGCTGCAACGTGCGTCGTTGCAACGCGTTCCGCCGACTACGCGCGTCACCGCGCCGCTGCCCGCCGCGCCCAGCGCACCCGCACCACCCGCAGCACCCGCAGCACCCCGGCACCCCGGCACCCCGGCACCCCGGCACCGGCGGCACCGGCAGCACCGGCAGCACCGGCGGCACCGGCGGCACCCGGAGCTCTGAAACTGTCCGCGCCGGGCCGACCCCCACCTACCCCTACCCCTCCGAAAGCCACCCCGAATCAAACACCGTCCGCCCCCGCACCACCGTCCGGGCTGCGGTCGGCAGGGGCCGGCCCGGCGTCAGGTCCGGCAGGCCGGGGACGCCGGAGCGTGGGTCCGTCGACCATGCCGACAGGCGCTCGTCGGCGGCTTGGACGACTACGTCCTCCGGTGCCACGTCCCACACCGCGTAGGTCGCCGGTTCGCCGACGCGGAGGACGCCGGTGGCCGTGGCGCGGGCGCCGAGGGCTCGCCAGCCGCCGCGGGTGTGGGCCGCGAAGGCTGCCCGGACCGAGATGCGGTGCTCCGTGGTCTGGTGGAAGGCTGCGGCGCGCACCGTGCCCCATGGGTCGAGCGGCGTGACCGGCGCGTCGGAGCCGAATGCCAGCGGGACGCCTGCCTTCTGCAGTGCTGCGAAAGGGTTCATTGCTTGCGCGCGTTCGGCGCCTAGGCGCTCCACATACATGCCGTCCGGGCCGCCCCAGGCCGCGTCAAAGGCCGGCTGGACGCTCGCGACGATTCCGAAGTCCAGTAGGCGCTGGATTCCGCCGGCGGGGATCATCTCCGCGTGTTCGACGCGGTGGCCGATGCGGTACAGGGCGTCGCGGCCGACCTTCGCTGCGGCGGCGTCGAAACCGTCGAGGAGGGTGGTCATCGCCGCGTCGCCGATCACATGAAAGCCGGCCTGCATCCCGGCCTGGGTGCACTCGACCACGTGGGCGGCGACTTGCTCGGTGGTCGCGTAGGCCGCGCCGAGGGTGTCCTTGTCTGCGTAGGGGTGGGCCAGGCATGCGGTGTGGGAGCCGATGGCGCCGTCCAGGAACAGGTCGCCGCCGGCGCCGACCGCGCCGAGGAAGGCCGCCTTCTCCACCGCGCTGCGCTCGCCGCTGAGCTCACCCCAGTACCCGAACACCTCGGGACCGGGCAGCTCCAGGCTGGAGGCGAGCACCTGGATGAAGTCCGCCTCGCCGCTGATGTCCGGGCCGCCACACTCGTGCAGTGCCCCGATCCCCAGTTCCGCGGCCCGGCGCCGTGCCGCCGCCTGCAGCTCGCCGCGCATGCCTGGGCTCAGCATGCTGAATGCCGCCTTGCGGACCAGGTGGTGCGCCTGCTGCCGGAGCTGCCCCGACTCGTCGAAGCCCGCCGCGCCGCGTACCTGCGGGACCGCCGCGATGAGGGCTGAGGATGCCAGGGCGCTGTGCACGTCGGCACGCGACAGATACGCCGGTCGGCCGCCGACGGCGCGGTCCAGCTCTGACAGGGACGGCGCGCGCCGTTCTGGCCAGCGGGATTCGTCCCAGCCTTGGCCGATCACCATCTCGCCGGCGGGGATGCCCGCGGCGAAGGTGGCGATGGCGTCGAGGGCGGCGGTCAGGGAGGGTGCGTCATGCAGGTCCAGGCCGGCGACGATGAGGCCGGTGGAGGTGAGGTGGACGTGCGCGTCGACGAAGGCCGGGGTGATCAGGGCGCCGCGCAGTTCGACGATCTCGTCGACGGAGTCGGCGTGCGCCACGTCGGCCGCGCTGTCCGAGCCGAGCCAGGCCACCGCACCGTCCTCGACCAGCATCGCCGTCGCGAAGGGCTCCTCCGGCGAGTGGATGGTGCCGCCGCGCAGCAGGACGCGCTGCGGAAGCGGACGATCGGGATCGGGCGCGGCGGTGTTCTTCATGGTGAACAGTGTCTCGTACAGCGGACGGGGCTCGGCGCCTGCCTCGTTGCCCTGCTGGCGGGACGGGAAGGGACTCGCCGGAACAGGGCGAGGCGAGATGGAGCGGACACCCCCGCGGGGGGCAGGTAACAGGAGGCAAGCCCACCCGCCTCAGCCCGAAGCGTTCCCCCGCACCCGAGCCTCGAACGGTGTCGAGAGCACGACGGTGGTGCGTGTGGACACCTCGGCGGCCGTGCGGATGCGTGTCAGCAGCGACTCCAGCTGGCCCGGCGTGCCGACGCGCACCTTGAGGATGTAGTTCTCGTCGCCGGCGACGCTGTAGCAGTCCTCGACCTCTTCCAGGCCCTTGAGCCGGTCCGGTACGTCGTCGGGCGCCGCCGGGTCGATGGGCTTCACCGAGATGAACGCCGTCAGGCTCAGGCCCAGCGCCTCGGGATCCACCACCGCGCGGAATCCCCGTAGCACGCCGCGCTCCTCCAGCTTCTGCACCCGCTGGTGCACCGCCGAGGTCGACAACCCGATCAGCTTGCCGAGGTCGGTGTAGCTCATCCGGCCGTCGGCGACCAGGGCCGCCACGATGTGCCTGTCGATATCGTCCACGCGCTTACGGTAAATCCTGCGGTGCCCAGGCGCCTACACAACATAGTCTGCCGGTCCGCAACCGGCTTGAGTCTCCATCTACTGGAGCCCCGAAGGTAGGGCGCATGACCGAGGACGACCTCCGCTACACCATCGGCGACCTGGCCCGGCGCACCGGACTGCCGGTGAAGACGATCCGGTTCTACGCCGATGAGGGTGTCGTCCCCGAAACCGGCCGCACCCCGGCCGGCTACCGCGTGTACGACGTCGGGGCCGTCGCGCGCCTGGACTTGGTCCGGACGCTGCGGGAGCTCGGCGTCGATCTGCCGGCGATCCGGCGCGTGCTGGCGCGCGAGGCGACGTTGACCGAGGTCGCCAGCGCGCATGCGGAAGCGCTGGACGTGCAGATCCGGACGCTGCGGCTGCGGCGTGCGGTGCTGGGCGCGGTGGCTGCCCGGGGTGCCACGCACCAGGAGATGGATTTGATGCACAGGATCGCGAGGATGTCGGACGTCGAGCGCAAGCGCATGATCGAGGACTTCGTGGAGAGCACCTTCGGCGGGGTCGATGCCAATCCGGAGTTGGTCGAGCTGGTGCGCGCGGCCACCCCGGACCTGCCCGAGGACGCGGGGGCGGAGCAGGTCGAGGCGTGGATCGAGCTGGCCGAGCTGACCCAGGACCCGGATTTCCGGGCCAGTGTGCGGCGCATGGCCGAGTATCAGGCCGCGGAGAGGGCCGAGGGCGATACCAGCGGGTTGCATCACGAGCTGACGGTGCTGGTGCGCGAGCGCATCGGCCGGGCGGTGGCGGAGGGGGTCGAGCCCGAGTCGCACGCCGCAGACCCGATCATCGCCGAGCTGGGGGCGCAGTACGCCGCGACGTTCGGCAAGCCTGATGACGCGGCGTTGCGCGAGTGGCTGTGGCGACGGCTGGAAGTGGCTGCTGATCCGCGAGTGGAGCGGTACTGGAGGCTCCTGGCGGCGATCAACCGGTGGCCGGAGCCGGAGAGCTTGGGGCCGGTGTTCGACTGGTTCCTGAGGGCTCTGCGGGTGCGGATGAACCGCTCAGGGGAGACGGACGAGACGGAGCACTAGGCAGGACGAGGTAAAGCAGGCGGGAAGGGGGAGGCGACAGCCAGCACGCAGCACGCTGCCGCCTGCCGCCTGCCGCCTGCCGCCTGCCGCCAGCACGCAGCCGCCAGCACGCAGCCGCCAGCAGGCGGCACGCGGCACGCGGCACGCGGCACGCGGCACGCGGCACGCGGCACGCGGCACGCGGCACGCGGCAGGCAAGGATCAGGATGCGGCAGGTCGCAAGTCGTCGTCAGGGT